>Ga0116142_10004681_pt1 | contig 12809 bp, 11 predicted proteins | sample AD_UKC033_MetaG_FD_89785 | JGI IMG/M metagenome (GOLD analysis project Ga0116142, IMG submission 89785) | Active sludge microbial communities of municipal wastewater-treating anaerobic digesters from USA - AD_UKC033_MetaG | ecosystem: Engineered > Bioreactor > Anaerobic > Digestate | place: USA... | reverse complement strand
TAATATCAGACTGGGTTTACCTCCATGGAGAGTATTGAAAAATTCTATCTGCTTACTGCCTCTGCTTTGCTTCTATGCCTTCTTAGCCGGATAAATAAAACGACTTATACTAGATATTTCTTCAACAATCCAATCCCCTGCTTAATCTCCTCCCTTCCCGAACTCTCAATTCCCCACCAACCTGAATATCCACCCTCCCTGGCCATCTTGATCATCTTGGCGGTCAGTTCCTCGGTGGGCTGATTGCGGTAGGACATGCCTTTGGCCCAGGGCAGGGTCTTTTGCAGATAGGCGACATTATCAAAATCCTTGCTGGGACTGCGCCAGTCGGGATAGGTACCGAACTTGGGATTGTTGACTGCCTTCATCAGGTCCACCATCCAGTCGGGATCGTTGGAGACGCCTCCGTGGTTTTCGATGACGATGCTGATACCGGAGGGTTTGGAATAGTCCAGGAGCATATTGTAGGCTTCTACAGCCCATTTGAGGGCTTCTTTTTTATCGGAGTCCTTAGGACCGCGGCAATTGGTGCGCACGGCATGGCAGCCCAGGTAATGAGCGATGTCCACCCATTTGCGGTGATTGATATCAAATTGTTTCCGGCCTTCCTTGGTATCGGCGGCCCCATCACCTTCATCGTCCACCATGATCAGCACCATGGTGACCCCCTGGTCGGCGGCGTTTTTCTTCAGCTTTTTCAGATAGCCTTCGGTGGGGACCTCAAACAAGGTATTCACAAACTCGATGCCGTTGAGCCCAAAATCCTCCCGGGCAATGCGGGGAAAATCCAGGTTTTTCCATTTTCCGGCGCGCATCTCTTCGACCAGGGCCCATTGGGCCAGGGAAATATCGTCTTTCATGGGTGAGTGGTGGTTGGTGATTGGTGATTGGTAAGTCAATGGATTGCCGGTCAGTGCAAAAGATCCGGCGCCCAGGGCGGTGGTTTCTAAAAAAGTTCTTCTTTTCATTGTTTAGGAGTTAGAAGTTGGAAGCTGGAAGTTTGGGGATGCGGCTCGCAACTCGCAACTCGCAGCTCGATTCTCGCTGCTCGCCACTCACATTTCCCATCCTTTCCTGTACTCCCTGTAAAAATACTTATTTGCGTCCTCATTATTTGTGATTTTCATCGCGGCGGAATCATATAACAGTTTTTTCCTGGCGCGCAGGGCGACGGCGCCGAGCTGGATCGTCTCTGTCACCGGGCCGGCGTAAAGAAAACTCCCTGGGGACTGGACTTTATTTTTAAATGCATCGAGCCATACGTCATCACCCCGGGTGGTTGATTCCGTTGGAGCGGGCTGGCCATTGGCGGCTAATTTCATTTTTTCTTCCGGCAGGAGACGGGGCCGCTCCCCCCGGAATCCGGCCAGGATCTTGCCCTGGTCGCCTACGATCAGCATACCTTCCCTTTCCAGGACGCCATCACCCAGTTCATCGGGGGTGGCGGGCCGGATGCCGCCGTCATACCAATAAAGGTCAAAGGCCGGCAAACGGCTTTGGGAAGGGAACCTGAACCGAATGGAACAGGAATAGGGGAAGGCCACATCATTCTGTACCGTTTTGCACACCTGATCCTCCACAGTGCAGGTCGTTGTGCCCATGGCCTCCACGGAATAGGGGGCGGTCTCGATACCAATGGTCAAAAACAAGGGCCAAAGGCTGTAATGTCCCATATCCGCGATACTGCCCCCTCCGAAATCATACCATCCGCGGAATACATTATGGGTATAATTGGGATGATAGGGCCGGTCCGGTACGCATCCCAGCCAGAGATCCCAGTTGAAACCCTCGGGCAGGGGAGGACTGTCCTTTGGATTGGAAGTCCATTGGGGCCATTGGGGCCGGTTGGACCAGTTGTGGATTTCTTTCAGGGTACCGATCCGGCCCTGGCTGATCCATTGATTGATGGTTTCGAGGCCGGTCCTTCGGGACCAGGCCAGGAGGTGGCTGCTGACCCCGGTCTCTTTGGCGGTCTGGATCACCAGGCGGGCCTCGTGCATCCGGTTGGCGAGGGGCTTGTGGATCACTACGTGTTTGCCTTTTTTCATCGCCGCCACGGAAATATAACCGTGCAGGTGATCGGGAGTCATGATCTTGACCGCATCGATATCTTTTTCTTTTTCAAGCAGTTCCCTGAAGTCTTCATAAGAAGAACAGTTGTTATCGCTGGTGTTATTGACCTTGTTATAATATTTGTCCACCAATTCTTTGCCGATATCCCGGCCACCAGGAATGCCTTTAAAATGCTCACCCCAGGAATCATCCCCCAATACTTTGCGGATCCCGTTCCGAATCCCGTGCGCCGACCAGTCGAGGTAATTGGTGCTTAATTTATTGGGATCGCAGACCGTAGTGATCCGGAGTTTGGGATTGGTGATCAGTTGGCACATTTCCCTCAGGCCCTGTGTACCGCAACCGATATAAGCCAGGTTGAGTTTATCGCTGGGCGCCAGGAATCCGGGTCCTCCAAGGGTATGCCGGGGCACGATATGAAAAGCCATGGCGCTGAGCGAAGCGGTGGAGGCCCGGCCGATAAATTGCCGGCGGTTGATGGATTTCTTTTTTTTCATATTTGATAAATAGGGATGAATTAAATGGGTCAGGATTTTGCTTTTAATAAAGTTAGGGTTTTATTGATTTCATCGGCGTATCCGGTCAGGGTCTTTCCCAGGATTTCAATATTTTGCTGGGCTTCCCGGAAATTCCTTTGCTCGATGCCCTCCCGCACGCCCGGCATAGTCTTGACCCCATAACCCGTGTAATAGCCCGGTGCATAGATCTGGTGCTTGTACCAGGGCCGGCGGGGAAGGCCTTCCGGTTGTAGAAGGCTTTTTTCTATCTGGTACAGCAATTGATTCAGTTCTTTTTGTTTATCCGGTGAAAGGCTCAGGGCGGCACCGGATGATTTCTGAAATTCTTCGGCGCTGTTTTTTAATTGGACCAGGGCATTTTCCAGGTTGCTGAAATTGAGGTAGGGGACCAGGTCTTTCGGGCCGGGTACCACATAAGGGATGGTGGGGTCCTTGGCCAGCTGGTAGAGGTTTTCCGAGAGCATTTTATTTTCGGTTTCGGTATTCGTGCGCATCTGGTCAATCAGGGTTTTTAATTCCCCAGCGTATTCGTGAATGGTTTTTGAAAACTGGTTGAATTCAAAAGGAAGTACGTCCGCATTGGCCAACCGCATCATCAGGCGGCCGGTGGTTTTGGACAAGGCCACCCCATACTGAAAACCAGGATCTTTAAAGCGGGTAAAATGGGTATAGGTATCATAAATGGTGTGGTACTCACCCCCACCTCCTTCCCCGCCAAAACCAAGATTTAGGGACGGTATGCCCAGAAACTGGAGAAAACCGGACCAATCGGAACCCGCCCCCAGGGCGGACAGGCGAATGGTTTTGTTTCCGAGCAGTTTTGACCGGCCTGCAGGATCGGCATCCACCATGGCTTTGGCATATTTCCTTTCTTTAATGCTCACCCCTGTCTGAGGATCCATGACCTGGTCTGCGACTTCATTAAAAAAAGTTTCCAGGGTATGCGACCCTCCGGCACCGATAAATCCCCGGCTGTTGCCGTCGGTATTGATATAGGCTACCGCCTTTTGTCTTAATTCCTCCTGGTGGTGTTCCGTCCATTCCACTGAGCCCAGCAGGGCAGGTTCCTCCCCGTCCCAGGCACAATAGACGAGGGTCCTTTTGAGTTTAAATCCTTTTTTCACCAGGGCACCAATGGCCCGGGCCTCATCCATTTCGGAGACCATGCCGCTGATGGGATCGGCCGCTCCATTGACCCAGCCATCGTGATGGTTGCCCCGGATGATCCATTCGTCCGGGTATTCGCTGCCGGGCAATTTTGCGATGACATTGTAAAGGGGCTTGAGGTCCCAGTTGAATTCGAGTTTCATATGCACCTGGTCCGCACTCGGACCCGCGTGATAGGTGATGGGGAGGGCGCCCTTCCAGGCATCGGGCACCACCGGGCCCTTGAGCGATTGCAGGAGGGGCAAGGCATCTTCATAAGAGATGGGCAGGACAGGGATCTTCATGATAGTGATGGCTTCTTCGCGGCTTAGTCTTTTGGCCTCTTTTACAGCGCCTATACCCGGAGTGAGCGGGTCCCCGGGATAAACCGGCATATCCATCACCGAACCCCTTTGCACCCCATGCCCCGGTTTATATGCCCCTTCCGGATAAACGTCGCCCCGTTTGTACCCATCGTCTTCAGGGTCTGAGTAAATCAGGCAGCCTACCGCGCCATTTTCATAAGCCACTTTGGGTTTTATCCCTCTCCAGGAGCCCCCGTATTTGGCGATGACGATTTTACCCTTTACCTCGACCCCCATGCGTGCGAGTTCTTCATAATCGGCCGGTACGCCGCGGTTTACAAATACCAGTTGGGCCGTGACGTCCCCGTCCGCCGAGTAGGCGTTGTATGGAGGCAATTGTTCGCTTTTCTGGCCGGTATATTGATCCTCTGGGAAGGAGGTTTCCTCCAGTTTCAATTTATAGGGCTTCGCACCCAGCAATTCGACCAGCCTGGTTTTGGGTGTGGGAAAAAGCACATGATATTCTTCGAGTTGGGCCTGGTATCCCCAGAACCTGAACAGGTTGACCATATAATCGGCATTGGCCTTACCCTGCGGCGACCCCGCGTGGTGAGGCCTGGATGTCAAAAATTGCATCCAGGTATCCTGGTCTTTACCACTGAGCGCGGCGTCAAATTGTTTTTCCCAATCGAGCTGGCTTTTTGCACGGGCATCGGAAAAACCCATGATTTTTTCCTGGGCCGAGGTCAAAAATGGGGTGAAGCATAGGAGGAGAATCCATCTTTTCATATTTCAGTTGATTGTAGTGATGGATAAACGTAAGGAATATTTGGATAAGGTTGAGGTTGAGGTTGAGGATAAGGTTGAGGATAAGGTTGAGGTTAAGGTTGAGGTTGAGCCCACCGCCTTCAATAGATCGAAAAATTCTATTTTTATGAAAAAAACAAGGAGATGAAAAGAAAACTAAGAATGGGCATGGTAGGCGGAGGGCGCGGGGCCTTTATCGGGGGTGTTCACCGGATCGCGGCGGCCATGGATGGATTGATTGAACTGACCTGCGGCGCTTTTTCTGCCGATCCCGAAAAGTCGAGGGCTTCCGGGGCAGACCTCATGCTGCCGGCCAACCGGTGTTACGGATCTTTTGAAGAGATGATCCTCACGGAAAAAAGCCTGCCTGAAGATATCCGTATGGATTTTGTATCGATTGTCACCCCCAATCATATGCATTACGAGCCGGCCAAATTGGCCTTGGACAACGGTTTTGACGTCATCTGCGACAAACCCCTGAGTTTTACCATGGAAGAAGCACGTGACCTGGAAAAAACCGTGGCCGAAACGGGCAGGGTCTTTGCCCTGACCCATAATTATACCGGCTACCCCATGGTCAAACAAGCCAAAAGAATGATAGCCGACGGCAAGCTGGGTGCCATTCGTAAAGTCGTCGTGGAATATCCCCAGGGCTGGCTGACCAATAAGGAAGAGGATATGAATTATAAACAGGCCATCTGGCGTACCGACCCCAAACAATCAGGGATCGCGGGCGCCATGGGCGATATCGGGACCCATGCCGAAAACCTGGCCGAATACATCACCGGGCTCCGGATCGAAGCCCTGTGCGCCGACATCAGCATCTTCGTACCCGGCCGCCTCCTGGATGACGATGGAAATGTATTGTTGCATCTGGACCAGGGTGCGAAAGGTATTTTGTTTGCCAGCCAGATATCCGCAGGGGAAGAAAATAACCTCCGGATCCGGGTCTATGGGGAACTTGGGGGCCTCGACTGGTCTCAGCAGGAGCCCAACAGCCTGATTGTAAAATGGCATGGAAAACCCATGGAAATCTACCGTACTGCGGTTGGAGACCTGTACCCGGAAACCAAAGCCCACTACCGGATACCTGCGGGGCACCCGGAAGGCTACCTCGAGGCCTTCGCCAATATCTACCGCAATTTTGCCTACGCCGTAATAGCAAAGAAAGAAGGCAAGTCACCGGATCCCATCTATGATTTTCCCACGGTTCAGGACGGCGTGAGGGGCATGCAGTTCATCCAGCGCGTTATAGAGAGTGGAAAAAGCAATCAGAAATGGGTGAAATTTTAAAGACCGGAAGGAATCCTTTTTTTTATGTCTGCCTGCGGGCGAGGACTGTCCTTTGGATGTTTTTGATCGGTGCGCAACTCAGTTTTGGACAGTCTGCACCCTTCCAGTCCTCCAATCTTCCCATTTTCATCATCAACACTCAAGGGAATACCATTGTCGATGAACCCAAGATCCTGGCCGATCTGGAGATTATATACAATGGTCCCGGCAAACGGAATTCGCTTACCGACTCCAGCCGTTATTTCCGTGGGAGCATTGGGGTGGAATACCGGGGTTCCACTTCGCAGACCCTTTCCCCGAAAAAACCACTGGGGTTTGAGACCCGAAAGGAGGACGGCGAATCCAATCTAAATGTCAGCCTCCTGGGCATGCCGGAAGAAAACGACTGGATACTGCTGGCGCCATACAGCGACAAATCCCTGATGCGCGACGTATTGATCCATCATGTGGCGAGACAAATCACTCCTTACTCTTCCCGGACCGCTTTTTGCGAACTGGTGACCAATGGCCAGTATATGGGTGTCTATGCCCTGATGGAAAAGATTAAAAGGGATAAAAACCGGGTCAATATCCGGGACCTAGAACCCAAAGATGTCAGCGGTGACAAACTGACCGGCGGGTATATCCTGAAGATCGACAAGACCACGGGCAGCAACCCGGTGGGCGGCTTCGATTCAAAATTCCGTTCCGGAAACGGGAATAATTCCCAGTCCACCTTTTACCAATATGAACATCCCGAAGTCGATGTACTGACCGACGAACAAAAGAGTTATATCCGCAACCTGGTGCATGCTTTTGAGGCCTCCTTCCTTCAGCCGGATTACACCGATCCGGTCAACGGCTACCGCAAATGGGTGGATGAAGAATCGATGATCCGGTTCATGATATTGAATGAACTGGCCAATAATGTGGATGGATACCGGCTGAGTACATTTTTGTATAAAGACGCTGACAACAGCAATAAAAAAATACATTTCGGGCCCATCTGGGATTTTAACCTGGGATTCGGCAACGCCAACTATTGCGAGGGCGGGTCCAGTGAAGTATTGGCCTTTGAGTTCAATAACCGGTGTCCGGCGGACGCCTGGCAAGTCCCTTTTTACTGGCACTACCTCACCCAGGATTCCCTGTACAATACAAACCTGTACAAACGCTGGTCCGAATGGAGGAAAACCATTTTATCGGAGCAAAATTTGATGGCGGCGATTGATTCGATGGCCGCCCTGTTGGAGGAGGCCCAGGTTCGCAATTTTCAGCGGTGGAATATCCTCTCCCAGCACGTATGGCCGAATGCCTATGTAGGAGGGTCATATTCCAATGAAATACAATACCTCAAAAACTGGCTTTCAAAGAGGCTCGTTTACCTGGACGGGGCATTTAAACAGGCGACCCTGCCCAAATATTACCCGGAACGTTATTTTGAACCGGTAGTGTTTCCCAATCCGGCCCTGCAGGGCCAGGAGGTCACCTTCAAATATTATATCCACGATTACGACCAGATCCGGATAGAGGTTCACGACATCCTGGGACGGAGGATGTTCCATATCGAAGACGGATCCCATTACAGCGGGACCAACCAGGTGAAAAGCACCTCTTTGCGACTGCCTTCGGGCATCTATGTCTATAATATCTATATCGAGGGACAAAAAAAGGCTTTTCAGACGGGCAAGCTTTTAATCCGTTAATAAAGTGGTGAAATTATTCAGCCGGTCCACCGGACAGGGCCCGCCCCTGGTCATCCTGCATGGTTTGTTTGGTTCTTCAGACAACTGGCAGACCTTTGCTAAAATGCTGAGCGACCACTACGCGGTGATCACCGTAGATCTGCGCAACCACGGCTTGTCCCCGCACACGGAAGAGTTCAGTTTCGAATGGATCGGCCGCGATTTATACCAGTTTGCGGAAGACCAGGGCCTCCGGGAATTTTACCTGATGGGACATTCCCTGGGAGGCAAGGCGGCAGCCTTTTTTGCACTCCGGTATCCCGACCGGGTGAAAAAACTGATCATCCTCGATATCGCTACAAAGGCTTATCCCCCGCATCACGAAAAATATTTCGAAGCCATGCTGAGCCTGGACTTTAACCTCATCCGCAACCGGAATGAAGCGGATGCCTGGCTGCAGAGGAGCATATCCAGCCTGCCGGTCCGCCAGTTTCTGCTCAAAAACCTGGTGCGGGATGCCGAGGGGCGCTTCCGCTGGAAATTCAATTTGCGGGGTTTGTACGAGCAATACGATGCCATCAACGTAGCCATTGAATCCGAAACCCCCTTTGACAAACCGGTACTCGTCCTTGCCGGTGAACATTCGTCCTATATCCAGCCTGAAGACAAAGAACCGATGCGGGCCTTGTTTCCACGGGCTTCTTTTAAAACCATACCCGGGGCGGGGCATTGGATCCATGCGGATCAACCGGAGTTATTGAGGTCGGAGGTGGTGGGGTTTTTGGGAGAATGAGTTTTAGTGCACGGAGAAATGGAGTTTTTGGGGAGATTGAGTTTTTTGGCGCACGGAGTAACGGAGTTAATGGAGATTGAGTTTTTGGCACACGAGGGTAATGGAGTTCTTGGGGGCTGACCCTTTCTTTCCAGCAGGCAAAGGTTAACCTTTTTAGATATGGTTTGGGTTTAATACAGGCATAATACAGCCTTAATATATAGTTTACATAAGCCCGGCATCTTTGTTTCATTAAAAGAAAAGAATAAGATTTTTAATTTGCCCCACAGGGGTTTTTTATTTGCCCGGTCAGTGAATGGTTATTGAATGCTGATGGGCTTTTTTGTTTGAGGTAAGAGGTCAGAGGTCAGAGGTCAGAGGTCAGAGGTCAGAGGTAAGAGGTAAGAAGGACGTTCTGCAAAATTATACGCTTAAACCATTCTGGATTAAATCACCCTATCCGGGTGAAAACCGAACCGACAGCAACAGCTAATTTCGTTCCTGAAAAGATCTTCATTTTATGAAAAGAATCGGGATTGTTGTTTTTTACTTGCTTTCAGGTTTGATCGCCCGCGCTCAGGACCTGACCGTCATTAAGGAGGTCAATGTCATCAGCATGAAGGACTCCGGGGTTTTAAGGAATAAATCGGTATGGATTGAAAGGGGCAAGATCACGGGGATCAACAATCGGGTTCCGGGGAACAACCGCGTTTGCCGGGTCATCGACGGCAAGGGCAAATACCTCATACGGGCCTGATGGACATGCATGCTCATTTTTTCTATGAGCAGGGCGACCACCGGAATACCAATGAAAAGGAATTAAAAACCATGCTGGCCAACGGCCTGACGACGGTGCGCATCATGGCGGGTCACCCTTCCTATCTTGAAGCAAGGGAGAAGGTCTCCAGGGGAGAATGGAATGGTCCAAAACTCTATGTAGCCAGCCCGCAGATGGTTGGGCGCTGGCCCTGGTCACCCAAGTTTGAAAACTTCGGCCTGGTCACTACCCCGGAGGAAGCCCGGGATAAAGTGTTCCGTTTTAAAAAGGAGGGATACGATGAGATCAAGATCACTTTCATGGTCAAAAAGGAAGTCTACGATGCCATTTTTGAAGCGGCCAGGGAAGCGGGCATCAAGGTAACCGGTCACGTGGGGCCGATGGTCAAGCTGCCCTGGGCCCTGAAACAAAAAGGGCAGATCGAGCATATGGATGAGTTTATCGATATGCTTCTGCCGGACAGCAGTTACAACCATGGAGAGAGCGTTTCGGATATGAACCTTTGGAGGCAAAATGCCTGGGCGACCGTTCCCCATTTAATGGAGGATAAAATTCCTTCCGTAGCCCAGGAGGTAAAAAAGGCAGGAATTTATGTGACTCCGACCAACTATTTTTTTCTTTCCTGCTTCGGAAGTGAACAGACGGAACAATACATAAAATACAAGCCCGACTACCCATACATCCCGGAGGAACTGCTTGCCGAGCGCTGGCAGATCAGGCAACGCAGGCTGGATATGAGGATTCCGGAAAGCAGCCTGGAAAAATACCGGAGGATCAGGCACCGCCTGGTGGGCGAACTCTGGAAGGCCGGTGTACCCCTGATGGCCGGTTCGGATTCCCCGGAGTGGTTTTTGGTTCCCGGATTTTCGATTCACGATGAACTCGAAAGTTTTGTAAAGTCCGGGCTGAGCCCTTATGCAGCCTTGCAGACCGCGACGGTCAACACTTCGCGTTATCTCGGTACCCCTGGCTCAAAAGGCATGATTGATAAGGATTTTGATGCAGACCTAATCCTCCTGGACGGGAACCCCCTGGAAGATATCCGGAATACCCGCTCCATTCACGGGGTGCTGAAGGAAGGGAAATGGTACGACCGGAAGACCCTGGATGAGTTCCTGGGTAAATAAACCCGGAAAATTCATCGGACTTTTTTACCCTGTTTTTAAGATTGCAAATGAAACTGCGGAATGCCGGTTTGAAGCGGCTCATCAGAGCTTTTACAGGCTTTTAGCCAAAGCCGCCATTTTATCCTCCAGTTCTTTCTCGCTTCCGGGGAAATACCCGGTGGCCTGGTGCACAATGTTTCCTTTTTTATCGAGGAGGTATAACTGGGGAATGCTGTTGAATCCGAGTTGACGCTGCAAGTCATTGTTGGCATCGACCAGGATGGTATAAGGCCATTTCCGTTCGCTGACCATAGGTTTGATCTTGGCCTGGCCGCGAATGTCGTCGATGCTGATGGCAAGCAGTTGGGTGCCGTATTTCTTCGCCCAGTCGGCATAATGGGCATTGTAGGCATCCAGTTCCTTTTTACAGGGGCCGCACCAGGTTGCCCAGAAGCTGACGATGGTGATTTTACCCGCTTTGGTATAAGTGTTCAAATCGACCACCTTTCCGTTTTGATCTTTGACCTTGCCGTTGGGTAGGGGTTTGGGCCCTGTATTTTTCTGTGAAAAAGAAGGGCTGGCCGTGGAAATGATCAGGAGGAAGAGGAGCAGTCGATTCATGGTACGATACTTGATAAAATGAGGATACAAAACTAAGCTTAAATTTGTTCAAAACCGCCCCATGTGCATCCGGATTAACGTCCTTTTAACTGTATTACTGATTGCCTTACAATCAGTTGCACAGGACGAAACCTCATCCGGAAGCGGGGTATTCAATGCTTACCTGACCACCCAGGCCAATGTGTTTATGCGGGACAGCAATATTGGGGCCAGCGGCACCCCACAATATGACCACCAGCTTTTCGGGGCGGAAACCTGGCTGGACGCGCGATACAGCAATTGGGGTTTTGACTTGGGACTCCGGTTTGATTTATACCACAACAGCAATCTCATCAATCCTCAGGCCTCCTTCAATCAACAGGGCCTTGGCCGCTGGTTTATCAAAAGGGATATTTCCAAATTGGGGTTTGAAGCAGGGTATATCTACGATCAGATCGGTTCAGGCATCATTTACCGGGCCTACGAACAACGTAACCTTGGCCTGGACAATGCACTGTACGGCCTGAAACTCCAGTACCGTTTTAATGATTACTGGCAGGTCAAGGCTTTTTCAGGGAAACAGAAAAAACAATTTGATACCTACGAATCCCTGATCAAAGGGTTTGCCATCGATGGTTTTGTCCAGGGGAAAGATTCAACAAACTGGTCCTGGGCACCGGGCTTTGGATTTACCAACCGGACCCTGGATGACGGCAGCATGACCAACCTGCTGTCCACCCTGGCTACCTATCAAAGCGAAGATCAGTTTCTTCCAAAGTACAACAATTATGCATTTACTTTTTTCAACCAGGTACAATGGGGCGGGCTGGGCCTTTTCCTGGAGACCGCACTCAAAAGCAGGGATATCCTCAACGATCCCAACGGCATGCGGAGAAATGCGGCCGGGGAGATCATTACCGGCCCCAAATTCATCCACAAGGCGGGCCAGGTTTTGTATGGCTCCCTCAGTTACAGCAAACCCGGATGGGGGATCTCGGCGGAAGGAAAAATAACCCGGTATTTCGGGATCAGGACCCGTCCCCAGGAAGAAGCCAATAACGGCCTGATCCATTTTGTGCCCGCCATGTCCAGACAGAATTCGTACCGGCTGACCTCGTTTTATCAGCCGGCAACCCAGGACCTGGGCGAAAAAGCGTTTCAACTGGAAGGTCATTTTTCCCCCGCCGGGGATTGGACGATCATCCTGCATCACAGCAATATCAATGACCTGGATGGAAATAAGCTCTACCGGGAGTATCTCCTGGAATCGACCTGGAGAAAAGCGGAAAGTTATACGCTGATCGCCGGGATCCAGCATCAGTACTACAACCAACGGGTATATGAAGGCAAGCCACTGGCTCCAATAGTAAAAACCTTCATCCCTTACCTGGACTATACCCGCCAGTTTGATGAAAGGCGGGCCCTGCGGATGAATGTGGAATACATGCACAATCAACAGGACATGGGCAGTTGGATATTTATGCTGACGGAATACAGCCTGGCCCCCCGGTGGATTTTCACCTTGTCGGACATGTTTAATTTTAAACCCGTCCAGGGGCGGAAAAACAATTATTATACGGCGGGCGTTGTTTATACGCGGGATGCGGCCAGGGCCGGGATCAACCTGGTGAGGCAAAGGGCCGGCATAGTCTGCACCGGGGGTATTTGCAGGTATGAACCCGCCTTTAACGGAATAAAATTCAACCTGGAATCGAGATTCTGAAAGATGAAAACAATCATTCTTTTC
>Ga0116142_10004679_pt1 | contig 12817 bp, 13 predicted proteins | sample AD_UKC033_MetaG_FD_89785 | JGI IMG/M metagenome (GOLD analysis project Ga0116142, IMG submission 89785) | Active sludge microbial communities of municipal wastewater-treating anaerobic digesters from USA - AD_UKC033_MetaG | ecosystem: Engineered > Bioreactor > Anaerobic > Digestate | place: USA... | reverse complement strand
TTAATCCTTCCGCAATCAGGCATTTTGCAGAGGTGCTGCGCCCTTATTATGCTGAAACCAGCCCAGAAAAGCTGGAATACCACGAATATGAAAATTCCGGGCACATGATGCGCCCCGCCGACTGGTTCGATGCCTGGAGCAGATTTATAGAACGCTTGCACCTGGAAGGCTTTTGATGTTCAACTTCAGCCCCATAGGTTTCTTGCACTGTCAGCACGACTACCACCAGGAACAACCGATGCAGGGGGTGCTTTCGGCTGCCGGTGGTTATGTCGAACTGGTCAAGGGCTTCAATTACGAGCAGGGGCTGAAAGATCTCGAAGGTTTCGAGCGGGTCTGGCTGGTGTATGTTTTTCATCATAACTCAACCTGGAAGCCGTTGACGAACCCGCCTTATTCAGATGGCCGTGGCCGCAAGGGTGTTTTTGCAACCCGGTCACCATACAGGCCCAATCCTATTGGCCTCAGTTGCGTAAAACTGCAGGCCATAAAAAGCAATCGTGTGTACATTTCTGACTCTGATCTTCTCAATAATACCCCGATACTCGATATCAAGCCTTACATAAGTGACTTCGACAGTTTTCCTGCTTCCAGGCGCGGCTGGCTCGAAGATGTTGTTAAAGAAGAATACGAAGTCTCTTACAGCCCCTGTGCTTCTGCGCAGCTTGATTTTTTGCTGGCTCAAAATATTGATTTGCGAGGGGTCATTGTTTCTCAGTTGGCCCACAACCCCTTTGACCCTACCAGAAACAAATTTTTAAAAACCGAAAAGGGCGGAATTCTTCGTTTCAGGAGCTGGCGGATTGAATTTGTTTTTGTTGGCCGCACGATTCTGGTCGAACGTGTTTATTCAGGCTATAAAGACTTTGTAGAGCCTCTTGGTGATGACAGCCCCCAGGAAGTAGTTATACATCAAAGGTTTGCAGATAAGTTTGTCTGAGCCGGTTTTTGACCTGTTTTTATCGCGGTTGCCGTTTTATTTGCCGATAAAATAAAATCGGGTATCGTAAAAATGCTTTTTGATGGAGGAAATTTGTGGGAACACTGGTAACTATTGGCGTGAATTCGCTGGCCTTTTTTATTATTTCAAAAATACTGCCGGGGTTTAGAATCAAAGACGAAAAAACTGCGGTTATGGTGGCCCTGGCTTTCAGTTTTTTGATGTTTGTCGGCGGCCTGCTGGTATTGCCCCTGATGACTGTTATGGGCGTGTTTCTTGCTCTGATTGCAGTGATTCCCTTTATTGGCCCCCTCATTGCAAGCTCCGGGATGCTGGTCACCGTATTTGTTGTCAGTTTTACCCTCTCTACAATAATGCTGATCGTCGTCGATAAAATGCTGGAAGACTTCGAAATGTCGTCAGTAAGCGTGGCGCTGATTGCTTCATTTCTGTTCGCTATTTTGAACGTCGCGATCAGAAGTGTGCTGGGGGTTTGAGGTTTTTAAAATATTGAAATGCCGGTTTTGCTCGTAAAAAGCTCCAGAGCTTTCATGCCGGCAAGAGAATTGCCGTGCCCGTTCAGTTCTGGTGACCAGACGCAGATGCTTAACAGCTTCGGAACGACAGCGACAATGCCGCCACCAACACCACTTTTACCGGGTAGGCCGGTGCAAAAGGCAAATTCGCCCGACTCGTTATAGAGACCGCATGTTTGCATCAGCGCGTTGACACGCCGCGCCTGACTTGGTGAGAGCACTGGCTCATTGTTGAATGGGTTGACACCGCCGTTAGCAAGGAAAGAAAAGGCTTTTGCCAGATCTGCGCAGCTCATCATCAGGCCGCATTGATGAAAGTAGGCATTTAAAACGGCATCAACATCGTTTTCAATGTTGCCAAAGCTTTTCATGAAGTTGACCAGGGCAGCATTGCGATAGCCGGTCTCTCTTTCTGAGTTGGCAACAACACTGTCGTAATTTATTTTCGGATTGTCGGCGAGGCTTCTGACGAAACTGAGAATATCTTTTAAGGGGTTTTTGCTTATCGACAACAGGCAGTCGGTCGATACAAGCGCCCCGGCATTGATAAACGGGTTGCGTGGCCGGCCATTCTCGTGCTCGAGCTGAACCAGTGAATTGAAAGAATTGCCCGACGGTTCGCGACCCATACGTGACCACAATCTGTCACCCCAGGCTCTGAAAACCATCGAAAAAACAAAAACCTTCGAAATGCTTTGAATCGAAAAGGGAATGGCGGCATCGCCGGTCTGAAAAGTTCGACCGTCGAGTGTGTGAACGGCTATGCCCAGCTGTGCCGGGTCTACTTCAGCCAGAGCCGGAATATAATCTGCGACGCGACCGCAACCGATCAGGTTGCGTGCTTCCAGGTAAACTTCTTCGATGCAGGTTTGAAAGTCTGTCGTCATGGCATGTGTTGTTCTATTACTGGCAGTTGCCCGTTGTCTCGCAGGAACCGTCGCATTCGTGACTGATTTCGCCGGTTTGCAGGCCGAGATATTCGTTCAATTTTCCCTCGGCTTTTAGCTGCTCAAACTCTGCATCTGAGCTTACTATTCCGGCCTTTTTGAAAAGACGTTTGAGGATTGCATCTTGAATTGCCAGCTGCAGAGCCCTTACCGCCAGAAGTGAGCAATGAATCTTGCTCTCGGGAAGACCATCCAGAGCTTCGACGATCTGTTGGTCAGTTATTTTAAGGGCCTCTTCTATCTGCATACCCTCGGCGATCTGGGTGGTAATGCTTGAAGTTGCTATGGCAGCAGGGCAGCCTTTAATCCGGTAGCGTATTTTTTCGACTTTCTGGTTGTCTTCTGAAATGTGAATGGTCATTTCGATGAAGTCGCCGCAGCCCGAATCACCTATCTGGCCTATGCCGTGATAGTCTTCGAGTCGACCGGTATTGACAGGGTTATGAAAATGCTGCATTACTTTTTCTGTGTAGTTCATTTGTCTGGTTTCTCCGGGGCGGCAAAGCGGTCGTCGGCCAATACAAGGCTGTCTTTTTGTTCTTTGCTCTGATACCAGCCGATTCTTTCAGGCTGGTGGTGGTCGAATGCAGGGATATACGGCTTGATGTCCAATACCGGACTTCCGTTCAAGATGTCTACGCCGCTGACATGCAGCTTGTTACCTTCAATGCGTTCCAGTCTGACGATGGTCATGCCCAGTGGGTTAGGACGCAACGGCGATCTGGTGGCAAATATGCCTCTTTCGACAGTGTCCAGGTAGGGTTTTACCAACAGCTTGCCAGAGTCTGAGCGGTTAAAACCAAAAAAAACATAGATGTGACTGAAGCCATCGAGGTCTTTCAGGCCTGCTGCGTATTCGTCGTAAATTCTGATTACAGCAGTTTCTTCGGGAGCTAGACGTCCCTGGATAGGGGTTCCGGTTTGATGCTCAAACCTTGATTCTACAACTCCGAGAACCTTGAATTCGATGCTCTCTTTATTCATTTTGATAGATTGTGTCGCCGAGATTGTGGCTTACGGCATCAAGTGCTGCTTCAACAGCTGAAGTATCGCCATAGACGGCAATAAGCGTCATGTGTGTCGGGCATACGCCACGAATTTCGGCAACCTGTACCGCAGCGGCCTTTTCTGCTACATCGGCGGCGGCCAGTATTGCGGCAACCGGCCCTTGAATGAGGCCTACCGCATCTGTCGGCTGCTTGTATTTTTCGAAATGACCGGTATCGACCCGTCGACCTTCAAGTATGGCCCAAAACCCTCTGGATGGCCGTTTGACCAGTCTGAGGCTCACGCCGATGGCGCGGTTGTTGTTAAGTTGATTCATCGCTTCTCCTGTGCCGCGAGCTCAAGATGTTGCATGCTCTCAAGTCTGGAGCACAGGCAATTATAGCATAAATTGCCATGCAGCTAAAACAAAAGCTTCCCGCCGCTGGCTGCGATGGGAAGCTTGATCTGACAGTTGTTCTTATTTGTCGGTGTAGTTTACGATGATGAATGTGATTTCGTCGGGAGTGCGGTTGTCGTCTTTGAAGTGCGCAATTACCGGGTTGATGTCATTGCCACTGAAATAGCCGCCCTTGAAAGCGTAGTCAAGATAGATATTGAGGGTGAAGAGCAGCATGTTTTTTTTGTTTTTGCTGATGAACTGGCGAAGGTTGTTGACGTTGTCTTCGTGCCAGGCGGCAGAAAGATAGTCGTTGCTTACCAGGTCGATGATTTCGCCCATATGAGCGGCAGAAAAAACGTGCTCATCCATGCCTTTGCCTTTGTCATCATACTGTTCGTCGAGAAACTTTCGGACAACCTGGGCCATGATGATGTCGGCATCGCGTTCGCGTTCTTCAAGAGTCGGAAAAACCTGGACTCTGGCGCCATCTTCTTTATACCAGTAGGTTACGCGATAGCGCACGGCATTCTCGAAATTGTCGGGAGCCGGAATTTCGCGAACCTCAATATCGGTGTAACTGAAATCTTGTGTGGCCGCGAAACTGCACTGTGCTGAAGCGATAAGCAGCGTGCAGACAACAAAAAGACAGCAGAAAGAAACTTTGCGTAAGGTATTGTACACGGGGAACATCTTGGAAAACCTCTAAAACTTTGGTCCGGACGGTTTGCTCTGACGAGTTGCTCCGGGTTTTTTTATGTGGCGACCAGTATAGCAAAGTTCATGCCAACTTGCAACCAACTTTTTTTATATCGGCAAAAAAATCTGTTTTTTATAGTCTTTTTATGTTTTTTGATGTCTTTTGAAGTTTGTCTTTGTTTGTTGTCGAACAAGCTGTTCGACAACAGGCCTGGTTCTATCGTGAGACCTCGAAGTATTCAATGTTCGGAGGGTTGCTTCGTCGCTGTGTTTTTTTGCAAAGGTCATGATAGCCGGGTGTCGACGAGTTGCAGTTTTGCGCTAACCGACCAACGACAGTTTTTCAAAACGTATTCAATTTTGCCAGACTAACTGGTTAAACATGGTTTCTTGTTCATTTTATGTACAATCTTGTGTTTAAAAAATGAGCATGTGACTGAATCCTAATTTCTGGTGTTTAATTTTTGTCTAAATCTGTTTTTGTTTTTTGGCGTTTGTGTATGTTGACGAGAGGGAGGGAGATAACAATGATTAAAAAAAATATAGCCTGGTTTCTGGCCGGAATTTTTTCTTTTTTCAGCATGGCTCTGGCAGCGCATTCTATTGCGACGCCCCGCGAACCAGCCGGTGAGTTTGTCAGAGTGACGATTGTCGGTGATGAGCGCGGCTCTTTGCCGTTTTACCCTGCTTTTCGCAGTGATAAATACTATTTGCCTGCGAAATATCGGGTTGAAGCCCGCCGTAGTGAACGCTACAGCGTTCGGGTTGACAATCTGTCGAGAGAGAGAATCGCACTGGTGATTTCTGTGGATGGTCTGAACATTATTTCCGGGCGGCGCAGTTTTGGGAATAACGAAGAGAGCATGTATGTTCTGAACCCTGGGCAGACAGGCAATTTCTCTGGTTGGCGTTCGGGTATGAGCCACGTGCAGAGGTTTTATTTCACTTCTGCCGCAGACTCATACGCTGGTCGACTTGGGCAGCCTGATCAGCTCGGTTTGATTCGTGTCAGTGCCTTCAGAGATCAGCGTCAGATTTTTGTTCGGCCCTATGATGCTTCTGGAGAGGTTAAAACAGATTCCATGTCTAGAAAAGTGAGCGAAAGCGAAGCTGGCACAGGTTACGGCGAAAGTTCCTGGTCTCCGGCATCGGAAACGGAATTTATGCCAGAATCTTTGCCGATACAAACTTGCGAAATTAAATACGAATGGCCCGATTCTGTGTATTTAAAGCCAGAGCAGAATGGGCATGATTTTGCTCTGCCACCTCACAGATAGATCTGCATGTCATAGTTTTGAATAAAACAATTCGTGCCGAGCAAAAGCCTCTGCCGGGTTGTTGGCGAACAAATGTGACGGAAAGACTTGTCAAACCATTGCCCGGGGTTTGTGGAGACTGTTGCAGAGTGCCTGATCGAAGATTTTTAGATGAAAACCTCGGGCTCGCGGCGGTTTGAACAGCTGGTTGCCAGCATCTCTCTGAATTTTTGTACATGTTCTGATCTGATGACCCTGGCGTCATGGGGGCATGCTTTCAAACATGCGCAGCAGATGGTGCACAGTTCCGTTTTTGTTTTATAACCTTTTTGGTAGTAAACAGCTCCTGTTGGGCAGGCGGTCTGGCATTTGCCGCATTCTACGCATCTTTCTGCAATGGTTTCGGCAGGAGACGGTGGGATCACGATTCGATCAGGAAGAGGGAATCGCCCTGGCAGAGAGGGTTCGGGCAGAGAAACGATATCGGCAAGAGACTGTATTTTTTCGTATACTCTGCTGCCGAAGTTTCTGGCTGCCTGTTTGTCAGTGTCGTCTGGCCGGCCTTTGGCGATAGGGTATTTTCTGGTTGAATAAGAGTGTTCGCCAATGAAAGCAGCTGCCGCAACGGGGCGCAGACCGGCGGTTCTAGCTGCTTCCCTGAGGTCGATCAGAGCGTCATCATAATTGCGGTTGCCATACACCGCTAACAGTATAGCCGGGTTTTGGGCAAATTTTATCTTCGCCAGCCTTTTCAGAGCTTCTGAGGCAATGCGCCCTGCGTAGACGGGGGCGCCGATGATTACAAGATCGTTGGGTTCGACTTCAACCATTGAATCGGCAAATTCGGGGTATGTCAGATTGTTTTCAATGACCTTGAGCGGGTCTGTTCCGGTGCCTGCCGCGATTTCGCTGGCAATTTTATGGGTAGTGCCGGTTGGAGAATAAAAAAACAGACTGACGCGCTCAAATTTCATTGCAGTATTTCCTTGGGTATGATTTTGCTCACGGTCAGGATACTCTTAATGAACATAGCTCGCAACTATTGTCTACAGAACTCATACGCCTGTCTGGGATTTTAGTATTTTGCCTGAAAACAGATTGAAAGGTTGTTGACAAGATTATTGCCGGGCTTGTATAATCTTTGCGTTGTCAGGCTATCTCACCAGTTAAAAGGAGGCAAAAACGATGTTTTATGATTTTTTTTACTCAGTTGCCCCTTTAGGTGTAAACTCTCTTTAACTGACTCTGTTGTATTGAAGCGGGTTGCCCGATGGTGGCAGCCCGCTTTTTCGTGTTGGCCAGTTTCACATTTTTTTATTACGCATGCCAAGGGGCAAAAAGATATTTTGACAGATGCAGAAAAACGATAATAAATCAGTCTTAAAAAGAATTCTTCCTTATTTCGGGCCCCACCTCGCTGGTCTGGCGGTCGCAATTTTTACGATGATCGTGGTTACGGCCGTGCATCTTATCCGGCCGATGATTTTGCGTACCATAATCGACCAGGCGATACCCCGACAGGATATCAACATGGCTCTCAAATACGCTGCTTTTTTTATACTCTGTCTGATTGTCGGGGCGATCGCCATGTACGTCAGAGTTAAAATCATGGCCCGTATTGGCGCCGAGGTCGTGGCCGAAATAAAGCGCCGTCTGTTCGGGCATATTTTGAACCAGGGCATGCGCTTTTTTGATCAGAACCAGACCGGAAAACTGATTACCCGCAGTGAATCTGATGCAAATCAGCTGAAGTCGATGTTTACCCAGTCTACTGCCCAGCTGGTGGCCAGCAGCATGTTAATTGTCGGCACCATTTTCGTGCTGCTGCGCGAAGATTTCAGAGTCGGCCTGGTTGCAATGCTGTCGCTGGTCGTCGTTGGTCTTGTTCTGTTTTTTTACCTGAGCTACATTCGTTCTCTGTATACGAAAGTTCGCGAGAAAAACAGCGCTCTCACAGGTTACCTGGCTGAATATATACAGGGAGTGCCTTTGATAAAGGTTCATGGCCGTGAGAACGATATAATGAATAATCTGCGAATGCGCAGTCAGGAAAAAGCCGATCTCGAGTGCCGGGCTGCTTTTATAGAATACACCCTGTTTTCATCAAGTTTTCGCTTCTGTACTGAAATAGGCGTGCTGATGCTGCTGTTTGCCTATTGCAGCGGGCGGGTTTATGCCGGTACAATGAGCGTCGGCACTCTGGTGATGTTTATTGAACTTATGCGCCAGTTTTTTCGCCCTCTTGAGTTTCTGATCGAAGTTTTAGCGCAACTGCAATCTGCGCTGGCTGCAGGCGTAAGAGTTTTCGACGTTCTCGACACAGAACCGGCGGTGTTGGATTCAGGTGAGCCTGCTCCTGAACTCAGACTGCAGAGTCACATCGAATTTAGAGATGTATCGTTCGCTTACGACAACGAGGCTGTTCTTAAAGACGTTTCGTTCACTATTCCCAGGGGGCAGCAGCTGGCCATAGTCGGGGCTTCCGGTTCAGGCAAAACGACCTGTATCAACCTTCTGCTACGCTTTTACGACCCTTGCAGCGGCAGCGTCTGCGTCGATGGCCGCGATATTCGCACTATCAACCTCGATGACTGGCGGCGAAATATCGCTCTGGTTTTGCAGGAGATCTATCTTTTCCCGGGAACCATAATGGAAAATCTCAAGGCCTTTCATGACGATGTCTCTGATGAGGTGGTCATCGCCGCTGCCAGAGAGTTGGGAGCTCACGAATTTATCATGCGCCAGAGCAAGGGTTATGAAACTATGCTTGCTGAGCGGGGTGCAAATCTGTCTTATGGCGAGCGTCAGCTGCTTTCATACACCCGGGCTATGGTTAAAAACCCTGATTTGCTCATTCTCGACGAAGCGACTTCGTCGGTCGATGTGATCACCGAACGGGAGTTGCAAAACAGCATGGAAAAGCTGATGAAAGGCAGAACTTCAATAGTCATTGCCCATCGCCTTTCAACCATCAGAAAGGCCGATCGGATTTTGGTGTTCGAAAAAGGCTCGCTGGTTCAGAGCGGCGATCATGAAGCTCTGATGTGTCAGCAGGGTATTTATAAAGATCTGGTAACAATTCAGACGTCAGGAAAATGTGAAGGCGGTGCTGCTGTAGAACTCATCGCGGCCGAACCGGCGGGAGCTGTGGCATGAAAGCAACTGTAAAACGAAAAGATTTAAGACATACGCGCCTTTATTACCTCAAATGGATCTGGAATGAATACAGGCCGCACTGGCGCATGGTTTTGTTTCTGCTGTTTCTGACCTTTCTTTCCACGATCATGGCGGTTCTTTTTCCTATGGTTCTCAAGCATGTCATCGACAGCCTTGTAGAGGGTCTAAAAAGCTATCAGGCCGGAACCACGACTCTGGAAATCGCCCGCGACGAAAGAAACCGGTTGTTGCTGATGCTGCTGGCCATGGGACTTGGGCCGGTTTTTTCCGGTATATACCCTTACTTCAGGGCTAGAATGAATGTAACTTTCGAGATGTACTTTCGAGAAAAGTTTTTTGCCGAGATTCTCGCCAAAGGGCATCGTTTTTTCCTGAAATTCAGAACTGGCGACCTGGTGACCCGCCTGACCGAAGATATCCGGACCAACCCGCCCGGTCTCTCCTGGTTATGTTGTTCTGGCATATTCAGAGCGATCAATTCTACGAGTATTATCTTTTTCTGCGTTCTTTCAATGGGACTTTTACACTGGAAGCTGGCTCTGGTGGCCTGCATCCCTTTGCCGATAATGCTTTTTATCTTTATCAAACTTGAAACAAGCTTTGGCGAATCGTTCAAAGATGTTCAGGAAGGAATGTCAGAAGGAAATGACTTTCTGGAAGCGGCATATTCTGGAATCAAGATAATTGCGTCATTCAATGCCCGCCGCCCACAGCTGCAACTTTTTGACCGCCTGTTACAAAAGCGCATAAGTCAGGAAGTCAAGGTGGACGGCCTGTGGGGCATGTTTATGGTATTTTTTGAGTTTCTCAACTATGTGGGCGAAATAATGGTGCTTATTTTCGGTGGGATAATGGTTATTCGCGGCACTCTTACGCTTGGCACCTACTACGCTTTTTTCAGCTATCTGGGTATGATCATCTACCCCCTGATGGACATCCCGATGATGCTTGTGACGCTGACGCAGGCTTGTGTTTCCATAGATCGTCTCGAAGATATGCAGGAAGCGGATCGCGTCTGGCAGGAACTCGATGCTGACGGCGAACTTGAAATCAGCAGTATCGATAGTCTCTGTTTTGAAGGAGTCAGCTTCAGTCATGATTCACTCGAAAAGCTCGAAAACGTCGAAAATGTTGGTGAGGTGCCCGAAAACAGCCGCGCGGTTCCATTCTCTTTCAGCGACTTGAGTTTCAGGGTCAACAAAGGCGAAAAAGTGGCGATCGTCGGCCAGATCGGCTCCGGAAAAACCACCCTTCTTAATCTCATCTCAGGGGTGATGAAGCCCGATGAGGGTTCGATAAGCATCAATGGTCTGCCGCTGGCTCGCATCAGAAAACAGTCTTTTCGTGACAGAATCGGTTATATACAGCAGGAACCAGTCATTTTTTCAGAAACGATACGCACCAATATCGATTTCTGGCGCAACCAGTCTGATGAGCTGATTCAGAAATGTGCCAGTCTGGCCCAGTTTGAGAGGGAAGTGCTGTCGTTTCCGGGCGGTTATTCTGAACCTGTGGGGCAGCGCGGCGTAACTCTTTCGGGTGGCCAGCGGCAGAGGCTGTCGATTGCGCGGGCTCTGGTCGGCAGGCCTGAGCTGCTGCTCATGGACGACATTACCGCAAGTCTGGATGCCGCCAACGAAAAGAAACTCTGGGCCGATCTTGCACGCGAATACGGTTCGATAACCTGCCTGATTGTTACTCACAGAATGGCCACGGCAATGATGGCAGACCGTATAATAGTTCTAAAAGACGGAAAAATAGAGGCGATAGGCACTCATGACGAGTTGATTGCTTTGAGTGCAACCTATCGCGATCTTGCCCACGCATAAAATTGCGCGGCAGATACTGCTGATTACCTGTTTACATTCAGTAGTGCGGTGGTTTCTCGTCGTGAGTTGCCGTTTCGTCTACTGGCGATGATATTTTTGGCTGCAGCCGTGCCAGTTCTTTGTAACAACGCTCGAGTTGTTTCTGTTGTTCGACTATGACTTCATTGAGCTCGTCGACGAAGCGTTCGAGGTAGAGCAGGCGTTTTTCAATTTCAACTATGCGGTTTTCCATAAATTGCCTTTTAGAACCAGTTTTTGCGGCGGAAAAATACGAGCATGCCGGCGGCCAGGCTTAGCATGACCAGCCATACCAGCGGGTAGCCCCAGCCCCATTTGAGCTCGGGCATATTTTCGAAATTCATACCATAGACGCCGGCGATGAAGGTTAATGGGATGAAAATAGTGGCGATGATCGTCAGAGTTCTCATGATCTCATTCATGCGCAGGCTGATATTTGAGATATACAGGTCGTAAACTCCGATAGATACTTCTCTGAGAGTTTCGGAGGTTTCGAGAACGTGAACGGCGTGGTCGTAGATATCGCGAAAATATATGCGGCTTTCGGGTCTGATTATCGGTGACTCAGATCTGATAAGCCCTGAAGCGATTTCGCGCAGCGGCCAGCAGATTTTGCGCATGTAGAACAGCTGCATTTTGAGTTCGTGAACATCGTTGCCGTCAAAGTTTTCCGGGGTTTTGAGAAGCGTCACTTCGAGTTCCTCGAGCCCCTCTGCCAGACATTCGAGAACGACAAAATAGTTGTCGATGATGATATCGATAAGAGAAAGAGCGAGATAGTCAGAATGAGTGTTGCGCAGCTTGCCGACATTTTTGCGCAGGCGCTCCCGAATGGGCTCGAAGACGTCGCCAGGCCTTTCCTGAAAGGTGAGCACGAAATTTTCGCCGATAATGAAACTCACCTGCTCGCTGCTGAGCCGGCCTTCGTCGCTGATGTCTATCATTTTGATGACAACGAACAGGTAGTTGTCGAAAGTCTCGAATTTGGGTCGGTGATCGGGGTTGAGAATATCTTCGACGCTCAGAGGGTTGATACTGAACATTTCGGCAGCGTTTTTGAGCATTTCGACGTCTTTGAGGCCATAGAAGCACAACCATGAAACATAGTGGTTCTGACGGGTGGCATAGAGCTCGTTTATGTCAGTGATCTCTTTTTCGCGGTATTCAGAAGCGTCATACTCTATCAGCTCCACGATTGTTTCATTTGCCCGATCAGGGGAAAAGTTGGCGATAGTCCCCTGAGGTTTGCCGGCTTTGCGCTCGGCGATGCCTTTTTTTACAAATGGCAGCATTTAAAAATTTCCTTCCCGACTTTGGTGAAGGTAGTTTAGCACAATTCACAAACTAAGGCATATTTGCTCGCCTGGTGAAATTTTGTACTGGGGGTGGCGGGATGGAAAGTTAATAGCTATTCTTGTTAGTGAAGCCGTATCGTGAGGAAAACAATGAAACACACACACATTTTTTTAGTCGTTCTACTTTGTCTGACGTGGGTCACAAGCCTTTCTGCCCAGAGCAAGCCTGGGCTCGACACATCTCTCATCCCTATGTATGGGGGCATAGAGAAGGATGTCGGGCAGAAAATCGCCGATGCCGAATTTGTCGCTGAGGCGGGCAAGCTTGCGGGCAGCCGGCAAAAAGCTTCAGAAGAATTTGTCAAAAAGGGCTGGGAAGCTTTTTTTTCCAAGCGCGATCTGATGATGGCCATGCGCCGCTTCAATCAAGCCTGGCTGCTGAACCCGGAAAACTCTGATGTATTGTGGGGTTTTGGCGTGCTCAGCGGTGCCATGAACAAGATCGATGATTCTGTCGATTTTTTGCGCCAGGCCTCAGAAAAACTGAATGACAACGCCAGAGTCTTGAATGATCTTGGTTTTTCGCTGACGATTGCGGCAGATTTGTGCGGCGATCCAGACGAATCCCTGAAAATGCTCAAAGAAGCCCACGGCTGCTTTGCCCGGGCCGAAAAAATAGAACCTGCTTATGAGCCGTTGTATTCAAACTGGGCGATTACCCTGTTTTATGCCAGGC
>Ga0116142_10004675_pt1 | contig 12830 bp, 14 predicted proteins | sample AD_UKC033_MetaG_FD_89785 | JGI IMG/M metagenome (GOLD analysis project Ga0116142, IMG submission 89785) | Active sludge microbial communities of municipal wastewater-treating anaerobic digesters from USA - AD_UKC033_MetaG | ecosystem: Engineered > Bioreactor > Anaerobic > Digestate | place: USA... | reverse complement strand
CATTTAGCATAGTCAAAAGTGAAATAACAAAATACCCTGTGTCTGTCTTAGCTCCTTCCGTAGTCTTTATTTGGTTTTGGAAAATAGGTTGCTCTGGCTGAACAATATTTTCTGTCACTTGAACAGGAATAGGTGTGTCTTGTTTCAAAGGTTGCCCACAATGCATACAGAATTTACTGTCGTTGTCGTTTGGCTTTCCGCAGTTTTTGCAGTACATATTTTTGGTTGTTAGTTTTGGAATTAGAGGCTGATAAAATTACCGCCAACAATTAAATATACGAACCTCCAGGCTTTTTTTAAAATTTCAAGTTGTTGATATTCATACTATTCATTGTCGCTATTCTGTATTGGTATGTCGCCTTTTCATATTTACAATATCTCCCCTTTAAGCCACAGATCATCTAATGGGCTATTGATCTGAACCAGCTTTTCTTTACTTACATGGGCATATCGTTGCGTGGTTTTAATACTAAAATGACCAAGAATATCTTTTATAAACCGTATATCAATTCCCTTTTCCAGCAAATGGGTGGCAAAGCTATGTCGCAGGCTATGAAAAGTAATATCCCTTCGTATACCGGCAAGGTTTCTTGCCCGTTGAAATACCTTTTGTGCTGACCGGGAAGAATATGGTTCTCCCGGTATTTCGCTTTCAAATAAGTATACGGATGGTCGTACCTCAGCTTTCTTGATATAGCTTCTTAAAATGTCAAGTAAAACAGGACTCAGGTTTACATACCTGTCTTTTTTTCCTTTGGCTGCTACAATTTTTATTTGCATCCTGTCGCTGTTTATATCCTGTAATTTCAGGTTTACTACCTCACTGATCCGTAACCCGGCGCTATATGCTGTAAATAAAATGGCTTTGTGCTTCAGATTTTTGATGGAATTAAATAAACGGGTAATTTCTTTTTCGCCCAATACGTTGGGTAATATGAATGGCTTTTTAGGCCTGGGTATCTCCCAGAAAAATTTTTCTCTTCCCAGTACCTGTTCATAATAAAATTTCAAAGCATTGATGCGGCTGTGCAGGGTGTTTTCTTTAAGCATTAATTTCTCAAAACAAAAAATAAGGTATCTTTTTATTTGATCAGTTGTAAGTTCATCTGCCGGAGATTGTTTCAACAGGTGAAGTAATTGTGCCATTTCACCCAAATACGTTTTTACTGTTGACTTACTGTAGGCTTTTAGTTTCAACCGCTGTTCCATAGCAGGCAACACATGGCCATTCACAGCACTTATTCTATCCTTTTTATATACTACAGGTTTTTGTCTTACCCATTTTGCTGTTACCGTTTGCCGGGTATTGCTTACCGGGCTTGCCGCTACAGCAGGCAGAGACTGTTTTTTCTTTTTCAGCAAATAGGTATGTAAAGCTGAATGCTCTGCAACAGCCAGCCCTTTTATGGCAAACACCAGTTTGTTGTAATTCTCTTTGCTTAGCGGTACATACCAGCATTTGTTGGTCTGGCTCCATCGGGCTCCTGCATGTTTTTGTATCGCACCGTTTAGTTTGGGAGATTTTTCAAAATAAATACCAATACATTCTATGCCACGGTGCTGCAGTGGTTGTAATACAACTTCTGTCATCAGGTAAGGTTTACCTTATGAATGTACTAAATCTTATAATACGAAGCTTATCCTTCCAGGTGAATACTGAATACGATCATCCTCGATTGTATCTTATCAAATACATTGGAGAAGCGGAGGTTCTCGTCTCTTGCATGGATATTACGGATGCCGTTACTGATCTTTATTTCAGGAGAGAAAATAAAACTGGGAAAAAAGAAATTGAAACCAATACCAAACTCAGGACCGAAATCATATTTCTGGATCTTTACCAGTTCTTCAGCCCGCTTGGCCCTTGCATTACTGGCCATGTCAATATCAGCTTTAAAACCCGCCATAGTGTACACCCGGAAATTTCCGATCCTGTCGCTCTGAAATTTTATTTGAAACGGAAATGACATGATCACCGATTCTATTTTTTTTGTCACTTCAGTTTCCCCGTCAAAATCAGGATATTTCAGTTTGTAAAAAATATTCCGTTCAATGAACATTAGTTGCGGGTTGAAACGAACCTGGAAACGATCTGATATACGGCCGGTGGCAGACAAACCAAGGGTAAGTCCGCCGGAGTTGACGGGTTCTGCTATATACACACTATCATGATCCAGAAAACGGGGATGCAGGCTGGTTTGAAAACGGGCCAGGTTCACCCCTATGGTAATGCCAAAATAATAGGGCTTACTATCATGGTCATACATATTCAGTTCCACTTTTCCTATCTGGGCATGGGTGCCAGCAGGAAACAGGAAAAGACCGGTCAGTAAAACAGGTGCAAGAAAAAATTTTATATAGGCTTTCTTCCGGAGTAAATGCAACATATTCCAAAGGTCAGCGGCTGAAACTCTGTGTCGGAGTAGCCTGCTTTTTTTAAAATGTCAGTAAATAAATGGCGATCCGGAAAAGCTTTGGCAGATTCGTTCAAATACTGGTAAGCCTCTTTATTCTGCCTGAACCAGCGGGCCACCTGCGGGGCCACTATGCCCATATACAGGTTGTAAAAACTTTTTACCGCTCTCCGGCGGGGTTTTGAAAATTCCAGCACAATCAACCGGCCCCCGGGTTTTAATACCCTCCACATTTCAGCAAGGCCTTTTTCCAGGTTTTCAAAGTTCCGTACTCCAAATGCCACCATCACGGCATCAAACGTATTTTCAGCAAAATTTATTGTTTCTGAATCTCCCTTCTGTAAGTGGATTTTGTCCCCAAGTTGTTCTTTTTCAATCTTTTTTCTCCCCAGTTCCAGCATACCTTCCGAAATATCTATACCGGTGATCCGGGCCGGTTTCAGGATCTTGTAAGCCATCAGGGCCATGTCTGCTGTACCCGTAGCCACATCCAGTATATGCTGAGGATGGTCCTTTTTCAGCATGCGGATAGCTTTTTTTCGCCAGTTGATATCAGTTCGGGCAGACAGGAAACGGTTCATCTGGTCGTACTTACCAGCTATTTTATCAAACATATCGGCCACCTGTTCCTTCTTGCCTTTCTCAGAATCTTTGAAGGGAATGATATTGTCGTGTGGTAAGGGGTTTGACATGGGCTGCAAAGTTAGGGCAAGTTTGCAGTTCGTTGTTTATTGTTTATTCTTTTAAAGTGAGGCAAAGCAGATTGTTTACTGTTAATTTGCAGCTTTCATGGAAGTTATATCAGCCAGATATGTAATCAGCAGTGCTACGCATAAACAATGCCCGCCACCAGACCACCCGGAGTATGCTTTTATCGGGCGGAGTAATGTGGGCAAATCATCGCTGATCAATATGATCACCGGGCAAACAAAACTGGCCAAGACTTCTGCTACACCGGGCAAAACAAAACTGATCAATCATTTTGAAGTTATTTCTTCCGATAAAAAGAAATGGAATATTGCCGACCTGCCCGGTTACGGCTATGCGGCCACGGTATCCCAGAAGGCGAGGAACAACTGGGGCAATATGATCGAATCATACATCCGGAAAAGAGAGAATCTCGTTTGTTTGTTTGTATTGATCGACAGCCGTCATTCACCACAGGCTATCGACCTTGCTTTTATCAACCAGCTGGGAGAGTGGCAGGTTCCTTTCGTAGTGGTGTTTACAAAGACGGATAAGAATAAGCCTGGTGCAACAGTAAGGAATGTGGACGCTTTTTTACAAGCTCTTTCAGAAAACTGGGAACAGGCTCCGCCGCATTTTATCACCTCTTCAACGAAGAGAACAGGGCGAAAGGAAATGCTGGATTATATCGGGGGACTGAATGCCAGTTTTAAAAAGTTGTAAGGCAGGAATCAGCAGTTTGATATTTAAATAGTAATTTGCACTGTCCAATATTGTATTTATGAAAGCGATCTTATCCGAAAAGAATATTGTAGTTGTGCTGTTTGTCATCGTTCTTGTCACTTTTGTTCTTGCACAGGAAGACAGTAAGCAACTGGAGAAATTGTATTCTTCAGGAAGTAATCCCGGGAAAGGGACTGACCAGCTGGTGCATCATTTTACTGCTAAGCCAGTTGCTATACCAGCGCAAAACTGATTCCACTCTTTCATTTCTTCTGCTAATACCAGTCCAGTATGCATAGAATAGTTTTTGTCATCTTTATCTTTTTGTCTTTGCAGGTAGCAGCCCAATCAGCCGAAAAAGGGGAGAGGGTAAAAAGAGGCCTGAGGGAAAGGATGCTTTCTTCTGATTCTACTTTAAAAAAGATCAAAGCTTTTAAGGACAGTGTGGAGAAAATTCAACTATCTAATACCGGTGTGGACAGGATACAGGAGAATATCAACCGGAACATGAATTATATGGTGGAGTTGCAAAAGGAGCAGCAACAAAAAAAGAGAACTTCTGCTATTATTAATATTGCTATTGGTACGGTATTGTTTGCCGTACTGATCGTGGGACTGCAAAGAAGGAGAAAAAAGGGGTGACGAAACCACTTGCAGAGGAAACCTCCGCATTTCACCGGCAGGTGTTTTAGATTTAGTTTACTACCTTATTCGCACAGCTGCTGCTGGCAAAAGCTTCCGGTTTGGCTTTGAAGGCAAAGCCCATTCCCAGGATATAGCCCATTGCTTCTTTCAGCGCATCATTACTCTTGAAGTGCGGATTGGTATTGATGTCTGCATGTACTTCCATATCCACATCATACACAGTAAACAGGTTGCAGAGATCATAAGCAATTTCAATGCTCTTTGCTACTTCGGTCAGCATCCGCTCTTTGATGGTGAATTGCTGTCTTGTTTTTTCATTGTGGATGAACATGAAACCGCCATGTCCTTCCCGCAGAAAAACAATTACCGTTGCAAACTCTGTTTCTTTACCTTTTACCTGTGAGTCAGTACCGATGCAAACTTTCAAACGGTGGCCTTTTTCCGTCTCCCGTTTGATAGCATTTTCTACAGCTTCCAAAATGGGTAGTTCAATCGGGTCGCCATTAAATTTTCTCCAGCGCATATAAAAAGAGGTTTTCCTAAGTTACAGGAAAACCTCTGAATTACAAAAGGGGCACGGATTATCGTCCGCCGGGGCGGACCAAAAAACACTTTATTGACGGATTATTTTATCGGTCCATTGTTCGGTGCCATTCACAAATCGTATCATATACATACCACTTCCTGTCATCGCATTGGCAGTAATTGTATTGATACCGTTTGATAGCTGGCCTTTGGCAATCGTTTTACCGGTGAAATCATAAATGGCATAATCAAAAGTACCCGGGCTGTTTACAGTAACCGTAGCTGAACTCACCAGGTTGCTGATCAATTGCGGCCTGCTGCCGCCGTTAGTATTGCGCAGGGTAATGATATTGGAATAATACTGGCGGCCGTTATCAAATGTTACACTCAGCCTGTATTGCAGGCTTCCTGTGGTAAATGGTTTATAAGAAAATGCACGGGAATTAACCGGCGCCTGGTTTATTGGTACAAAGCTTCTGCCATCTGCCGATACTTCTACTACCTGTTCAGTTATTGCCTCATCAGCATCAATGATCCAGCTAAGCTGGTGCCTGTCTCCGTTCAATTGCCCCTGCAGGGTCAATTGCCTTAAAGGAAGAGTGCCTCCGGCTGTAAAATTTGCCTGCAAGGCATAGGAGCCGAGACTGGCATAATTCGGTGCATAAATATTACCCCGGCCTTCTATCCGGAGATAATAAGTACCCGGGTTCAGGTTTGTATCGATAACTGAGCTGAGTAATGTTCCGGGGTTATAAATATTCAATTGTGTTTGTGCACTATTGAATAATGTAACCTGCATATCAAGATTAGAACCTGCATTGCCGGTACCTACATTATAAGGAACAGCGCTTAATTGAAACCTGCCTAATGAAGGCTGGGTGAAGGCGATTAGATCCTGGTCATTTGATTGCTCTATCACACCATTTATAGTAAACTGGTTGGCAACAAAAGTGGTAGCAGTAGCACTGCCAAATGCTCCGGCATGATCATCCGTGCGAAAAGAAAAACCATTACTGCCGGTTATTACAGCAAGATCATTTTGATAACTGGTACAACCAAATGAGTTAGGACCATTATTCCATAATGTAAAATTCTGGTAATAGCCAACACCCATGATAGGTGCCCAGCCGATTTCACCACTGCCTTGCCCGTAATGGTAATCAGATGTCTTTACACAGTTACCATCATACGATGACTGGTGGTAAAGACCCATGGTGTGACCTGCTTCATGTGAAGCAGCTTCAGCAATATTTTTCACATTGTTGCCAAGCAAACCTGTAAAAACAAAACAGGGACTATCATCACCCCAGATGAATGAAGTAACAAAAGCTACTCCGCCTGAAGCCCCATACCACTCGTAAGTAGGAGTAAGGATAACCCGCATCCGCTTATTGGCCGGAGCAGCCAGGAATTTGGTAGAATCTGTTGTTATATTGATATTGAAAGGGCGATAATCCTCAGCAACACGATTAAAAATGGTATTGATCTTTGCATTGTCCAGCGCAGCAGGGGCACACACAATCGGGCCGGCATAGTTCCAGCTTGTGCCGCTCACCGTGTGACCATCAAAATCCAGAAACAAGACTGCTGAAGCAGACGGATAGCTGCTGAGGGCCGGTACCTGGGCCTTCAGATTTCCGGCACTGGTCAGCAAGAGTGCCGCAAGTACGGATCGAAAAAAGTTTTTCATAACAAGACGGATTTTAGATTTCAAAGGGTCAAAGGGTACAGATATAAAAACGGGTCAGCTATAACTTGTTTTTCATGTTTTAATTTATTCGTTTACCAGGTCGTAAAAATTTTTTTTCACTAATACGGGTTTTCCTTCCTGGGTTTGTAATTCATACAGATCACCATGTTTAAAACTAATGATGCGTCCGGTATAGGAAATACTGCCGTCTGCATTAGTGATCTTTGAAATAGTAAGATTGGCTCCGTTAAAGGCCGCCGAACGGACAACCACACTCTGGATACTGTTGCCATATTTACTGGCAGCAGAAACTACTTCCCCGTCGAACTGGAAATCGGCTGTTTCAGCCAGGCGAAAGCTGGAACTGCGGCCCACCGGTGTAGCAATCAGGTCATTGATCTTCTCAATGCTGACAGGAATCTTATCAGGTAAACTGGTGAATAGCTTTGGCTTGTTGTAATCCGGTTCATTCACCGGGATCTTTTGATCTTGTGCCAATGAAGCCATGCTGCATAGCGTAACAATTACGCATAGGATAGTGGTACGAATGTTTTTCATTTAAACTTTTTTAGAGTCAACAGGATATTGTTCGGCAGTCAGGATTTTCTACTGCAGTTTTCAGGGGGACGGTGCTACAAGATTTGTGAAAGTTTTAAACAGTTCCAACTTTCAGCAACGATAATTAGCTGAAATAGAGGAGTAGTACCCTGAGTGATTCGTAAAACTTCGAGTGGGGTAATGGTTATCTACGAATCAGTACTGGTTTGTGCTTAACATGACCAGCGTACAAGCATCAATGGTTTTGATGTTATTTTCCTTAGCTAAATCCGCCAGTTCATCATTTTCCGCCCCCGGATTGAAGATGATACGGGCAGGCTTTAATGAAAGTATGTATTGATAAAACTCCTGCTGGTGCTGCGGATTCAGGTAGAGGGTTACCGTATCTATATTATCAAACTGTTTCTTTTCTGTTTCTATGGTAACATCTGACACCACGGTATGTTTACGACCGATAGCCACAACAGGATGCCCGTGATTTCTCAGCCGTTGTACTGCCAGGTAACTGTAACGGGAAGGATTGTCTGAAGCGCCAAGAACAAGTGTTTTTTTAGCATTCATGTTGCAAAACTAAGTCTATTCTTCTTTTCACTTTATTTCAGGTGAATCAGTTCCCTGTTTTTTATAGCCGATAATTCACGGAAACTTATAATAAAATACCAGATAGCAAAAACAGGGGATACAAACAGGAGGGCTGCCAGGTAAAAAAGTATCAGTGGTATTTCGGCCAGAAGAAGCAAATAACTTACTGCCCCAAGCCCTGCGGTCCATAAAAGTGTAAGTAAGTATCTCTTCCTTCCTACCTGGTGCAACCAGTTCTCTTTTACCAAAAGATGGGCAATAAAACTAAGAAGCTGCCAGCCGCCCAGGAAATAATAAATATAGAACAGGGAATAATTATTGCGTCCTGCAAAAAGCCAGGTCAATCCGCCAACTGTTATCAGCAGTTGTATGGCAAGGTCAATGATTTTTATCTGCTTCATTTTTTCAGCACTATTTAAAGATCTTCATCAGTGCACTGACAAACCAGGTCTCTTCTGCTTTTATCATGGTATCAAGAGTCTTATCTGCCTGCTTTCCCAGTTTTTTGATACTGCTTACCGTATCAACAAAATTTTTTACATGCTTATCTTTTTTATCTCCTTCTACTGCTTCCAGTTTATCCAATAATTGAAGCATAGGCTCCAGTTCTCTTTTCTTTCTTTCCTTTACAATCTGTTTTACTACTTTCCAGATATCTTTTTCGGCTGAAAAAAATTCTTTTCGTTCCCCTGGAATAAATATTCTTTCTACCAGGCCCCAGTTGATCAGTTCCCGGATATTCATATTGGTGTTACCACGACTGATGTTGAGTTCTTCCATGATATCATCCTGTGTCAGGGGGTCGGGGCTTATTAAAAGAAGGGCATGTATCTGCGCCATTGTCCGGTTGATCCCCCAATGGGTTCCAAAAGCACCCCAGCTGCTGATGAATTGTTGTTTGGCCTCTATTAGTTTCATGCCACAAAACTACAGCGCCGTTTCCGAATTTTCAAAAAATATTGAAAGTTTATTTATTAAAAAAAGGAGATATTACCTCCTTTTCCTTCTTTATTTCTTTTTGATCTCTTCAGCTTCCAGATCTACAGCTGCATCTTCTTTTTTCTTGCCTAAATAGGTAGGCAGGTCCATTCCGGCCATATCAAAAATATCTTTCAGTGGTGGAACCGCTTTATACAATCCGCTCATGAAATTCGCTGTTGACCCTTTTCCATCCGTTCCCATACCACCGCCATCCCAAACTGTGATCTTATCAATCTTGATATTTTTAATGGCTTCTGTCTGCAATTTCACCAGTTCAGGAAGTTTATCCGCTATGAGCAGCAATACAGCATCTTTCGGGTTATTGCCGGCAGATTTTACAATACGTTCCAATCCTTCAGCTTGTTTGGTCAGTATCTCATACATACCTCTTGCTTCAGCTTCCAGTTTGGCAAAGATGGCATCTGCTTCACCTTTTGCTTTTTCCCTTAATTGTTCTGCAGAAGCCTGCGCTTCGATGATGAGTTTTTGCTTTTGAATATCAGCAGCTACAACAATGGTTGCATTTTGCGATGCCCGGTCTCTTTCTGCACGGGCATCTTCCGCTTTTTTCTCTGCTTCATACGCTTCTGCCAATGCTTTTGCCGCCTGCACTTTTTCTGCAGCAATCGCTTTTTTTAATGCTTCAGCTTCTCTTTCTCTTCTTGCTGCATCTGAATTGGCAATTTCGATCTTTGATAAGTTTTCTCCCTGTACCGCCACTGCATTGGCTTCTGCCATTTTTACCCGGGTGTCTCTTTCAGCTTCTGCTTTACCAATGTTTTCATCCCTGTTGGCGCCGGCAATCTGGATCTCTTTCTCTTTTACAGCCATTGCTACATTAATATCACGGTCCCTTTGTGTTTCTGCTACTTTAATATCTCTTTCTTTTTCAGCTGTTGTTTTACCAATATCACCGGTTCGTTCCTGTTCAGCGACACGGATCTTGGCTTCATTGATCGCTTTTGCGGCCGCTTCTTTACCTAATGCATCAATATAACCACTTTCATCTTTGATGTCTGTTACGTTTACATTGATCATTTTCAAGCCTATCTTGTTTAGTTCGGCCTCTACATTTCCGGCAATGTTGGCAAGGAATTTATCCCGGTTATTATTGATCTCTTCAATATCCATCATAGCCACTACCAGGCGCATCTGGCCAAGAATAATATCTTTTGCCAGGTCATGAACAGCAGGACGCTGCATACCCAATAACCGTTCAGCAGCATTCTGCATTACATTTGGCTCAGTTGATATACCAACAGTAAACCGTGAAGGCACATCCACCCGGATATTTTGTTTACTCAATGCACTGGTAAGATTTACCTCAATTGAAATGGGCGTAAGGTCTAAGAAGGAATAATCCTGTATAATAGGCCATATAAATGCAGCACCACCATGGATACACTTTGCTGTTTGTGAACCCTCGGCCCCTTTACCCACTTTACCATACACAACTAATATCCTGTCGGAAGGACAACGTTTGTAGCGCCTGAACATAGAATAGACCAGGATAAAAAAGAACAGGACCGCTGCGGCGACGACCAGTAATAAATTCTCAGCCATAAATTTCAAAAATTAATATGATTAGGAAAGATTTGATGTAACCAGGAGAACACTATCATTGACTATACCGACTACTTTCACCAGTTTACCGGTTGGTATTTTCTCCGTATCATCAGTGATAGCCTGCAGTTCATGTAAAGAACCCTGCACTTTAATATGGATTTTGCCAAAACCTTCCCGGCCGGCAGGTATAAATAAATAAGTTTCGGCAATAAGACCTATCGCATTTTTCATTTGCAGGGTACCACTTTGTTTTAACCGGCTCATACTACGAAAGAGAAAAGCCATCATTACTACCATTATTGATCCGGCCAGCAGGGCAATGCCAATTGTCAGTCCTTTACTCATTCCTCCTTTGATGCAGGCAATACCCGTCCAGCCAAAAACAGTAAAGAAAGCTATGAGGTTTTTAATAGTGAAAAACTGGTAACCAATACCATCATCATGCCCGATATAATCATCAGCATCGCCTGCTGCCAGGTCGCCATCACCACCGGCAAAGGCCATGATAAGCTGTATTACAAACAGAAAAGAAAACAGCAACGCAAACACCCAGAAGATTTTCTCAAACATTACCAGCGATTGCCACCAGGAAGAGATGTCTAAAAGGTTCATTTTTTTATGATTAAGATTTGATTACCGAATATAAGCATTCCGGGAAATCTGCCTGCAGAGTTGATATTAATATTAAAAAAATGTGTGGCGGGGAACAGATATAAAATGCACATGGATTAACTTGCTGTATGAAGAAATGCTTATTGCTTATTTTCCTTGTAGTGTCGATTGCAACCAGCGCACAGGTAAAGCCTTTTCGCTTTGCTTTTATTTCTGATACACATATTGGTTCTCCTAACGGATCGGCAGAGGAAGACCTGCGAAGAACAGTAAGGGATATTAATGCCATGAAGGATATAGCTTTTGTAGTGTTGACGGGTGATATCACCGAACTGGGAACCAATGAAGAATTAAAACTTGCCAAACAGATACTGGACAGCCTGAATATTCCATGGTATATAATACCCGGTAATCATGATACCGGCTGGAGTGAGAGCGGCGGTGTAATGTTCACTACTGTCTTCGGATACGATAAATTCAGTTTTGAGTATAATGGAATAAAATTCCTGGGTTGTGCATCCGGCCCATATGTAAGGATGAGTGATGGACATGTGCCAAGAGATGCTGTAAACTGGCTGGATAATGAGCTGAAGAAAATTAAGAATAACCAACCAGTGATCTTCCTTAACCACTACCCGATTGATAACGGCCTGGACAACTGGTATGAAATAACTGACCGTCTCCGTCAATATAATACATGGACCATTCTTTGCGGGCATGGTCATGCCAATAAGGCCATGAATTTTGAAGATATCCCGGGAGTGATGGGCAGGTCAAATCTCAGGGCCAAGGATACAGAAGGGGGATACAATCTTGTTGATGTAGGAAATGATTCGATCCTGTTTACCGTCAGAAGGCCGGTCTCAGGCACAGAAAAAAAATGGACGGGTGTAAAAGTGGAAACAAGACATTATGCGAAAGATAAAGCATTTAAAAGACCCGATTATTCTATCAATTCTACCTATAGCCGGGTAAAGAGAGTGTGGGAGTTTTCTTCTGATGCTAATATTATCTCTACACCTGCTGTTGCAACTGATAAAGTTTTTGTGGGAAATCAAAATGGGATAATGACTTGTTTTTCTTTAAAGGATGGTAAACCGGCCTGGAAGTATAAAACCGGGGGTGCAATTTTTTCTTCACCGGCGGTAGTTGGTGATGCGATAGTATTTGGTTCAGGTGACGGAGTTGTGTATTGTCTTGATCAGAAGAAAGGAAAACTGCGCTGGAAATATCAAACCGGTGCATCGGTACTGGGTTCTCCACTGGTAAATGGCGATACTGTTTTTATAGGCGGTAGTGATCATTCTTTTATTGCACTCAATGGCACCTATGGAAATTTGTTTTGGAAGTACACCGGATTGAATGGTCCGGTAGTAAGTACTCCTTTGCTGTACAACAATACAATAATCTTTGGCGCCTGGGATAGAAATCTTTATGCATTACATAGTAAAGACGGGGCTATGGCCTGGAAATGGAATAACGGGTCATCTATCCGGAATTTTTCTCCGGCAGCTTGTATACCGGTAGCAGCGGATGGTATCGTGTATGTAGTAGCACCAGACCGTTACCTGTCTGCCATCTCTGCATCGGAAGGGAAAACATTGTGGCGTAATAACGATGCAACCGTACGGGAGTCAATCGGGATATCTGCTGATGGCAAATGGATATATGGAAAAACCATGCAGGACACTATTGTTGCCTATGCCGCCGGTAAGGAAAAGCAATGGGCTGCCTGGAAACTGCATGCTGGTTTTGGTTATGAGCATGTGCCTTCCATGCTTATCGAAAAAGACGGCCTGGTTTTCTTTGGAACAAAAAGTGGTGTTGTTTACTGTATTGATCCGGCT
>Ga0116142_10004674_pt1 | contig 12837 bp, 10 predicted proteins | sample AD_UKC033_MetaG_FD_89785 | JGI IMG/M metagenome (GOLD analysis project Ga0116142, IMG submission 89785) | Active sludge microbial communities of municipal wastewater-treating anaerobic digesters from USA - AD_UKC033_MetaG | ecosystem: Engineered > Bioreactor > Anaerobic > Digestate | place: USA... | reverse complement strand
CTGAGTGCAGTTAAGGGCAGAAAAAGCTACGGGCATGGGCATGGGGAAATGAGCACAGAACACCTGGCACAGGGCGTAGGGTATGGAGAAGGCTGCGGAGTTTTCTGACAGTGTGGGAATCCCTTTTGAGATCTACGTGCTCTCGGCGCACCGCAGGCCGGAGGCTGCTGAGCAGTTTGCCCGCAGTGCAGCGGACAGGGGAATAAAAGTGATTGTTGCAGGTGCGGCATGGCGTCTCATCTGCCGGGAGTGATAGCGGCGATGACTCCCGTGCCGGTCATCGGAGTGCCTGTGAAGGTATCCCTTGACGGGATGGATGCATTGCTGGCCATCGTTCAGATGCCTCCCGGGATTCCTGTAGCAACTGTTGCCATTGACGGAGCGCTGAATGCAGGTATCCTGGCAGCACAGATGATTGCCACCGGTGACCCGGCTGTCATGGAGAAGCTGATCGCCTACAAGGAGAGCCTGAAGCAGAAGATCGTAAAGGCGAATGAGGAGCCGGGTGCGGTGAAGCACAGGCACCGGACTAACTGAGCCGGCTTTCAGGCAGCATTTCCCGCTCCGGATAGTCCGGGTGTTTATGGCTTTGTATCCAGACACACCGGCTGGAACACTACCCCACCACACAGCAGGAAATAGATAGCTTAGTCCGAAAGGCCCGACAGGAGATAAATCACCTCTCCAAGCCACAGGATCTCTTTCGTCATCTTGTTATCTCACGCATTGCCTTCCCGCTGAGTAAGCTGAAGACAATCAATTACCTCTTCCGTTATCAGGGAGTATCCCTTGAGATTGATACTGTTTATCGTTGTCACTGAAAAAGGCAGCAGAAATCACTCATAACATGTACCAGATAACTAATACCCTCCCTGAGTCCAAACACACAGAAAGCCACCTGCTTAAGATGGATCAGGAGTAGCAGGAACTATACGATATTATCCAGAATTATTTTTAAGGTGTCCCATTGCGGAAAACAGGAAAATGAACCTGAATGCCCCTTGAATATAAATTGTGTTCTCCGGCATCTTGCACGCCTGCGGGAATTAACTTTATTATATTTGTTAGCTCAGAAGAATGATTTATACTCAAAATCCTATACCATGAAACAGTTTTGCATCTTTTTACAGATTACCCTGTTGTTGGCTATATCTGCTTCAGCGTCAGGTCAGAGGCCTGGTGCAGGTGATTCGCAGCTGACGTTTGTCAAATGGATTGATGACACCCACTTTCTGCTGAGGAGCATGGGAGAAGACAAAAAGCCGGTTTACCGGCAGTATGATTGCAAGACAGGCAAATCTGTTCCTGTCACTGACTACACCAGCGAGATTGAAAAACTGAGGGGTCTTCTCCCTGAAGATGCTCAGCCCGGACCCGGAATGATCTCTTCATCAGATATGCAGGCTGTTGTAGTTGTCCGTGACAATGACCTGTGGTATTATTCTTTCACTAATCGTGAGGGGAAAAGGCTGACTTCTGACCCTGACATGGAGATGAACGCCAGGTTTGCCCCCGGCGACCGCAAACTGGCTTACACGAAGAACAAGGAACTATACGTATATGATCTTGATCTTGGAAAGGAGACAAGGCTCACCTTTGATGCGACCGATAAAATATACAACGGTTGGGCTTCCTGGGTTTATATGGAGGAGATTCTGGGCAGAAGCATGAGGTATGCCGCATTCTGGTGGTCTCCTGATGCAGGTAAACTGGCCTATCTCCATACTGATGACAACCCGGTTCCTCTCTATTATCTGAATGCGCTTGAAGATACTGACGGCCTTCACGGAAGGCTTGAGATAACGCCTTATCCCAAGCCCGGAGACCCGAACCCGAGGGTTAAAATGGGGGTGGTTGATCTTACAACCGGTAAAACAACATGGATCAGGACTGATGAGAACATTGACCAGTATATAGCATGGCCATCATGGACCCCTGACAGCAAAAAGCTTATGGTTCAGGTCCTCAACCGTGATCAGAATGACATGAGGTTCATTCTGGCTGATGTGAATACCGGAGATTTCACAGAAGTTTACCATGAAACCAGACCCACCTGGATTGATTTCTTCGAGGACATCTACATAATGAAGGACGGCAGCGGATTTATTGTAAGGAGTTACCGCAATGACTGGTACAATCTCTATTATTACGGATGGGACGGTAACCTCAGATCGCAGATAACCAACTTCCAGTGGAAGGTGACTGGTATAGTCAGGGTTGATGAAGCCAAAAAGGAGATATACTTCAACGGCACCGGTCCTGATATGCTTGATGGTCACCTGTTCCGTGCAAGGCTTGATGGGTCAGGGCTGCTGCAGGTCACTTCAGGAGAGGGGTATCACAATGCATCGGTTTCGCCCGCCGGATCATACTTCTATGAAACATGGAGCAGTATCAGTGACCCCGGGGGTATAAACCTGATTGACAAAAAGGGGAAAGTGGTACGCAATATCCATCGTGAAGAGGTACCCGCCTATGATGCTTCGAAGCATCATAAGGTTGAGCTTGTGAAGATCAGGACATCCGATGGTCTTTTTGACATGCCTGCACTGATAACTTATCCGTTGAATTTCGATCCGGAAAAAAAATATCCGGTCGTGTTCACCATTTACGGCGGTCCGGATGCCGGAAGCATCAGAAACAGGTGGCCGGGAGTTCAGCCCCGATGGTATGCCGAGAACGGAATCGTGACCATCAATGTCGATCATCGCGGTTCAGGTGTCTTCGGCAAGAAGGGACTTGACTACATGCATCGTTCACTGGGGAAATGGGAGATTTCGGATTATTCGGATGCCGTGAAATGGCTTCGGCAGCAACCGTGGGTTGACAGTTCCAGGATGGGCATCACCGGTGGTTCTTACGGCGGATATGTCACATGCATGGCCCTGCTGGCAGGCGCAGATTACTGGACACATGGCATTGCAGACTATTCAGTCACCGACTGGCGTCTGTATGACAATGTATATACCGAACGATACATGGATACCCCGGAAGACAATCCGGAAGGGTACAGGCAGGGCTCAGCTCTGACCTATGCAGAATCACTGAAGGGAAAGCTCCTTATCCGCCATGGCGATATGGATGGCAACGTCCATATGCAGAACTCTGTCTGGCTGATCACCACGCTCCAGGATCTGAACAAGCCTTTCGAGATGATGATATATCCGGGTGAACGTCACGGCTGGGGAGGACCCAAGAGAACCTTCCAGACCAATGAGACCAACAGTTTCTGGATGAAATCTTTCTTTGGGAAGTAAAAACACAAACTAACGGATATGGCTGTGAGTGTGTACATGAAAAGGCTTGCCGCAGTGCGGGCCCTGATGCGGAAAAAGAAGCTGGATGCTTTAATAATTCCCTCCGCCGATCCACACCTTGGAGAATATGTGCCTGATCACTGGAGGGTTATCAGGTGGCTGACCGGCTTCACCGGCTCTGCCGGGAACGTAGTCATTACCAGGACTTTCGCTGGTCTGTGGACTGACAGCCGGTACTTCATTCAGGCTGAAGAGCAGCTGGTCGGGTCGGGTTTTGAGCTTGTAAGGCTGAAGGTCCCGCATACACCGGAGCATATCGACTGGCTCAAGGAAAAGGCCCGTAAGGGTTGGAAGGTAGGCGTTGACGGCCGGCTGATCTCAGTAGTTATAATGAAGCTGCTGATATCATCCCTTAAAGCCTCCGGTGCCACTCTCAACCTGAAAGCTGACCTGATCACTCCTCTCTGGAAAGATCGTCCTGATCTGCCCGGCGACAGTGCTTTTGAACTTGATGTAAAGTATGCCGGGCTGACCAGGCTTGAGAAGCTGGAAAGGGTAAGGGAGGTAATGAAGACAATGAAGGTTGATTATCAGCTGCTTACTGCAACAGATGATATTATGTGGCTATTGAACCTCAGGGGCAACGATGTGAAGTACTCACCGCTGCTTCTTTCTTATGCGGTGGTGAGTCCCAGCCAGGTTATCTTTTTTGCAGATGAGGAGAAAATTCCACATGAGGTAAAGGCTTCACTTGACAGTGACAGTGTTGTTCTGTTGCCCTATGAGACGGTGACCTCCGTTCTGTCTCATCTGGAAGAGGGGTCCGTTGTTCTGCTTTCGCCCCCGTCAACCCCGGCAGCACTGTACAGGGCACTTCCCCGCAGCGTGGATATTGCAGAGGACCTGAGTATTCCCACCCGCATGAAAGCGGTAAAAAATGAGGTTGAGCTGAAGAACCTGAGAAAAGTGATGGTTGATGACGGCGTAGTTCTGACCCGCTTTTTTTTCTGGCTTGAAAAGTCAGTTGGAAGGGAGGAGATAACCGAGATGAGCGCTGCCGCGAAAATTGATGAGATGCGCTCAACGCAGACTGGCTGCACAGGTCCCTCGTTCAGTACCATTGCTGCATATAATGAACATGCAGCCCTTCCGCACTACGTCCCTGACATGAAAACTGATGTCAGGCTGAAGAAGGAAGGAATTTTTCTGCTTGATTCAGGCGGGCAGTATTATGGAGGGACCACTGATATCACAAGAACGGTTGCTCTTGGAAAGCCTGATGCCCGGATGAAGAAGGAATTCACGCTTGCTCTGAGGGGAACCATTGACCTTGCCATGGCACGCTTCCCGCGTGGCACAAAAGGATACCAGCTTGACATTCTCGCCCGCAAGCCTTTGTGGGATAATTACATGAACTACGGTCATGGTACAGGCCACGGTGTGGGCAGCTTCCTGAACGTGCATGAAGGACCACAGACAATAGGCACAAGCGCTTCAGGTGACATGAAGACCAGTATGGAACCGGGCATGGTGATTTCAGATGAGCCGGCTTTTTACCGTCCGGGGCACTATGGTTTCCGGACCGAGAACCTTCTGGTCTGCTGCACTGACACAGAGAGCGAATTTGGTAGTTTCCTGTCGTTTGAGACAGTAACACTTTGTTATATTGATCGTGAACTTATTGACATCTCTCTCCTGGATGACAGTGAACTTCAGTGGCTGAACGGGTACCATGAGAAGGTTTACCGGTCTCTTCACAGGTACCTTGAGCCGGAGTTGCAGATCTGGTTGAGAGCCAAAACGATGCCGCTAAGCCGCTGAGAAAGGAAAATTTAAAATCGTAAATCCAATGTTCAGACTTAACCTTTTTGTTTTAATGGTTGCAGCCATCCTCACCACCGGATGCTCAAAGAAGATCATGACCCTGGAGGAGCGTCTGGCGAGCCTCCCGGCAGATACACTTTTCAGGATAAAGGCAGACACTACATTCAGTGAGGCGTGGGAGATACGCCTCCGGCAACCGGTTGACCACCGTAATCCTGACGGTCCCCAGTTTACCCAACAGGTATTCCTTTATTATGCCGGTGCTGACAGGCCTGTTGTGGTTGAGACCGAGGGATACGGCGCCCGGGGAGGCCGGAATGAGCTTGCTTCCATCCTGAATGCCAACCTGATCAGGATTGAGCACAGATATTTCGAGGAGTCGACACCCGATCCGGTTGACTGGAAATACCTGACTACCTGGCAGGCAGCTACTGATCATCACAGGATCATTGAGCTCTTTAAACCCGTTTTCAGGGGCAGGTGGGCAACCACCGGTATCAGCAAGGGAGGACAGACAGTGATGTTCCACCGGTACTATTACCCTGATGATGTAGATGTCAGTGTTCCATACGTGGCACCACTCAACTTCGGGCCTGAAGACTCCAGAATGGAGCCGTTTTTTGAGAACGTGGGCACAGCTGAATGCCGTGACCGGGTCTTCCGGTTCCAAAAAATGGCCTATGAAAAATTTGATACCCTTTATCCCATGTTCCTTGAAATGGCTGACAGTCGGGGATGGACATTCACGAGGGTAGGAGGGCCCGAAATTGCCTATGAGATGACAGTGCTTGAATATGAGTTTGCGTTCTGGCAATGGGGAAACGTCTCCTGTGATTCCATACCTCTCGAAGGCAATAATGAGCAGATATTCAGACATATGACATCGGTGAGTCCTCCCCGTTATTTTTCTGACCAGGATCTGGAGTATTTTGAACCCTTCTTTTATCAGGCAATGACTGAGATAGGGTATTATGGTTATGACTTTGACAAGTTTGGTGATCTCATCAGGCATGCCGGCGACGGGGAAGAACCTGAATTCCAGTTTTCTGCTCCTCCGGGGCTGGACTATGTATATGATTATGAATTCGGGGAAAAAGTCAGCGAGTTTATTAAACATGATGCTAAAAACTTCATTTTCATCTATGGTGAGAATGATCCCTGGTCAGCTTCTGCCGCTGATCCGGGTAATAACAAAAAATGCCTGAAGATTGTAAAGAAGGATGGGGCGCACGGTACCCGCATCGGCACCCTTCCTGATGAACAGAAGAATCTGGTCATGACTAAACTTCAGGAATGGATGAAGTTTGAGGTAAACCACTGACCGATTGTATTAGCAGATTTTCTTTCAGTCTGTTAACTTCAATTTTTAAAATAAATTTGGAGATGTTAGGATAATTTAAATACCTTTGTGTTAAGCTGTCTTATTTTGTGTAGAGATGGTTTAGTGTCTCACTCATTTTCAGTCAGTTAATTTAAATCTTAATTAACAGTTTAATTTGTTTTCAGATGAACATTTTTGTAGCCAAGTTGAGTTCTGTAACCAAAGCAGAAGACCTTCAGGAACTTTTCAGCAAATTTGGGGAAGTAATCTCCGCCAAAGTTATTATGGATCGTGAAACCGGCTTTTCAAAGCGTTACGGTTTCGTTGAGATGGCCGATGACCGTGCCGGTTATGAAGCTATCGAAAAGCTTAACAACTCAGAGCTCGATGGCAGTCAGATCATCGTGAAGAAGTCTGAGCCAAAGGCAGAAAAAAAGCCTTTCAGACCCCGCCGTGATTTCCGCGACAGGGACCATGAGCCGAAATACTAGGAAATAAAAGGGAAGAAGCTGTCCGATGGGGCAGCTTTTTTTATTTGTTGTAAAAGAGGCTGTCTCATATTAAAAAGGGCAGTCTCTCTTTTTTGACAGTTATCCTGATCACTCAGGAAGCTCCCGGACGGCAGAAGAGCTCTCTCTTTTTTTTATTGCAAAAGGCAGAGGAGCGCTGCCTTTCTTTTTTGTTGCAGAAGACAGAGAAGCTCTGCCTTTCTTTTTATAACATACAGCAGGTTTAAAAAAAGCAGGGAGAATGAACACCTTTAAAGGAAAATAACTATAATTTCGCCCCGACTAATTCATATTATCCGATCAGATCCGTCAACAAATTCGCATAACTCTTTAAAGATGAAAAACTTAATTCTTGCCATGGCTGCAGGTAACAGGAAAAGAGTGTTGCTTTTCCTGCTGCTTCTCCTTCTTCCGGTAACCATTTTTGCTTCAGATGGTTCAGTGCCCAAGATAGGGCCGATACGCGTTGAATTTATCATTTTTGGCCTGATCCTCGTAGGAGTGGCGCTCTTTCACAGGCATACATTCTGGGTTGCAGTCACTGGCCTTACCGTTCTGCTGATCTTCAAGTTTGCATTTGATCCGGCCTTCAGGCTGGGCGAGCATATGTTCGGCACCACTCCCTTCCTTGAGCAGATCATGGATAAGGATCTGAGACAGGGCGAGTGGGGGATAATTTTGAATCTTCTCGGATTGCTCCTTGGCTTTGCAGTCCTGTCAAAAATATTCGAAGAATCCAGGGTCCCCGACATACTTCCCAGGTATCTTCCTGACGACTGGAAGGGTCCTTTCCTGCTGTTAGTCTTTGTCTTCATCCTCTCATCATTCCTCGATAATATTGCCGCTGCTCTCATAGGAGGGACAATAGCGCTGGTTGTATTCAAAAACAGGGTACACATCGGGTATATTGTCGCCATTGTAGCTGCAAGCAATGCAGGCGGCAGCGGAAGTGTAGTTGGCGATACAACCACCACAATGATGTGGATTGACGGTGTGTCTGCTTTTAACGTTCTGCATGCCTACGTGGCTGCCGTTGTTGCCCTGCTGTTCTTCGCCTGGTTTGCATCTCATCAGCAGGACAGGCATCAGAGGATACAAAAGGACGCTGATGCCAGTGTCAGAATTGACTGGGTCAAGATAGTCTGTGTCTTCCTTATTCTGGCAGGTGCAATAACTTCCAATATTCTCTATGACATGCCTGCCTTGGGCGTCTGGATAGCAATTATTATTGGCGCCTTCCTGAGGCCGGTTCCATGGGGGGAAATACCTGCTTCGCTTAAGGGTACCGTCTTCCTGTTGTGCCTTGTAATGTGCGCATCGATGATGCCGGTTGAAGAGCTTCCTGATGCCTCATGGGTGACCACCTTTGCACTTGGGTTCCTTTCAGCCGTGTTTGATAATATCCCGCTCACAAAGCTCTGTCTTGAACAGGGGCACTATGACTGGGGTATGCTGGCATACGCCGTAGGGTTCGGAGGATCGATGATATGGTTTGGTTCATCTGCCGGGGTAGCCATCACGAACAAGTTCCAGGAGGCACGGAATGTGGTTCTTTGGGTAAGGAAGGGATGGCATGTGATTGTTGCCTATGTACTGGGATTCTTTGCCCTATATCTGCTTCTCGGATGGGAACCGGCAGACAGCAGGGAACATAAGATCATCAACTGTCCTGTACCCGGGTGCCCGATGGCTGGCCCGGGTGAGGCTGCGGAGGGAACAATCAGCTACCTTGATCTGATCAACAAATAGATAAGGAATCTTACCTGATGCCGTTAATTAAAAGGGCACCTTTCAGAGGTGCCTGTCCAAAAGCTTCCTGAGTAACCAGGACAACTGTCAAAAAAAGAGAGGCTGCCCCTTTTAATATGAGACAGCCTCTTTTTTATTGTCATTCTGTTTGCCGCCGGGGCAAAATCCTATTGCACGGCAATGTCATACCATGATCTGTGCCTGAAGCCAGTAAACACCTGCTCCTGCAAGATATCCTGCAAGAGCAAGCCATGAAATCTTCTTCAGATACCAGATAAAGTCAATTCTTTCAAGGCCCATGGCAGCAACACCTGCGGCGGAGCCGATAATCAGCATGCTGCCACCGGTTCCGGCACAGTAAGCAAGGAATTCCCAGAAGAGTCCGTCCTGCACAAAGAAGGCTGCATAAGCCGGATCAGCAGCTATGCGAAGCATGTCGGGAGTGACCACCTCGTACATTCCCATTGCTCCGGCCACCAGCGGAACGTTGTCAACAACAGCTGAAATAGCGCCTATCGCCAGGTTGATAAGGTAGATATCACCAAGCTTCTCGTCGAGCCAACCTGCCAACAGGCTCAGATGGCCGGCACTCTGAAGGGCGGCTACCGCAGCCAGTATTCCCAGGAAGAAGAAAATTGTTGGGGTGTCAACCTTCTTGACAATGTTGAATATAGTAAGTTTCTTACGTATCTCATCATCCTTGTCACGATGCATGATTTCTGAAACAAGCCATAGCACTCCAAGTCCGAAGATCATACCCACCCATGGCGGGAGGTGCGTTAATGTTTTGAACACGGGGACGAAGAGCAGCATGGAGACGCCTAGGAAAAGGATGAAGGTCCGCTCAAACGGTGTGGTGATATCATCTGAACCTTGTATTTTGGCAGGCCGCTTTACGTCTCCTCTGACCATAAATGACATTATTGCCAATGGCACTATCATGCTGACCAGGCTCGGAAGGATTACCTTGATGATAATGTTTACTGTGGTAATCTGTCCGCCTATCCAGAGCATAATGGTTGTGACGTCGCCAATGGGTGACCATGCGCCGCCCGAATTGGCTGCTATCACTATCATGCTTGCAAAGAGCCAGCGTGTGGGTTTGTCGGAGATAAGCTTTCTCAGCAGAGCTACCATCACAATAGTGGTTGTCAGGTTGTCAAGAACTGCAGACATGAAGAAAGTGATGAATCCGATGATCCAGATAAGTTTTACCTTGCTCTTCGTGGCAATCCTGTTGGTGATGACGGTAAATCCCTGGTGCTGGTCAATTACCTCCACTATAGTCATAGCGCCAAAAAGGAAGAAAAGAATTTCGGCAATGCCTATAAGGTGCTGGCCAAGTTCGTTCTTTACGAAAGCGTTGGAATCTCTTGCCAGTTCTACCGTTTCGCGGAACGGTGAGGTGGCAAACTGGTCAGCTGTCATTGCAGGGGCAATGTTGTTCAGAATCTGCTGACCCATAAGCTTAAGCTTCTCCCATGAAGGAGAAAATCCCATTGCAAGGACCTGTTCACTGGAGAGGGCATAAAGAGCCCACAGGATTGAACCCAGCAACAGGGCGCTGGCCGCCTTCTCAACTTTTATCGGATGCTCAAGTGCAATTGCCAGGTAACCCAGCACAAAAAGCACAACCATTAATAAAAACATACTTTAGCTTTTTTTTTGTGCAAAAATAGAAATAGAACCGAGTATTCAAAAAGATGGTGTAATAATCAGATTGTATATGACATTCCCTGAGCAGGAATATTGATGTTCCTGAAGCCTTTTGACTCAAGGTATGAACTGTATCTGATCTGTGTCTCATACTCTCCGTGAACAAGGAAAATATCCTTCAGTTTATCCTGATCCTGGCATAAGAGGTAATCAGCCATCTCCCGGTAATCGCCATGACCGGAATAAGACTCAATCTTTTCGATGTCAGCCCTTACAGGGTATTTGTTTCCGTGAATTGAGACTTCAGTTGCCCCTTTGGCAATTCTGGCTCCGAGGGTGGCAGGTGCGCAATAGCCAACGATCAGCACCGTATTGGCGGGGTTGCTGATGCTGTTTGCCAGGTGGTGCTTGACACGCCCTGCTTCCATCATTCCGGATGAGGAGATTATTATTACCGGGCCCCTGATCTCGTTAAGGCTTTTGGAACCTTCAACCGATGTGTTGTAGAACAATGTATTAAAGCCGAAGGGATCAGGATCGGAAAGCATCAGTTCCCTTACATTGTCATTGAAGCAGTCGGGGTGCATCCGGAAGATGTTCGTTGCGTTGACCGAGAGGGGGCTGTCAACATAGATATCGACCTTTGGCAGTCGGCCTGCATTGTAAAGATTATTGAATGAATATACTATCTCCTGGGTACGCCCCACGCTGAAGGCAGGAATGATGAGTTTGCCCCGTTTCTCAACGCAGGTATGGTGGACTACCCGGTAAAGCTCCTCGTCTGACTCGGTCAGTGTGGGATGCAGCCTGTCTCCATAAGTTGATTCAGTAATAAGGAAGTCAGCCTGCGGGAATGGTTCCGGGCTTTTAAGTATCCTGTTTACCGGTCTTCCGATATCACCTGTGTAAGCAAGTCGTTTGATGCCATCTTTTTCTTTCAGTTCCAGTGTGATTACCCCGCTTCCCAGCATATGTCCGGTATTTGTGAATCTCACAGTGGTGAATTCATCTATCCGGAACTTCCGGTCATAGGCCACGCTTATGAAGAGCTTCATTGAAGCCACGGCATCAGCCTGGGTATAGAGAGGCTTCACTGGCGGAAGTCCTTTCCTGGCCCTCTTCTTATTGAATGTAATGGTATCATGTTCCTGTATCTTGCCAGAGTCAGCAAGCATTATGGAGCAGAGGTCGCGGGTTGCGGTGGTACATACCACCGAGCCTGTAAACCCGTTCCGGAAAAGAAAGGGGATCAGTCCTGAATGGTCTATATGAGCGTGTGAGAGAATAATATGGTCAATAGAGGCAGGGGTGAAGGCCAGCGACCTGTTCATTTCATCCGTTTCAAGTCCTTTGCCCTGGAACTGGCCGCAATCAAGCAAAAGGTTTTTTCCATGTTCCGTTTCAATAAGTATCTTACTGCCTGTTACCTCCCTTGCAGCTCCGTAAAATGTTAGCTTCATGCCTTTTGACCGGTTTTTAAATAATCTGCTAATATAGCGAAAGTTGCCAGAATCCTGCCTGAAACAATTTTGTAACATTTAATGAACATTATATCAAAACTTCTTTAATTAGTGAAGTCATTAATATACATTTGGCAGGCGTTAACATATTTTACACTTACTGATGAAACTTGACAAGTTCTTTTCATTCCTGGTTCCCAAGGAGGGCAGGTTCTATCCACTTTTCAAGGATGCATCAGCCAACCTTATCATAGGTGCAGAGTTGCTGGTGGAGTTCATGAATGAGCCCTCTCCGGAGAAGAGAGAGATTCTTGGCAATAAAATAAAGGAGACGGAGCTTGTCGGAGACCAGATAGCCAGAAACCTTTACAATGCCCTGAGCGGCACCTTTATCACACCCTTTGACAGGGAGGATATTTTTGAACTGACCCATGCCACGGACTCTGTGCTTGACCTGATCCACGGTGCATCAAAGCAGGCCCGCCTGTATAATCTCATGGAAATTCCATCAGAGTTCCGGGAGATGGCTGACGTCATCAGGAAGGCCTCCATTGAGATCAACACAGCTTTCAACGGGTTGCGCGATGTGCTCAACCTTTCGAAATACAAAGATAATTGCCAGAGGATCCAGGAGCTTGAGGAGCAGGCCGATGACATCAACCACCGATACCTGGCAAAACTTTTCCAGGAAGAGCAGGATGCGATTGAGCTGATTAAAAAGAAGGATATTCTGGCAGCCCTTGAGAAGGCTGTTGACCGTTGCGACGATGTGTCTGATATTCTTTCTTCTGTGATTATAAAGATCGCGTAACCGGCCTGCAGATGGATTTTTCACTTCTCATCATTATAATCATTCTTGCGTTCGCATTTGACCTGATAAACGGGTTTCACGATGCGGCGAACTCAATAGCTACGATTGTATCAACAAAGGTGCTCACACCATTCCAGGCGGTGTTATGGGCTGCATCATTCAACTGGCTCGCGTACCTTGTTTTTCAACTCAATGTGGCTGATACCATTTCAAAAACGGTTGATACCTCAGCTATTACGCTTCTGGTTAT
>Ga0116142_10004669_pt1 | contig 12850 bp, 10 predicted proteins | sample AD_UKC033_MetaG_FD_89785 | JGI IMG/M metagenome (GOLD analysis project Ga0116142, IMG submission 89785) | Active sludge microbial communities of municipal wastewater-treating anaerobic digesters from USA - AD_UKC033_MetaG | ecosystem: Engineered > Bioreactor > Anaerobic > Digestate | place: USA... | reverse complement strand
TCAGCCTTACGTCTTGCAGCAGAGGGTCAGCCGTGCAGTAGCGCCCGACTTCGTCGATGAAGTTCAGGCGTTCTTCTTCGCTTTCGCCGATGCCAACGACAAAGCCGAGAGAGTAGGGGATGCCGTTGGCGTGCAGGGCGGCGATGCAGGCTTTCCCGGTGCTGGGATTACGCCCCCGCGATTTTTCGAGGGATTGCCCCTGTTTTGCCAGAGAGGCACAGACGAGATTGAGCCTGATCGAGCAGCCCGTTTTGGCAAGGCGTTCGAGCGTGAATGAATCGAGGTAGCCGACTTCGAGGACGGGCAGAAGACCTGACTGAATGGCGATGCGACAGACTTCGCCGAGGTAGTCGGTAAAGGAAGAAAAGCCATTCTGATGCAGGGCAATCTGTATGTGCGGAAAGTCCTGGGGGGACTCGCCGGCGAGCAGAATTACTTCGGTGGCACCTTTTCTGCTGAGGTCTTCGATACGCGTGGTCGCGTCTGCGATCGGCAACAACGGGGCTTCATCGCCGAAAAAAGAACAATAGCCGCAACTCTGGTGGCAGGTGCGTGTGAGTACAATATATGAACTGAAAATATAAGAAATGGAGACGCTGTTTGTCATGGCATAAAGTTACCATAGAATGCTAAAAAAATAAATTCACATAATTTTTGGAACCTGTCGGTTTTTTGCCTGTCTAACAATACAGAATTAGCAGGAGGAAACTTTCGTGTCCAGATATTTGACGAGCTGTTTGCTCATTTTGCTTCTCTGTCTGACAGCAAGTGTTCAGGCTCAGACTTTTTCGATACAGGCAGAGGTGGACCGCGATCAGGTCGGTTTCGGTGAATCTCTCAATCTGGTGATAACTATTACGCAGAGTCTCGACTCGGGGCGCAGCCAGAGAGTTTCTGTGCCTGCGGTCAGCAATATCCCCGGTTTCGATATTGCTTCGACCAGAACCGGGCAGAGCACTACCTTTATCAACGGGGTGGGGCAGACCCGCAGTCAGGTTCTTTATGAGCTCGTGCCCCAGAAGGCGGGCAAGCTGGTCATACCTGCTTTTTCGTTTAGAGACCCCGCCGGAAACGACCACAGCACTGATCCGATCGAAGTTACTGTTGCCGCCGCCGCGGAAGCAGCCAGCGAGCCAGAGTCTCAAAGCGAACGGGAAACTGCGACCGAGCAGTCTGGCTCGCTGGGCGGCGGTTTGTTCAGGTCGATGCTGCTGCTTGGCGCTCTTCTTGGAGCAATCGTCGCCGTTCCGTTCATCATCTCTGCCTTTGTCAGTCGCAGACCAGCGGCTGAATCAGAGCCGGAAGACGCTGTCGTTGTAGCGGTTGCCGCTGCGCCTGCAACTGCGGGAGCAGATGCAGGCAGTGTGGCAGCGAAACCGGCCCGGCCGCCGCTTGATTTTGGCTCTGCGGTTGCGTTTTTGAAGCGTGAGCACCCTGAAGTCGACAAAGAATTTTATCGGCGCTATTTTGAATGTTTCAAGGAAGCCGCAATCGGGAAAAGCGGCGGTCTGGGCGGCAACATGACTGCCGATGAACTGTTTGCGAAAATCTGCGAGTTTTCGCCTGGCCAGAGCACTGCTCAGGCGGCAAAGCGGCTTGGTATCGACCTGGAAATGGTTTTGTATGCCAACCGTGCGCCGGAGCGGAGTTTTTCGGCCATAGATGCCGATGCTCGCGAAATTATAAGAGCTATTTCTGAATGACGGGAGATGCCAATGAATCAAGCCGCTGATCTGATCAGAAGAATTGAAGAAGCCGGCCGGAAGATCGAGCAGATAAGATCTCAGGCCAGAAAAGTTCTCGTGGGGCAGTCGGACCTGCTCGAGAGCCTTATTCTGGCGCTGATCTCTGATGGTCATATACTTCTCGAAGGTGTACCTGGTCTGGCCAAGACTCTGGCGATAAAGGCGCTGGCCCGCACTGTAGAAACCGGGTTTTCGCGGATTCAGTTCACGCCTGACCTTTTGCCGGCAGACCTTATCGGCACCAGGGTTTTTGACCAGCGCACCGCTGAGTTTCAGACGCACAAGGGGCCGGTTTTTTCGAATTTTGTTCTGGCCGATGAGATCAATCGCGCTCCGGCCAAGGTTCAGAGTGCCCTTCTCGAGTCTATGGAAGAGCGTCAGGTGACTATCGAACGCGAAACTTTCAAGCTCGAAGAGCCATTTCTGGTGCTGGCAACGCAGAACCCGATAGAGACAGAAGGCACCTACACCTTGTCAGAAGCTCAGGTAGACCGTTTCCTGTTCAAGGTTATAGTTAAATACCCGGCTTTTGAAGAAGAACGTCTGATAGTGAAAAGAATGGGGCTTGCCGAAAAAAGCCACCAGATCGACATTGTTGAGCCGGTTATCGATGCCGCCGGTATCATCGAGCTTCGCCAGCTGGCACGCGAGGTCTACGTCGACGACAAGATCGTCGAATATGTTCTGAGGCTCGTAGATGCGACAAGATACCCCGAAAAATACAATCTGCCTTTGAAGAGTTATATCAGGTTCGGTGCCTCGCCGCGTGCCTCTATATATTTGACCAGAGCTGCGAGAAGCCGGGCCATGGTCGATGGCCGCTCATACGTCAAGCCTGATGACGTTAAAGCCGTGATGGCAGAGGTCTTGCGGCACCGCGTCATTCCGACATATGAAGCCGAGGCTGACGATGTCGATTCAGATGAAATCGTGACTCGCATCAGGGAAGGAGTGGCGGTTCCCTGAGGGGGCCGCATGACTTAAATGCTGCCAAAAGAGCTGCTCAAGGAAGTTCGCAGAATAGAGATAAAGACCGGTCATCTGGTCGACTCTCTCTACTCTGGCGGTTACCGTTCGGTATTCAAGGGGCGGGGCATCGAGTTCGCCGGTATCCGTGAATACTATCGCGGCGACGAATACCGTTCGATAGACTGGAAAGTTTCGGCCAGAACCGGTCGTCTGCACGTGCGTGAGCATATTGAAGAGCGTGAGCTGCAGGTAGTAGTGGCTCTCGATCTTTCGGCCTCGATGGCTTTTGGTTCGGGCAGTCGTGAAAAACGCGAGAGTGCCGTTGAATTTGCCGCTGCCATGAGTCTGGCTGCTGAGCGCAACAACGACCGCGCCGGTGTCTGCCTGTTTACCGATCGTGTCGAAAAGTATCTGCAGCCGGCGAAAGGGCGAACTCACGTTCTGCGGCTGATCAGAGAACTTCTCTATTTTGTGCCGCAGCATCGTAAGACCAATCTGCAGGCTCCTCTCAGTTTTCTCAATTCAACTTTAAACAGGCGCTCTGTGGTTTTTCTGGTCACAGACGCTATTGGTATCGGTTCATACGAACGTGAACTGCGTATCGCTGCGGCTCACCATGACCTGATAATGGTTCTGATCCGTGACCCGCGCGAGGTCGAGCTGCCAGATGTCGGTCTGCTCGAGGTCGAAGACCCAGAAACGGGCGAAGAGATGATTCTCGATACCTCAGACCGGCTGGCGATGAAAGAACTTGCTTTCAGGCAGCAGCAGTCTGATGAAAAATTCATAAAAACCTGCAGGCGTCTTGGCCTTGATATGATAAGGCTGACCGCCGGCGAATCAGTTGTAAAACCAGTATGTCAACTTTTCTCTGAACGCGAGAAAAGAATGACCAACATGAAATGATGCAGAGGTAAACATGAACAGTCTCAGAGGAATTTCGCGAAAAATCGATGCCATACTGCTGATGGTTATTGCCGGTCTACTGCTGTCACTGGCTATTTCATACAATTATTATCAGAGTCGCAAAACCACTATAGCCGAAAACGAAGGCATGGCTGCCAGTCTGCTGGCGCATGGCCTGCCTGATGAAGCCGCCCGGGTAATCGAGGAGAGTATCAGGCGACAGCCTCTCTCTGACCGCAGTATGAAGCTGCGCAAGGCGCTCGCTGATATTTATATGACAGAACTCAACGATTTTGGCAAGGCTCTGGCAGAACTGGTATTCATCAAAAATCACGCTGCCGGCGCTGCCATTGCCAGTGGCACTGAAGAAAAAATACGTTATTGCCTCAACCGTCTTGGCCGGGTTTACGATGTTGAACGCAGCCGTCTGCTGGAGGCCGGCGAAAACCCTGTGGCTTCAACCGTTGCCACCAATACGGTCGTGCGTCTTGGCAATCGGCATGCTATCGGTGCCGATGAGCTGAAGCAACAGCTCCGGGCAATGAATATCAGCGAAGAGAATCTGAATCGAGAAACACTCGACAATGTAATTGGTGCCATGACCCAGGAACTGTTGCTGGCACGCGCTGCCGAGCGCGAAAACTATCGCAGAGACCCCGATTTTATCGCCAGGGTGAGAAAATTTGAAAACAGTCTGGCAATCAGCAATTACCTCAACAGACAGCTTTTTAAAGACAGAAAGCTCGACGAAAAAGAGCGTCAGCAGTTGCTGGCCGATGAAATAAACAGACTTGCTCAGGCTGAAGCGATGCAGATTGACCGCAAAGCTATCGATGCCGCCTTTCCCGCTCTGGCAGGTGCTGCCAATCAACCGGCAGAAACGGGCGGGAACTGATGGCGCCGACAGAAGTATTCACATAACGGGAGAAAACCGGAATAATGCTGCAGAAATTGGCAGTTAACAGACGAGGCAACAGCGGCGAAAGTTTCTTCTCAGTCGCTTCGGCGGCAGTGGCGAGCCTGGCAGTCGATTTGCCGCCGGGCGAAGAAATTTTCGATCTGGCGGGGCCACAGCCGCTGTCTTACCCCTGGTGGCAGCTTATCGGTCAGACGCTGGCAGTGGTCGTGGCTTTCTGGCTGTTATGGCTTTTTTATGGCTGGGTGACGGCGCCGGTGCCGCGTCTGCGCAGGCATGTAGTGCAGACCCCACAAAAGCAGGCTCTCAGAGCTATAGAACGCCTGAAAATTTCGCCGGTATGGCAGGAGAACCGAATTAAAGAAGTCTGTGAAGCAATTGCCTGCATTTTGAAGGTTTTTGCCAGAGAGAAGCATGCAATTGGCTTTGGGGCACCATCGACAAGCGATGAGCTGCTTGAAAGCCTGGGGGGCGCGGGCGTGAGTCAGAATGTTTTTAACAGAATCAGCCTGTTGTTGAGCGAGTGCGACCGGGTGAAGTTTATGGGCGCCGCCGCCCCGGGCATTGCACCAGAAGAGTTGTTAACGACTCTTACCGAGCTGGTGATGATGGAGGGCTGGAAAAAATGAAATGGAACAGCCCGGAGTTTTTTTGGTTGCTGACCCTGGTTCCGTTAGTGGCCTGGTATAAGCTTTATCTTGGCCGCACCCTCAAGAAGGGCGGGGTGAGGTTTGCACAGGCATTTCAGGCTGGTGGTCAGAGCTGTGGCTGGCGGGTTCGTCTGCTTTTTCTGCCCGATCTTTTGCGTCTGATAACTCTGGTGTTGCTCGTTTTCGCTCTGATGCAGCCGCAATATGGCCATGAACATGAGACTGTCACCCGCCAGGGCATTGACATCATGATTGCGATAGATGTTTCCGGCAGCATGGCCGCTGAAGATTTTAAGCCGAACCGCATCAGGGCAGCTCAAAAAATAACAGAAAATTTTATCGGCGGCATTAGCGACCATCGCGTCGGACTGGTGGTTTTCGCCGGGCTGGCTCTGACTCAGTGCCCCTTGACCATCGACTATGGTGTCGTTACCGAGTTGTTGCGCAAAACCTCTCTTAATATGCTCAAACACGATGGAACCGCCATTGGTGACGCAATAGTGAACGCGGTTTATAAGTTTACCCACGACAAGAAAGAAAAACGCGACAAAGTCGTGATTCTTTTGAGCGATGGCGAAAACAACTCTGGTATTGACCCGCATGAAGCGGCAAAAATAGCCGCCGAAAAGGGTGTGCGGGTTTATACCGTCGGTGTTGGCAGTATCGAAGGGGCGCCGGTTCCGATTATCCGCAATGGCCGAAAATTTTATGCCCAGAATAACGACGGCAGTCTTTATATCCCGAAAATAGACGAACAGTTGATGAAGGATATTGCCTATATTACCCGTGGGCAGTATTTCAGAGCCACAGACAACAAGGCGCTCGAAGAAATATACAAAACCATCGCGACCCTCGAAAAGGGCAAGATCGATGTCAGCCGCACCATTCAGTATTCTGAGCGATTTTACTGGTTTCTGGCTCCGGCTTTTCTTGTTCTGCTCGTCGAAATTTACCTGCGCAGTCGCGTGTTTCAGAGGTTGTTCTAATGCTGTCTTTTCGATCAGGTGAAAATCTGCTGTTTCTTGTAATGTCGGCTCTGTGGGTGTTTCTTCTGTGGAAACATGCCGGCGCTGACCTGCAGAAGAGGCGCGGGCGCTTTGCCAGCGATCGCATGTTCCCTCGAATAACCGGGCATCAACCGACGCGTCGCCCGGTATTCAAGTGGCTGGCCGTTCTGGTTGGGTTGACCTTGCTCGGAATCGGACTGCTTCGGCCACAGGGCGGTTTTTATGAAGAGGAAATTTTTGGTGAAGGACTCGATCTGGTTGTTGCTCTTGATATTTCGAAGTCGATGTATGCCGACGATATAGAGGGCAATAGCCGTCTAGATGTGGCAAAGGCTATTCTGGGGCGGATGGTCAACGGTTTGCGTAATGACAGGCTTGGTCTGGTAGTTTTTGCCGGCGAAACGATGGTGCAGAGCCCGCTTTCTTATGACAAAAATGCTTTTCTGACTTTTCTCGAAAGGGTTAACCCGACTCTGCTTTCCCGGCAGGGCACTAATCTTGCCGGTGCAATTCAGACCTCTCTCGATCGTTTTGATATGACTGCTTCGCAATCTCGGGCGATTCTGTTGATTTCTGACGGTGAAGACGAGAACAAAAACCGTCTCGAAGCCTCGATAAAAGAGGCCAATCGCCGCAAAATTCAGGTGTTTACCGTTGGTATCGGCAGCAGTCGTGGCGGTTATATCCCGGAAGGGCGCACCTGGTTCGGTGAAGTTGTCTACAAGCGGCATAAAGGCAAGCCTGTGATTACAAAACTCGACGAAAAAAATCTCAGAGAAATTGCCGAAAAAACAGGCGGAGCCTATTTTCGGGCCTCTGATATTTCGAGCGCCCGTGATGTAATTGCTGGTCTCGACGGCATAAAACGGGTCGCTGTTTCGGGGGGCAGCAGGCTCACCAGGCGTGAGTTGTATTTTTTTCCGGTTTTGCTGGCGTTTCTGGTGCTTTTGCTTGAGTGGCTCGTTTCTGAGCGTATTCCTTACGAGCGTGAAAAAGATCACTGGTTGAAACGAATATGACCGAGACAGGGACAAACCTTATGTGTGCCAATGAGAAGAATTTTTTGGACTGCGCAGTTCTTAGCCTGGCTGTATTTTTTTTCTGCATCGTTTTGACAACTCCGGTCAATGCGCATGCAGCTTTCAATGTCGGCAGAGGTATCGAGGCTCTCGAGCGCGGTGACCTTGAAATGGCTGAAACCGAGCTGCAGAAAGCGCGCTTCGCCAGCCCCGACGCACCCGAAATTCAGTAATCTTGGCATAGTTAATTACCGCAAACGCGACTATTCGCTTGCAGCGCGTTACTTTGCCGGGGCAGCCAACTTGTCTGGCGATGCCGCAGGCAGGTTCGCGGGCTTGTACAATCTTGGCAATGCCTCGTTTAAGGCCGGAGACTACGCTGCTGCAGTTGCGGCTTACGAAAGTTCTCTCGAAATAAAGGAAGACGAGCACGCCCGGTTCAATCTACAGGTTGCCCGCGAAAAACTGCGCCGGCAGATTGAAAAACAGCAACAAAGCCAGAAGCCCGAGGGCAAAAGCGATGAGAAAAATTCTGAATCACGGAACGAAAACGAGAGCCAGAGCCAGAGCCAGAGCCAGAGCCAGAGCCAGAGCCAGAACCAGAGCCAGGAAAAAAGTGGTCAGCAGTCCGGGCAGAACGAACAATCAGCCCAGAACGATCAGCAGAGCGGGCAGAATGACCAACGCTCCGGGGGGGATAAACCCGAAGGCAACGACTCAGAAAATACATCTGACCAGAAAAAGTCAGATTCAGAGCAGTCACAGAGTGACAATCCGCAGTCGAATGATTCTGCCAGACCTGATTCAAAAACGGGCGAGGGTGGCGAAAATGCTTCGCAGTCGCAAGAGTTGAATCCCGAAGACGAAACGACGGCAGAACAACGGCACGACACGGATGAAAATTCTGAAACTCAGGCCAGCACAGCCGCACCGGAAAAGGATGTTCCGGAAGCATCGCAGCGGGCCCGGGCTATGAAAAATTCAAAAGTTAATCCGTACATGGTTGAGAAAGTTCTTAAAGAGATGGAACGCCGTGAACGCGACGCTCAACTGCGTTACCGTAACGAAGATACCACAACCGATGAAATGGACCCGTTCGACATGGATGCCGATCAGCTGCGCGAGTGGTTCGAAAACCGCCGTCGCCCCGCAAAAGCGGCACCAGAAAACGAGCCCGACTGGTGAGCCGGTAATGGAACAGCCTGTGGCAAGTAATCAGATGGCAATGGGCGAGTGCTGTCACTGCGAGCAAAGCGAAACAATCATGCCGCGAAGTAAGCAGGTGTGATCAGGCGATCGTAATAAATGCTGAAGAGAAGTTTAATTGCGCCAGCAAAGATAAAAATAAAAATCGGTAAAATGGCAGATTCGTGCTAGAATTTCAGTGTGCCGGATTCTGGCTGTTCAGCTGGTTCGCTTCAGAACCTTTGTGATGCAGCTTTTCTATACACGAGGCCATTCTTGCCGAAATTTGTTGAATTCGCAAAAAAGATAGATGTATATGTGTTTTGCGCTTTACTGGCGCTTCTGCTTGGTTTTATCGATTATACAAGCCTGCAGGCCACTGGTTCTCTGTTGCTCGAAAGAAGAACTTTTCTCGCCATAATGTTTTTGCTGGCGGCGGGTCTGAAAATTGACGACAAGTTTCCCTTCATCGCTCTGATTATTTCTGTTCCCAATCTTGCCGTAATTTTCGTTTTGACCATGCAGGCGCGGCACCCGGGTGAGTTTTTTTCCGGTTTGCTCTCGCAGGTGGTTGCCGTGGCGGTAGCTTCATTGTTTCATGCCAGACTGTCGGCTGCTTTCATTTCAGAGGTAGCCTTCGGTAAATTGCAGCGAGAGCTTAAAGACAGCCAGGAAAACGGCCTGTTTCGGCTGCTGAACTTCAGTCTTATCGGCTGCCTCAAAGAAAAACACAAAGTCGTTTCTCAGGCATATCACGTTTTACAGCAGGTTTTTCGCGTCGATAAAGCGGTGGTTTTTCTTGCCGATTACGAGCATAATCAGCTGATTCCATATTCTGTAAGCGGTACGGGGGTTGATAAAAACACCGGGCCACTTATGGTGTCCCCCGATTTCTGGGGCAAACACGCCTATGACCCTGAAAAGGGCGTTCTGAACGTAATTGGTGGGCGATCCAGCCTGCCGTCATTGCGGCAGTTGATCCCGGGAGCCAGTCTGGAAGCGGTTGCCGTCATGCCCCTGAGTGCCGCCGGCCGGGTCATCGGTATGGTGGCTGTGATCAAGCAGAAGCCCGAGAATCGCGGTTTTCTCGACTCTGAACTGTTCACGACTTTTGCCTATGTTCTTGCCTCAGCCCTTGAAAATTGCCAGATACACGAGGCAAGACTCGATCAGATCGATACGGCAACTAAAAAGTCTGAACAGATAGAGGCCAGCTTCAGTAAGTATGTTTCGAAAGCTGTAGTCAGTGAACTGGTGAACAACGAAAATCTTGCAGTACTGGGTGGTAAAAAGCGAAAGATCACGGTCATGATGGCCGATCTGCGTGGCTTTACCAGGCTGACCGGAGTTTTAAACATTGAATATCTGGTGCAGCTTCTGAATGGCTGGTTCGAGCAGGCTTCAGCTCTGATACTCAAGAGCCAGGGCACTATCGACAAGTATATGGGTGACTGTATCATGGTCATCTTCGGGGCGCCGATCGCCAAGCCTGATGATCAGCTGCGCTGCGTTTACACGGCCTTCAGACTTCAAGAACAGTTCGAGGCTTTTGCCAGAAATTTAAGTCTGCCGCACGGTCATTCACTTGGTCTCGGCATTTCAATCACTTCCGGCGAGGCGGTTGTCGGCAATTTCGGTTCTTCGAACCGCATGGAATACACAGCCATAGGAGAAATCGTGAATCTCGCTGCCCGGCTCGAAAAGATTGCCGAAGCCGGTGAAATAGTGGTTGATGAGGCTACGTTCGGGCAGTTGCCGCAGCATCACTTTGAATACCGTGTCGAAAAAGACATCGAAGTCAAAGGAATTGCCAATCAAACTGTGGACCGGTTGAACGCGATTATCAGGCAATCTGCCCCCGTTCCCTGAAAATAATTTTTTAGCGCGGCTTATTCATCAGCTTATTCGAAACTTTTTCCGATTTGTGAGAGTAGTATACTTGGGGATAATCTGAATTTCGTGTACAATTAAGGTCAACGGGCTTTGAACGGCCCGGGCTTTTGTCTTTGCCCAGCTGCGAAGGGCCTTGTGGCAAAGATCTGGCTGGTTTTTCTGTTTGTTTGAGCCGTCATATGGAGACAACTCATGTTCGAGCGCTTTAAAAAATTCTGGGAAACAGTCGACTTCAGCGACATCAGGTTGATGCTGCTCGGTTGTCTTCTTATTCTTTTGCCGCTGTTCTATCTGTTTTTCTTTGCTGGAGTTTCGACGCCGGCGCAACCGGCCCGCAGAATTCTCATGACGGATATCAGTCGGCAGTCCGCGTTCAATCTCACTTCGCTGAGCAAAACGCCAGGGCAGACTGGAGCCAGAACTCCACCGGCTGTTTCGGCCAGAGTCGATCAGGTCGAAGCAGAACTCGACAAAGCCTGGCAGAAAATCCAGTCCATTCCAAAGGTGTATAACCTGCCCCCAGGGCTTCCGGTTGAAACCAGGCAGATGATCGAGGCCGAGGACGACCCCGACATCTGCGAAGGGAATTCCCTTCTTGACCGTTGCGACTTCGACCTGGCCGAGAAGCATTATCGCTCTGCCATCAACAACGCCGCCGACAATCACTTCAAAGAGCTTTTTGCCTGGGGCGGTCTGATGGAGATTTATCAGCTGCAGGGCAATATTGCCCGTTTTAAAGAGGCGTTCGCCAATTACGCAAAAACGGCCCAGAAGCTGAAGCATGTCTATGGGCCTCTCGCCGATGATGTTACCAGGGCATTTCAGATGCTCGAACAGATGCAGCATGTCGATTCGGGCAAATTGCGTGAGTATTTGACCCGTGCCAATCTTGAGACTGGCAACCGGGTTTCGTATGAAGATTTTATGAAGAGTATCAATCATACCAAAGAGTGGTTTCCCGGCAACCTTACAGAACCGCCCGGCAGCATGCCCGAAATGATGCGCCCGGGCAGCGGGGGGTAATTTATGACAATAGACAATATTATTCCAGAAACAGGCTCAGAGTCTCGAGGCTTTTTGTCTCAGAATTCTTCTGCTGCGCTCAGTCTGGGGGCGCGGCGCGGTAACGTTCTTGCCATTGTTATCGGCATTCTGGCGGTTATCTTTGTAATAGCCGTGTTTTTTGGTTCGTCTACGGTCGAACGCACCCGTCAGACCCGCCGGGCTCTCGGCGGCGACCAGGCGGCCTCTTTGGCAGAGGCAGCCGTTAACCGTGCAATTCACATTGTCAGCAAGGCCATGAATGACCCGAAGTCTTTCGATAAGGGCGCTGCGACCGGTAATCTGGCGATCATGCTGCGCTACCCTCTTCCCGTCAAAACGGCTGAGGCCAACGAAGTCAGCGCCGAACTCGGCAAAGACGACCTTCTCGATATTTCAGTAATGGACAAAGAGGGTATGCCCTCAAAAATAGAGCTGAAACTGGCAGATTTGCGTGTCAAAGCCAAAGGCGAAGACTTGCTCGATGAGCTTGTTACTTTTGCCTGCGCCGAGAGGGCAAAAGATTATGACGTCACTGTCACTGTCGAGCTCGAAAAGGCCTGTCGTATCAATGCTAAACCGCTGCCGTCCGGCAAATACGAAGTGCCCGGTATTGACTGTGAGTTTTCTGTGCGCCCTGATGTTCTGGGTTTTCTTGAGAACAAGGGCATGCTGAACTTCATTCTAGAATTCCCTGATTGGCTGTCGCTGTTCAACTTTTCTATTCCGATAAAGGTCTGGGTGCCGGTAGTCGACCTCGAGATCACCCTGGCGACCATTGACCCGGCCCCTATTCTTGACCTGGCTGTAAAACCCCTGACGAAAGGTACACAGCTCGCAGACGCCATGAATTGTTCTGACGGAATCGGGGTTAAAGACTATTTCGTGCTCGATAAATTATTGCGGGCTCTTTTTCATCAGTTGCTCGACAAACCGCAGCTTTACCCCGTTAAAATCATGTTCGACAAAGATTTTTTCACGGCGAGTTCAGATCTCTGGCCTTCAGCGGTGAAGATACCCGATGATTACAGTCGGCATGTCGAAAAATATGGCAATATCAAGATCACGGCGAAGTCCCGCATTGAGTTCGTCGATGGAACCACCTCAGAACGTAGAATAGAAGCGACAAAAGATTTTAAGGTTTCTGATTTTATGCCGATGGCCCCGCTTTATAGCTTTTTTATGGCCAATACCACCAACGACCGCGTGAATTTCAACGATAACGGCGGGCAGTTCTATGTGAATAACAGCGCCGGCCGCATCATGAACAAAGCTGAACGCGAAAAGCGCAAAGAAATTGCCGGGCAGGTAAGGGTTAATTTCAAGCCTGACGATTACAGTGATTCGAACCCCGGTACCCCTCTGGTTATTAACACCTCGATGATGGGGCACCATCAGGGGCCAAAACTGGCGGGCAACAGTATTGGCAATACCGCCCTCAACCTGACAGCCGGTGCTGATGCATTGTTAATGCTCGGCAGAACTAAAAACGCCATTATTTCGAAGGCTTCTTACAATA
>Ga0116142_10004656_pt1 | contig 12868 bp, 14 predicted proteins | sample AD_UKC033_MetaG_FD_89785 | JGI IMG/M metagenome (GOLD analysis project Ga0116142, IMG submission 89785) | Active sludge microbial communities of municipal wastewater-treating anaerobic digesters from USA - AD_UKC033_MetaG | ecosystem: Engineered > Bioreactor > Anaerobic > Digestate | place: USA... | reverse complement strand
TAACACAACACAGTAAATTCTCTGGAAAAGATCTTTCATACCTAGATCCAAATACTGGTGAGAGATATATCCCCAATATTGTTGAGACTTCTGGAGGGGTGGATAGGACATTACTCATGCTTCTGTTTGATGCGTACGAAGAGGAAAAATTACCAAATGGAGAGATAAGAACAGTATTAAAAATACATAAGGATATAGCTGCATACAAGGCTGCAGTCTTCCCATTGGTATCAAATAAACCTGAGATAATGCAAAAAGCTAGAGAGATATTTGAATATCTTTCAAACGATAACAAAGTAATTTGGGATGCTAGAGGAAATATTGGAAAGAGATATAGATATCAGGACGAAATAGGAACACCATTCTGTATAACTGTAGATTACGAAACATTAGAAAACAATACTGTAACAGTAAGAGACAGAGATACAATGGAACAAAAGAGAGTCAAGATTGAAGATTTAGATGAGGCTCTTAATTAACAAACTTCTAAAACTTTATACTCTAATGTATTACCGTCAACCTTTAGTTTAACAGTATCTCCTAATTTGGCTTTCATTAATGCCTTTCCTAATGGAGATTCGTTTGAGATATAATTCTTCAAGGGATCTGCCTCGACAGAGGAAACAATTTTCATTTTAGTTGTCTTCCCTTTGAAATTTACCTTAATTTCAGATCCGATATTAATTTTTGTAGGATCACAAGCTTGCTTTTTAATTATTTTAGAATTACTAAGCAATGATTTAATATCCTCCACTTTTCTCTCAAGTTCTGCTTTAATCTGTAAGACCAAACTTAGACTCTCATTGTCCTCACTTACGTCTTCCCTTCTTGCCTGCTCTAGGCTCTCCATAACCTCTTTCTTTTTCTTTCCCTCCAAGTGCTTAAGCTCTTTCTCAAGTTCTTCTTTCTTTTCTTCTGTTAACAACACTTTATCTTTCATTAGTATATTTGTTAGAAATTATCTAACTAACGGAATATAGTATATGTTATTTGTATATACTAATCAATAATTTTTAATTACTCAAAAAAGGCAATGCTATCAAGCACTTTATCAGCTATATCCTTAGATTCAGTAGGTAAATCTGAGAAGTAATATTCTATGTAATAAATAAAATCATTTGTAACAACAATATAGCCATCGCTTGAACCTCCAACAAATTCCATAGAGAAACTCCACACCTGCCTATCCCACTTTGTAACAAGTTTCCCATTGTATGTTGCACCCATTTCACCACCAAAATCAAAAGCTTTATCTAAATTTGTTTCTATTATTTTCTGGACTGATGGCAAATCTTTTCCACCTTCATTTCTGTAAATATCAATATTTATATAATGCTCGTTTACACATCCCTGACCACAAGCTACGGAATCTGGTAAGTTCTTAGGGTAAAACATAATCTCGACACTATCTTCATACAATGCTTTATCATAATAAAGAGATTGTTCGTAATATTCTTCTGCATGCGTTACATCCCAGTATGAGTATACATCCTGTCCATCAAATTTCTGTTTAAGTTTGTAATCTGGTATCTCAACACTAAATTTGTATTGTGGCAAAGTAAACAATGCCCACCCAGCATTCTTTACACCGCTAGTTTCTTCTTCCTTGGCCTCCTCTACAACTGCAGGAGCAAATATGTCGTTAAAGTTGAAATCCCTGTAGGTCCATTTGGTATTGTAACCAAAGATTACAAATGCTAATCCAAGAGCTAACAAAAAGAAGAATATACTTAGAATGCCAACTCCACCTTTAGAAACTTTTTTAGTTTCTTCTATTATAGTTTTCTCTTCCATAGTACTAATGGACTAATTTTACTTACTCAAATTTTATAGAATCAATGATACTATCCAAAACACTCATTGATTCAGAAGCTGTCTTATCAGAGACAACCTTCTCTATAACATAAATATAATCTCCAGAAATAGCTACGATATTGTCCTGAAATAGTTCAGAATTTCCTCCTGTAAATTTCGCTACTTTTTCCCCAGAGATTTCAGAATATGTTACTTCCCCATATACAGCACCCGATATGTCATTAGTCTCCCTAATTTCACTCAAAACCTTTTCCAAGGTCAATCCCTTTGTGTTCTCGTACACATAGATTTGAACTCGATAATACAGAATCTCTAAAGGACTAATTTCTTCGTTCTCAGATTGAAGACTATTCCAAGCCTCTGGCGAAAGGTTATAGGTCAACGAAACATCTTCTACGATTGTTCCAAGATTGCTTGAAGCATCCGCCGTATCTATATCTGCAAGCGCTAAATACCAATGATTTTTTAAATCTGTCGCTACCTCATATTTATTATGCAAAATCTCAATCTCTTCTGCTGTAAATTCATTGAGTCCATAATCACTATAATTAGGAACATCTATCGAAAACCCATACTTTGAAACAAATCTACTAGTTCTTCCTGATACATCTTGCTTTATTGAATCTTCCTTGGCTATAAATGTACTCTTCAAATCAAACTCCTTAAATTTCCACCCACTACTCATACCTAATACAGTAACTACTAAACCTATTATCACTAGAATAAGAAAAACTGTGAGAAAATTTACTCTCAATTTTTTCTTATCTACCATATTGGGCGAGACTTGTTCTTCCATATGATTATTAAAAACAATTTAATTATTAATATTATATACAACTCTCTTTTTACTTCAAATCAGGTCTTTTTTCTTTTGTTAATTCCTCACTTTTACTCTTTCTCCACTTGGATATTTTTTTATGATCTCCAGAAAGAAGAATATCTGGAACTTTCCACCCATTAAACTCTGCTGGTTTTGTATATTGAGAAAAATCTAAATTTCCATCATTAAAGGACTCTTCTGTTAAAGATTCTTCATTTCCAAGGACACCTGGTATTAGTCTAGTAATTCCATCTACAAGCACAAGAGCAGGAAGTTCTCCACCAGAAAGAACATAGTCTCCTATGGAGAATTCATAATCTACAAGATTGTCATGGATTCTTTGATCAAATCCTTCATATCTTCCACAGAGAATAATCATATGTAAATTAGTATTTTTAGAAAATTCTACCAATTTACTCTGTTCTAATTTCTCTCCTTTTGGTGTTGTAATTGCAACTATACTTCCTTCCTTCTTTAAATCTTTAATTGCTTCGAATACGGGCTCTACCTTCATTACCATACCAGGACCTCCTCCAAAGGGAGTGTCATCAGTTGTATGGTGTTTGTCTTTTGCCCAATCTCTAAGATTGTGTATATTGATTTCTACCAAACCTTTTTCTTGAGCAATTTTAAGTATGCTTGTATTAATATATTCTTTTATTGATTCTGGGAATATTGTTACTATGTCGAATTTCATAGATTGTAATATTCATTTAATATATTCCTGAAGTGCTTTCACTGCATCTGTAGAATCTTCCAATTTCAAGATAAACTCTTTACTTTTCCAATCTACTTCTAAATGTTTATCCGGTTCCATATTTGTAATTTCGTTATCATAGCATAGAACTTTTACAAGAGAGGCTTCAACATTAACCCTATTTCCATCTCTAATATAGCTATTCCCTTGTGTATGAACTATCTCATAATTTGCGATATCTATACCAAGTTCTTCAGTTCCTGTTCTTAGTATAGCCTCATTCAATGTTTCGCCTGGATCAGATTTTTCCAAAGGAATCGTCCAGCAACCAAATTTCTTATGATAAAACATTAATATCTCGCCTTTTTCATTTTCCAACCATAACCATATTCCTAAATGATCTTTCAGATCGGCTTCGTTATAAACTGGATTTTTTTCCATATGAAGAATTTTATATTAAAATATTATGGTACCGCTACGGGGAATCGGACCCCGATTGCAGGATTGAGAATCCTGTGTCCTAACCGTTAGACGATAGCGGCATATCTGACAGCGCTAATTTTATCATATCCCATACCCATTTTAAACAGTAACTACAGGGCAAGATATATTTGACAAATAAGCATTCTGGGAATATTATTACTCCCATTAAAAATATATCTCCATAAATATGGAAGAAGGTTACAAAACAACAAAAGAGGGACTCCTAAAACTAAAAGAGGAACTCACATACAGAGAAAAAGAACTAAAGAAAAAGATTACAAACACCCTGAATGAAATGAGAAATCAAGGGGATCTTAGCGAGAATGATGGATACTCTATGGCCATCGAGGAATTCCATATCAATGAAGAAAAGATTTTAGAGATTAAAGAAAAATTAAAAAATGCCGTCGTTGTTAAAACACAAGACAAAAAGAAAGTAGACCTTGGAGACACTGTTACTTTAAAGGGAGATACTACATTGAAATATACTTTAACTAGCGAAGACGAGGCAAATCCACTAGAAGGAAAAATATCCTATCTCTCTCCAATTGGAATTGCAGTTATGGATAAGAAGATAAAGAGTAAAATAACAATTGAAACCCCAAAAGGTAAAAAGGATTACACCATCGAGAATATATCTTAAGGATGTATCAATGTTCCGTTTTTTAGTATTTCCTGTATTCTGTTTTTCTCCTTTAGATATCTACCTCCACATATGAAGAATGATATCCCTTTCTTAGCACAGAATTGAGCACAGTTTACATCTATTGGAATACTTTTGTTCGCTTCATGATTATCTCCATCTACAATGTTGAATAATTTGAAATATTCTTCCCATGATATATCTAATATTGGTTTAGCAGTGGAATCTATTCTAGGATCTACCTCATACAGATATTCTATATTTGATATCTTGTATACCGTTTTAACATTCAATATATCTGCATATATTGCTGCATCCATATCTGTGCTCCAACCTATCTTTAAGCCACCACTTAACAGAGTCTTTTGGTTTTCTTCCATTAAAAATTCATATGCATCCCCCAATGTTTTTGGAAGAAAGATATCCATATCTCCAAGATATCCCTGAAGAACTGCTGCATTAGTTTGGGTAACGGACATTGCAATACTGTGTAATGATTCCTCTCCACCTACAGTACTAGAAATCTTTTCCTGCATATCTCTAGAGAGAGAACCTCCTCCTACAACCATGGCTACTTTTTTGTAATTCCTTCTCTCATTCACATACCAATCCTTCACCTTGTTCATCAAATCTGTATTAACATTCAAGGTATTGTCATACATTACAGAACCACCAATCTTTAGAACAAAGTTCTCTTCCATATTACAGATTCAAAATTAAAGTTAAGGTAACAATTACATAGATAAATGGCAAGATATAGTCAGAGATTTTAACCTTCCCCGAAAAGCGTATATTCCATATTGAAATTATTAAATAGAAAGCAAGTGTACCTACGGCTGGAATAGTGAATATACTCAAGTTCCAAGCCAACTGTGTTACACATGTTATAAATATCGCGCTTAAGAAAGATATTACTATTTCTAAGAAGCCCATTTTATCATGTAGCTTTAGAATGAATAAAAGTAGGGTAAAAGAAGATACTCCAACACTCAAGAGAAAATATACTGGACTCATTCCTATCCTTACAAATATATTTATTAATAAATACAGAATAGATATACATAGAAAATCAAAAACTATCTTTGTAACATTTTCTAATCTGTATATCTTGTTTAAAGAACTCTTTACATTCAAAAAAAGGATTAGAAACAAGACCATAGATACTCCCAATACAAAATGTCCTAAAACTACATTCCTGTTAAAGAACAAAAATGCTAACAACGAGATATAGAATATTGCTGGTAATACAAAATATCCAAAGAATCTCTCTTTTAAAGATATTCTTACTATTACATCACTGTATTTAGATATTTTCTTACCGGAGTAAATACTAAATGCTCTAATAAACCAAGTTTCAAGAAGAAGCAAACCCAAGATACCAACCGTGAGAAGTACACTTTTGTCTCCACTCATCACAACAGAATTGAATATCTCTGTTAGAAGCAGTATGAGAAAGAGATATAGTATATCATTTTGTACTTTTGTCTTTAGTTTTTCCACTTGGCAGTTTTAAATATTAGTAGATTATACCTGTAAAACCATTGAAGAGTGCAACCGCTATTACAAGCCACCAAACACCAACTGTAAATAGGTCTCCAGCTGCCTCCCTTATCTTTCCTTTCCTCCAATATACAAATATTTCAATCATCAGAAGTACAAACATAAATGAAACAATCACAATACTTATACCATCACTTGTATCAACCGAGAGAAGAGATAATCCTTGTAAGAAAGTTTTATCTTCTTCCTCTTCAAAATATTCTGAAATATCCATTTGGGTAATGTTTCCATTAACATCTGACGCCATCAGGACAACACCATCACTTATACTCTCTTTGGGGATTGTAATCTCTATCTTCTTCTCACCACTATTTGTTAAACTAATTGTATTCTCTCCACTTATTACCTGAATATCTTTCCAATCTGGAGATATCTCCAGGGTTAATACAAATGATCCATTGTTCTCACTAACCACGATACTGTTCTCTGTTACTTTCGGTGGGGTGGAATCAATCGTAAAAGAAACTTCTTTAGATGTAATTTTCAAATCATCGACTGCAGCTTTTACTTTATGTACTCCCTCTGACCAATCGCTATCCTTGTCAAACTCCCAATTACTTGTCTCGGACTCAGTTTCCCCAACTAAATTTTCTCCTTCATATACTGAGACAGAATACTCTCCAGTTATATTTTTAACAGAACCTTTTACATTAACTGATGGATCAACTATTATAGAACCACCCTTTGGGGATGTGATGGATATACTCTTGATTTCTCCGCTTTCAGTATTTGTAGATGGCTTTGGTGTTACAGTTTTTGTTACTCCAGCAACTTCCTGTGTAAGATTTCCAAACATCTGGACAACAAGCGTAGTTCTCTTTCCAAGAAGAACACCCTCTACAACTGCAACTCCAATATCCTTGTACTTTCCACTCATGATATTTTCTCTATGACTTGTACTAGCCATCCATGCCTCATGCACACCCTCTGCAGTAGAGAATCCTTTTGCTAAGTTCTCACCAGCATACACATAGTAATATCCTGCACCTCGTATGAATTGCCACGGAGTTTCTCCATTTGGTCCAAAGTGATCCCAATATTGTTCTTCAAACATGTTGTTTGCTTTAGCTAGTGCTGCAGAAGATAGTTTCGAATTTGTTTTTAAGCTATTTAGTCCTGCAGCAGTTCTCTCACGATTAGTAAGATTGATGATATTTGTAGGAGTTATTGTACTTGCTTGTGCTTGGTCTATTCCTAAGATTCCACCGAAGCTATTTACAAGTATTAAGATGATTGAGAATATCGTTAAAGAAACTTTTTTAAGAAGGTATGGTTTGTATTTGTTCTTCTTGTTTGGAATAAAAATTTCTTTAATCATTTATGGACAGTATCAAATATATTCTTTTTCTAGTTTAAAGTATTTATCTAAATTAGTAAACAAAAGGGATCCTTTTGGGACCCCTTTTATTCGCTTATCAGCAAAGAATTGCCGGCAGTACTTTACTTAACAGCTAATTTCAATGCTTTTCCAGGTTTGAATGCTGGAACTTTTGTTGCTGGTAATTGAATCTTAGCAAGAGTCTTAGGATTGATTCCTGTTCTAGCTGCTCTTGTTCTTACTTCAAATTTACCAAATCCTGTTAGAAGTACAGGATCTCCATGTTTAAGAGATCCAGAGATTGCTTCTAATACAGCTTCCAAAGCTTCACCTGCTTGTCTCTTGGTTAAACCTGTTGCTGCGATTTTATCGATTAAATCTTTTTTTAACATTGTAGTATGCCTCCTTTCTTAAGTGATATATACATAGTGGCTTCGTTGAAACCTTTTCTGTATATCCACTTCTAAAATATTGTAAATACAAGCAATCGTCAAGCACTGTTGTTACTATAGGTTGTGAGGGTGTGTGTATACAAACTTTGGTATGAAAATACTTACATTTTTTAATCATTATGCAGGGAAACGCCTAGATACCAACACTTTGCATCATAGTATGCTTTAAGAAAAAGGAAAGGCTTAGAAAGCCTTTCCCTATAGCAATTCTTACTAGAAGATAGTTAAGAAATCCTTATTTAGCGACCTCAACAGCTCTTGTTTGCCTAATTACTGATACTTCCACATTGCCTGGATAGCTCTGTGTCTTCTCAATACTTTGTGCTATTTTCTTTGCCATGACTATTGCCTCATCATCTGAAACAAGAGTTGGTTTTACAACGACTCTTAATTCTCTTCCCGCTCTAATAGCAAAGACCTCTTCTACTTTGTCTCCACCAACCTCTTTTGCAGCATTCTCAATTCCTTCAATTCTTTGAATATATTGTTCATAACTATCTTTTCTTGCGCCCGGTCTAGCTCCAGATATTGCGTCTGCAAGATATATGATAACTGCTTCTGTTGAAGTCGGTTCAATGTCCATGTGATGTGACTCAATTGCATTAACAAGTTTCTCATCTAAGCAATATTTTCTAGCAATCTGGCCAGAGATATGGTGATGAGGACTATCTATTCTATGTGTTAATACTTTACCTACATCGTGTAGAAGTGCTGCCTTCTTTACTAGATCAACATCTGCTCCAAGCTCTGCAGCAAGTACTTCTGCAATTCTAATAACTTCAATAGTGTGTGACATAAGAGACTGACCATAACTGGTTCTGTATTTCATCTTACCAATCAATTTCAAAAGCCCTACATCAATATCTGGCCAACCTGCTTCCTCTGCAAGTATCTGACCATTCTTCTTAATTTCTAGCGATATTTCATTCTTTGCTTTTCTTACAGATTCTTCAATTGCCCCTGGGTGAATTCTTCCATCACCTATTAATTTCTTAAGAGCAACATATGCTATCTCTCTTCGAAGAGGATCAAAAGATGACAAAGCAATTGTATTTGGAGATTCATCAACTATGACATCTACACCAGTCATCTGTTCAAATGCTCTGATATTTCTTCCTTCCTTTCCAATAACTCTACCTTTAACTTTTTCATCTTCAACTTTTATGGATGTTGTTGTTGTCTCACCTACATAGTCTGTTGCAACTCTCTGCATTGATTCTACAAGTATCTTTTGTGCACTTTCGTCAGCAATTGCTTCTATATTCTTTTCTGCTTGTCTAATCTTTTTGGCTTCATAACCTTTAAGATCTTCCTCTATTTCTTTCATCAACTTTGCTTTTGCTTCATCTCTAGACAAACCAGAAATCTTTTCTAATTCTGTTTTCAATTGTGCTCTAGAATTTTCTAATCTCTTGTTTCCCTCTTTTAATTGAGACTCTATCTGCATTAGCTCCTCGCTCTTTACATCCAAAATCTTGGATCTCTTGTTTAAAGCTTTTTCTCTCTCAATTAAAATCTCTTCATGCTCTGTACTCTCTTTTCTAATCTCTCTCAATCTCTTTTCTTCCCTTTCCCTTAGTTCTGCAATTTCATCCTCCGCTTCTTCAAATTTCTTGCTCATCATTTTCTTTGCAGCATTTTCAATTTCTTTTTCAGGAATTTTTCTTACATCTCCCCATTTAAAAACATATTTCAATAATGCTACAGATCCTGCACCTGTAACTAAAACAGTTGCAAGAATACCTAATAATGTATCCATTATCTCAAAATAACAATTTAACTTGTCCTTTGTTTAAACCCTTTTTTGGAAATTCGCAGCCTGAGTGCTGCTAATTAATGAATATATTTTATTTTCAATTAAATATATTTTCATTCAAATATTAATTTCTATATCAAAAACAATCTTTACTTAAAAGTGTTTAAATACAAGGACTTTCTAATGATATCATTTTTTGTTTAATACCTCAACGACCCCCTTCCCAAGGTCTGTCCCAAGACTGTCCCCTGAGATTTTTTCGTTAATCCCCTTTTCACAATCTTTTGAGAAAATCAAATATGCCAAGAGGAAGAAGAAATTTTAAAAAATATTCGTATTATCATATATACAATCGCTGCAATAATAAAGAAATGATCATCAAAAATTCTGCGGATAAGCAACTCTTTATAAACCTGTTATACAAATTTTTAAAAGAAGTTGATCTCAGACTCATCGCTTTTTGTATTATGGATAATCATTATCATCTGATAGTTAAAACAAGAAAAAACCCTCAAAACATTTCTACATATATGTGTAAAGTTGTCACAAGCTTTTCGATGCAAATTAACCGAAAATATCAACGAATTGGGCATGTCTTCCAAGGAAGATACAACGCAAAGTTGCTTTTCTGGAAAAAAGATCTTCGATATGCGAAAGAATATATCAAACAGAACCCCGTAAGAGAGGGCCTTGTTAGAAAACCAGAAGATTATCCTTGGAGCAAATATTAGGGACAGGGCTGGGACAGGGTCTCAATTAGCCTTTGGTAATACCGAAGGTTATGTATTGTAGCTAATGTCATACCCGTAGCTTCCCCAACCTTTAACATTTGGTGTACATATGCTCGGCTATGGTTCTTACAAGTATAACAATCACATTTAGAATCAATAGGTCTTTGGTCTGTAGCATACTCTGCATTACTAATTCTCAAAACCTCCCCCTCAATATCTGAAGAGTACAAAGTCCCATGCCTTGCATTCCTAGTTACTAGGACAGTATCAAAAACCTTGTAACCAATCTCTGCTGCATTACGAATATCCTGTGGCTTACCTACCCCCATTGCATACTTAAACTTGTCCTTTGGAGTATTATCTACAACCACTTTCATCTCGTCTAACACTAACTGCCCTTCATTATTTACAACGAACCCTCCAAAATTGTAACCATCGAAATCCATCTCTGAAAGCTCCTGTGCACATCTCTTTCTTAAATCTGGATAATTAGCTCCCTGAACTACACAGCTTAGTAATTTACCAGTCTCCTTTGTCCCACCATATTCCTTTTCAAAATGATTCTTGCACCTTCTAGCCCATTCAATTGTTCTCTCCACAGATTCCAAAGCTTCCTCTCTTGTTAAATTTGTTTTTCTACAATCGTCCAATGTAACCAAAATATCTGAACCTATCTTCATCTGTATATCTATCGAACTCTCTGGAGTTAGCTCATACACATCACCAGTAAGAGGAGATTTGAAAGTAGCACCATTCTCATGGACCTTACCACTCCATTTCTTAGAATGGATTAGAGAAAATACTTGAAAACCTCCCGAATCTGTTAAAACAATACCATCCCAATTCATCAATTTCTTTATACCACCTAACTCTTGCATCCTTTCTGCACCGGGAGATATGAGCAAATGTAACGTATTTGTAACAATTGCAGTAGTCCCAGTAGCTTTTAATTGTTCAGTAGTTAGAAATCTAACAGCACCCCTGGTTGCATCTGGAAGAAATATATATTGTTTTCCAAAATCTTTTAATTCCATATTTTTAAATTACTAACATACTATCACCATAGCTTAAAAATTTGTAATCCATATTCAATGCTTCTCGGTATGCTTTCTTAATTAATTCTTTACCTGCGAAAGAAGATACTAAAAGCATTAAGCTTGAATCTGGCATATGGAAGTTAGTTATTAAATGATCTACACATTTCCACTTGTATCCAGGATATATATACAAATCTGTATTTCCTTTAAATTCATGTATGAATCCATTGTCATCAGAGACACTCTCAAGTGTTCTTGCTACTGTTGTACCAAAAGCCCATATATCTTTGCCATTTTTTCTTGCATCATTTACCAACTTTACAGTATTTTTTCCGACAGATATCTTTTCACTATGTATTTTATGATCTTCAATGTTCTCTTCTCTTACAGGAGCAAAGGTACCCCAACCTACTTCTAATTCAATTTTAGCTGTTTTAGCACCTTTTTTCTGTATCTGAGCCAGTATTTCACTAGTAAGGTTCAAACTAGCGGTAGGAGCTGCTACAGAGCCCTCCAAGCGTGCAAAAACAGTATTGTAACGGATATAATCGTCAGGATTATCCTCCCTTTTCATATATGGTGGTATTGGTGTATGACCTACCTTCTCAAAGATATCTTCTGCCTCCATATTTAATGGTCTTACTAAAAAGCCATTATCTTTTCTTCCAACAACTTGTATCTCTATTTCCCCATCCCTGAGGATATCTCCATCCGTTACATACTTTCCACCTTTTATGAGGCAATCCCAATTTCCATCCTCTGTATGGTTAAGAAACAGCACTTCTAATGTTCTTCCTTTTTCTGTTTGAAAGAATGTCCTTCTTTTTTCTACCTTAGTTTCGTTCAATACAATTACATCTCCTTGTTTAATATATTCAACAATATCTGAGTAGTTCTTATGTGAGATAGCCTCACTCTTTCTATCTAAAACCAGCAGCTTAGTTGTTCCTCTTTCCTTTGGAGGAAATTTTGCAATTTTCTCTTGTGGTAAATTGTATTTAAATTCTGACATTTTCATGGTTTGTATTATACCAATTTATATCTTTATGGAGTAAAATTACTTCTATGAGAGATTTAATTAAAGAACCTGTAAGGACATTATTTCTAGGAACAGGATGGGAATCTGTAGCAACTTTAAAGGCTCTTCATGAAGATCCTAGGTTCGATATTGTTGGAACCATAACTACACCAGACAAGTTGGTTGGACGAAAACAGATATCTACTCCATCAGAAGTTAAAGAATATTCTTTAAAGAATAGAATTCCAGTATTCCACACAGACAAGAAACCAGAGCTGTATCAGAAGGCTTTAGACAAGTTCAAACCAGAGTTAGTTGTATGCAAAGCTTTTGGTGAAATTATTCCAAAAGAATTTTTGGAATATCCTAAATACAAATGTATCAACGTACACTTTTCCATCCTTCCTAAATATCGAGGTGCTGTCCCTATACAAAAAGCGATTTTAGATGGAGAGAAGAAGACAGGAATATCCATAATGTTGATGTCTGAGGGTTTAGATGAAGGAGATATTCTAAAGATTTATGAAGAGGATATTTT
>Ga0116142_10004653_pt1 | contig 12881 bp, 8 predicted proteins | sample AD_UKC033_MetaG_FD_89785 | JGI IMG/M metagenome (GOLD analysis project Ga0116142, IMG submission 89785) | Active sludge microbial communities of municipal wastewater-treating anaerobic digesters from USA - AD_UKC033_MetaG | ecosystem: Engineered > Bioreactor > Anaerobic > Digestate | place: USA... | reverse complement strand
GACTATTGACTATTGATCCCCCCTGAGCCTCACCACACAATTCTCCAGCGACCGGTACTGATGATAGAGGGCTTTCCAGATATGGCCTTTATTCCTTCCTGCGGCAGCCGGGTTTTTATCCAGGCCGCTGTCATACCAGTCTCCGTTTTGGCGGTCAATCAGATACCGGTCAATATAGGACCATTGTTTGAGGAATTTGTCGAAATATTGGAGCGGATCATTCGGGTAGAGGTCCGCCATGATCAGCAGGGTATTCAGGGCTTCGGCCTGGGCCCACCAGGTTTTGGTATCGCGGATGATGGTCGTGCCGGGAGTATCCTTGAAATTATACCCTTCATCATAAAAGCCTCCCACCGTATCGTCCCATCCATACCTCAGGCATTGATCCGTCATTTGTTTGGCCCTGGCCCAGGTCACGCTGTCGTTTTCCCAGCCTGAAATATGGGAGGCTTCCATCAGAAGGTAAGCGGTTTCGATATCGTGTCCGAATGACAGGTGGTCCAGGTTATGATGCCTCAGGATGGATTCCCGGGAAGAATCGGCGAAACTCACCGGGGTCCAGTCCGGCTGAAAAAACAGGACCAGGTTGCCCTTTTCATTGACGATCTTGTCCCGGATAAGGAAAAGCATTTCATCCAGGCGTGTTTTGACCAGGGGGTCCGGCCAGGCCTGGTACAATTCCGTAAAGGCTTCCAGCAAATGAATGGAACTGTTTTGGTCTTTATAGCCCAGGTCTGAAGTGGATGGGGTAGTGGGAAGCCTTGGTTGCCTTTCCCCCTGGCGGGATAAATGCTGGAAGTAACCGAGGTGCACGGAATCGTGAGCATGGGATTCCAGCCAGAGGAAAGCTTTTTTGGCGAGATCCAGGGCGCCAGAATCCGCGGAGGCAAGGAAATAGGCGGACAAGCCATAAATGGCAAATGAATTGCCATAGGCGGTCTTGGATCCTTCTCCCTGGGGATTACCCATGCGGTCGACCAAGGTGAAGAATCCTCCGTATTGGGGATCCCACATTTTATCACGAAGGAATTCGAAGCCGTGACGGGCATAAGCTTTGTAGGGCCGGTCATTCGGAAAATGAAGTGCTGCTCTCGAATTGTTCCAAAGATGCCTGCCCTGTGAAACGATCATTTTATTCTGTTCCCCGACCGGATGGAAAGCGGAGTCGAAGGTGGACAGGTAACCCCCGTGCACCGAATCCACCGCAGCGGGATACCAGGGGTGCAAAAGGTTTTGCTTCAGCAGGGTTTCCAGGGTATCCGCAAGGGCTTTCCGGTCAGGCCCGGCGGCCGTTTCCTTTTCCGGAGCTTTACAGCCAGGGTATATAAAGAGGAACAGCAGGAGGGAAGACAACAATAATTTCATAATAATCGGTTGAGGTATGATGGCTTGGTCATCTAAAAGTAGTAAAAATGTGTTTCAGGACCTCCCCTTTTTCTGTCCGTTTTCGGCCGGCGCCCACTGCAGGATTCTAAATTTACGGCCTCGCACCGCCGGAAAAATTGTATTTTAACCTGAATTTGAATTCTTTATTTTTCACTATGGAATTTGAAATCCAAAACCTGGACCACGTGAAAATCATCAGCCTGTCCGGGGACCTCAATGCCAATACTGCCGGCGAAGCGGAGACTAAACTTATTCAACTGATCATGGGTGGAAACCGGAAGTTGATCGTGGATCTGGAACAACTCAATTATATCTCCAGCGCGGGCCTGCGCATCTTTCTCGCTGCAAATAAGCTGGTGAAAAAAATGGACGGCGAGATCCGGTTTTGTTCCCTCAACCGGACCGTGCTGGAAGTGTTTGATATCTCCGGCTTCAACATGATCTTTAAATTTTATCCGGACCAGGCTTCGGCCATCCAGGGGTTCCATTGATTCAGTAAACTAAGGGGATGACCATTGAGATCACCAATCAAATCAAAGAAATCAACCGGGTGCACCGGTCCCTGGACCGATACCTCAGGGAAAAATCGCTCGGGGAATACGATCGTAAAAAGGTGAGCATAGCCGTTGATGAAATCCTCAGCAACATCATTTCCTATGCTTACCAGGACCAGGGCCGTCACCTTATACGCATAAACCTGGAATGCACGGAAGACAAGCTGATCCTGGAATTTCTGGACGACGGAAAACCCTTTGACCCTATTGAATTTATCCGGAACACGGAAGGGCGGTCCGCAGAGGACCTGGACCGCATCGGAGGCCTGGGGCTGAAATTGGTCGGCAGGCTGATGGACCGGCTGGACTACCTTCGCCAGGGGAACCAAAACAAACTGACCCTGGAATTGAATTACTCTAAAAACTATATTGACTCATGAAATCAATTCGGATTCAAAACATTTTCCCCGCAGGGCTGGCCGGGAGTTTCCTGATGCTTTGCTGCCAGGTGTTGGTTGCCCAGCCCGGACCGCCGGTTCCCCGGTATTTTATCGGTCCGGATTCCACCCTTTACTGGAACAGGGCTTTGCCGGTTTATATTAAACTGGCCCCTTCCCCGGATGGGGCGGGCGTAAACCTGGTCAGCAAAGAATTTGAGAAATATACGAATCCGGTCTTCCTGGATACCGAAGGGCCCAACTTTATCCGGACCCGGTACGCGGTGGATAAAAATACCCGTCAAACGGTAAAACCCCAGCTGGAAGTCCTGTTTGAAGTGGTTGCTGATGGAGAAGCCCCGGAAAGCACCATAAGTTTTAAAAATGCCAATGCGTTTTCTTCCGCAGGAAAACAATATTATGGAAGGGGCCTGACTTATGAACTGACCTCAAGCGATAAATACGCCGGCGTGGAATTTATCCACTCTGCCATCAATAGCGACCCATTCAGCGTTTATCAGCAGGCCATTTCAGTTCCGGGAGAAGGCGAACAAACCGTTCGCTTTTACTCCACGGACAGGGTGGGCAATGTGGAACCAGTAAAACAATCGGTTTTTACCACCGACCTTTCGGCCCCGGTCATTTCACATAATATCAACGGGATCTCCGACAGCAATACGATTGCCTCCACGTCCACCATCTATTTCACCGCCACCGACCCCTTGTCGGGAGTGGCCAGGATCCATTACCGATTTGACCAGGCTCCATTTTCCATATACACTGGAGCCAACCTGAAACTGGATCACCTCGAAGACGGGGACCATGTGCTGGAATATTATGCGGAAGATCATGTCGGGAACCGCAGCGTCAATGCCGGTTTCCGGTTTTATTACGACAAACTGGCTCCCATCACGGCTTCGGATATCCTGGGGGATAAATACATCTTGCAGGATAAAGTTTATTTTTCCGGGAGAACAAAAATGAAACTCACTGCCATCGACAATAAGGCCGGCGTCAAGGAAATCCGGTATTCCGTCGACCAGGAAGCGTTCAAGACCTATGAAGAACCTTTTTACCTTCCGGCCGTCCAGGGCAATCACACCATCCGGTTTTATTCGATCGACCGCCTGAGCAATACCCCGGGCGGGGCTGAAGAATACAAACACAACATCAACCTCGTATTCCTGGACCTCACCGGTCCCGACATCGGCCATTCCTTCAACGGTCCCACCTTCCGGGCGAATAATGAATTGTTTATGGGTCCCAAAACCACCTTCGTGTTGCAGGGCAAGGACAACCAGTCCGGCCTCCAATACATGGCTTACAGCATCGACGGGGCCCAGGCGGAAACCCGGTATGAAAAACCGTTTGGCCTGGACCTGCCTTCCGGCGTCCACCGGATAGAATTGTTTGCTTACGACCAGGTGAATAACCGGAATGTCAGCGAGGCCACGGTGCATTTTGATTCGGGATCGCCCATTATCATTTCAAATTTCAGCACCAGCCCTTCGGCCCAGCGGGATGGACTCGGGGTATATCCCCCTTATGTAGTCCTTTTTCTGGCGGCTACCGACGAAATCGTAGGCAATGATAAAATCTACTACCGGATCAATGACGGACCGGAGTTGGCCTATTCCAATCCGATTGGGAACCTGGCGCCGGATAAAAAATACGAAATCCGGGTCCGTGCCGTGGACAAGGTGGGTAATGAATCCACCCGGTCGGTATCTTTCTTTACCTCTGCACGATGAGGAAGCCTGGCATCAAGGGGATAAAACCGGGGGGAGCATTAATTTGCTGCCTGTTTTGTGCTGTGCTCTTTGCGCAGGTGCAACCCTTGTCCAGGAATGATTCGGCCCAGGTACTCCTTGCGGAAGAAAACTTCAGGAATGAACTGGCAAGGAATAACCTGAAACAAGCCTCGCACTACCTCAATACCATCGCGCGGATATACTGGGACCACAACCAGACGAGAAAGGCCATTGAATATTACGAACGTTCCCTGGAATTAAACCAGGGCCTGGGGAATGAAAGCGGTGCGGCGATGATCCGCGGCAACCTCGGTCTTTTATATGCGGATTTGCGGGACTACCGGCGTTCGTTTGAGGAATGGCAGAAAGTCCTCGCCACCCGAAGATCCTTTGGCGACAAAGAAAACATCATTGAGGCCCTGATTAACAGCGCGGTTTCGCTCAACAGCCTTCGCCGGTATGAGGAATCGGTTCGTTTCCTGGAAGAAGCAGCGGATATTTCACGGCAGATAAACAACCGGGAACGCATGCTGGACAACCTGCTCCGCTGTTATTCCTATCTTTCCGAAACGTATGAAAAAGCGGGAAATCCCGCCTTGTCCCGCCAGTATTACGATCAGTACCGGACGTTTTCGGAGGAGAAGAAAAGGATCGACATCCGGAGGATGACCAATGCCCTGGATGAACAGACTTACCTGAAGGAACTGGCTGAGGCGGAGGAAAAAAAGAAAGCGCAGGAACTGATCAACAAACAAAAAGAACTGCTCTACCTGGCCCTGGCGAAAGAACTGCTGGATTCGACCAACCAGGTCCTGGACACCAACCTGGCCATGGCGGAACTTAATCTCAGCTTGCTGCGCAAACAAAGGCAGAGCGACAGTACCATCATCAGCCGGGATAAAGAGATCATCCGCCAGCAAAAAACCGTGCAGCGTTCCCTCGGACTCGCCTCGATCTCCCTGCTTGCCGTATGTTTTGTGATTTATCTCAATTTCATCCAGGTCAAACGGTCGAAAAAGATATTAGCCGAAAAAAATGGCCTGATCGAAAAACAAAACCGTGAACTGGAAGACCTCAACCGGATCATCGCAGCCCACAACCTCAGGATGAAGAAGGAACTGGATGTGGGACAGGAAATCCAGATGAGCATGCTGCCCAAAATCTATCCTCCTGGAAACCTGTTGGACATGCACGCCCTGCTCGATCCTGCCCGGGAAGTGGGAGGAGACCTCTACGATTTTTTTATGACGGACGACGAGCACCTGCTTTTTGGTATTGGAGATGTATCCGGCAAAGGAGTCCCGGCCGCCTTATTTATGGCGGTGACCAAGACCCTGGTCAAGGCCCATGGCATTAAAATGGATTCACCCGCCGCCATCCTGTCCGCGGTCAACGAAGATCTGCAGGCGGAAAATGAAAAATCCATGTTTGTCAGCTATTTCCTCGGCAAGCTTAATCTCAGAACCGGCTCACTGGTCTATTCCAATGCCGGTCACCTGCCACCCATCGTCCGCAATAAACAGGGAAGTAAAAAACTGGAAGGCATCCATGGACCGGTATTGGGCGCCGTGGATGCCTTTCATTACCAGGAAGGCAGGATCACTCTGGAACCGGATGAACGCCTGCTCTTGTATACCGACGGGGTGACGGAAGCCATGAATATCCGTCAGGAACAATATGGCGAAGACCGGCTGATGAAATTCATTGACCATAAATCATCCGGCGGCGATTCAAGGACCCTGGTGGATGCCTTGCGACAGGACCTTAGCCGGTTTGCCGGCAATGAAGAACAATCCGATGATATTACGATGATCGCGATGGCGAGAAAGTAATCAGTAGTCAGGAGTTAGTAGTCAGGAGTCAGTATCAGTAGTCAGTAGTCAATAGTCAATAGTCAATAGTCAATGGTCAATGGTCAATGGTCAATGGTCAGGGGAACAACCTCAACCATGAAATCTCTGAATCTTCGAGTCCTCAGACAATTTGACACTTCAGCAATTCAACAATTCCACAATTCAACAATTTAGCAATTCAACACTCCACCTCCATGCCATCATAGGCCAGCAGGATTTCCATCTCCGAATCCGGGGCGTATATCTGGTGGTATCTCCGGCTGTCCTGTAAAAATTTGTCGAGTTGAAGATCATCGAGGAAGGGGTCTGCATGAAACAGGCAAAGGGTCTTTGCTTTGGATATGACTCCCAGCTCAATGGCGATAAGGTTGCTGGAATGGCCCCAGTTTTGTTTGGTGTACAGGTGGTCGGCCAGGTTGAACTGGCAATCCATAATGAGGATGTCGGCGTCGCGGTAAAATTGCACGTACGGATTCATCGGGTCCTCTACTTCGTCCTGATGTTCAATGTCCGTGCTGTACACTATTTTTTTCCCGTCCTGCTCAAAACAATAGCCGTAGGTCAGTCCCGGATGGGGTTGTTCAATGGCTGTTACCTTAAGGCCACCGATTTGATTGGGGCCATGGAGATCCAATGGGTGAAAACGGATGTTTGCCCCCATGTCTTCGAGTAAGACGGGAAAACAGGGAGGGTTTTGTTGGTTGACAAATGCGGATTCCAGGCCGTCATGGCAGCCCCAGATGCGGATCACGGTGCCCTGCATGTAAGCGGGAATAAAAAATGGAAAACCCTGGATATGGTCCCAATGGAGGTGGGATACCAGGATGTTTACGACCCTGGGGCCTGAAAACGGCTGAGAGACCAGGTAACGGCCCAAGTCGCGCAGACCCGAGCCGGCATCACAGACGACGATCTCATTGCCTCCCAGGATTTCAACACAGGGGGTATTGTTGCCATAGGTGGAACGGATATGAAAAGGCAGGTCCCGGATGAATTCATCCAGGGCGGAGGAGGATTGGACTCCAAGCCGGATGGCTTTTTCGAGGGCAAACCGGACCTTGTATTCAATATTGTCGTGGGTCACCGAGGCAGGCAGCGAACCGCGGCATCCCCAGAATTTTACTTTCATGGTATGAAGTTAGTAAGTTAGCCAGTTAGTCAGTTAGTCAGTTAGTCAGTTAGTTAGTAATTGCATGGGAGATTTTCGACCTGGTAATCGCCCGGTGATCCGCATTTGTGAGGTGCGCAGCGGTGGTTGACACCTGGTATAGCCAGTGGGTCGCCTGGTGGCAATCACCTGTGCGGACGATGGTTTATTTTTACAATCACCGCAGAGTGCGCCGGGAGCGCGATGTAACCGCAGAGAAATTGGCACCAGCCCCCTCCCGCCGTCTTTCTTCAAATTCCATTGACTTATGTTGGGCCCGCCTAACCACTGTTTCTCCATCAATGCAAGTCGGGCAGGCCTGCCTGAACGCCTGTTCTCAAATAATGCTAGCCGGGCAGGCCTGAAGGGGTGACCATTAGTCTTGCCTTTAGAGTCATCCTTTCTATTATTCGCCCTGTGATCATCAAACCAGGAGCACCGCGGATTGATATTTTTAATTGAACTGCCAATATCTGTGGTTCCCAGAAGGGGATAGGGGCAGGAGAATTAGTCAAGTTAGCAAGTTGGCAGGGAGCAGGGAGCAGGGCGGAATGTTTAAATAAAAAAGGATTACCGGCCAGGCAATCCTTTTAATTTGTTTTAACCCAAATCATTCATCAATAAAGGTATTTTATTGAAATATAAATCACTTTTGACCTAACTTTCAATTACCCTTTACACTAAAAAAACTGAAATACGGACCGGAAGAGGATAATATTTCCGTCTTCATTATTCCAGGGTGCAAATGTAAATCAAGGGCAGGATGGTGAAACCTGATGAATGTCAAAGAAACGGTTGCTTGTGGTCAGAACCTTTAAACCTAATTCATGCAATAGAAAATCCCATGCGTGGTTTGGGTTCAATATAAAATGGATGGAGCCTGTTAAAAAAAAGGATTGCCTGTAGCAGTTCAGGCAATCCTTTGTCTTAATGGATATAATCATTTTTATCCTCTGCAATCTTTTTTAAAACCCTACCATCACTTTTGATTCTGGTTTTCAATTACCCTTTACACTAAATTTATTTATAGACGAGGATAAAAAATAAAGAACAAAGATATTCCCGCTCCCGGGCTAAATTATGATCCGGATCAAGAATAAATCTGAGTATAGTCAGGAGATCATGAATTTAAAATAAAGTAAAATGCATAATTCGTGAATTAATGTTTTGAGTATCCAGAAAATCCAATATTATATGCGTATCGTGCTTCAGGGTCTTCGGATTACAAGGCTTCCAGGATAAAAGGGAATGGTTTGGATTTATCGCACAGTTATTGTATCAAAACCGGACAGTACTTTTAACGAAACGTAATCTAAGTTATTGAATTTCAAATACATTTGATTATGGCATACCGTTTACCGTAAGCCTAATCATGTTTAGAAACTATTTGCTGACCGGAATTCGGGACCTGTGGAAATTCAGGTTCTTTTCGGGAATCAATGTGTTCGGCCTGGGCATCAGCATTTCCGCCTGCCTCCTGGTGATCATGCTGATCCGGGACGCCTATAATTATGACCGGTTTCATCCGGAACCCAATAGAATTTATCGAGTCTTGACATATGCCCAACGCAAGGGGGGAGGGACAGAAGCTTATGCCAGCTCCCCCTATGCGTTATCTTCCTTCATGGCCGCCCAGTCTTCTTCAATCAAGGAATGGGTGCCCCTGATCAACCGGTTTAACGGGGAACTCGTACTCGGTGAATCCAGGTTTCAGTTTGAAGGACTGGGCACACACCCTTCTTTTTTTAAGACTTTTGGTTTCAGCCTGGAGGAAGGGAATGCAGGGGATCTCAATCAACCCAATGTCATTTTCCTCACTGCCGGCCTGGCCCGCAAAATATTCCCGGACGGCAATGCCCTGGGGCAGAACCTGGTTTGGGGAGGCCACCAACAAGCACTCAGGGTGGCCGGGGTCCTGAAAGAATTTCCAGGCAAAACCCATTTGGAGTTTGGTGCCCTGACCTCGGTGGAAACCCTCAGCGCCAGTGCCGGTGCTGATGCGTTTGGCTTTGATAAAAACAACTGGCTGGATTATTATGCCGGCTGGCATTTTTATCGCCTGACCGATCAGGCGGACAAGTCAAAGATCGAAGCCGAGTTGAACGAGGTCGCTCAAAACCGTTACTCCGGCCTCCATCTGGAATCCCGGGATGCAGGTTATTCATTCAAGCTTCAGCCGATGGACAAGATTACCCCCGGGCCTCTTTTATCCAACAGCATTGGAAGAGGCATGCCCTCGGTGCTGCTTTGGTTTTTATCCATTTTAGGCATACTCATCGTCGCCTCCGCCGGATTTAATCATGCCAACATTTCCCTCGCCAGGGCGGTCAACCGGGCAAGGGAAATCGGGATCAGGAAAATCAACGGAGCCGGACGTCTTAATATCTTCAGCCAGTTTATCGTGGAATCCATCCTGGTAGCCTTGCTTTCCACGGCCCTGGGCATCCTTATTCTTCAATGGCTCATTCCCCTGTTCAGCCGGCTCGATTTTCTCAATTCGATGGACATTACCCTCCGGATGGATTGGGCGCTGTATGGATGGTACCTGGTTTTTGCCCTGGTGGTTGGAGTCCTGATCGGGGTGCTCCCCGCCATGATGATATCCCGCGTCGCCATCCTGCCTTCCATACAAAAGTTATCCGGTCTCCGCATCCTCCCACAAGTTTCCCTGCGGAAAGCAATCATCACCGGCCAACTGGCCATGACCCTTGTTTTTTTCTTTTTAATCACCACTTCTTATCTCCAGATCCGCTTTGCCCTTGACACCAATTTTGGCGCCGGTCAGGATTACATGGTCAACCTGGACCTGCAGGGCCAGGAATATCTCAGGGTTAAAACAGAAATGTCCAAGCTTCCCGTGGTCAAATCCATAGCCGCCTCTTCCATGCTGATGGGCACCTACCGGGACAGCAAGGTGGATGTTAAAACCAAGGATACCGCGGACGCCCTTGGAGTAAGGGATTATGTGGTGGATGAAAATTTTCTGCCCGCCTTTGGCCTCACCTTGCTCAATGGGAAAAACTTCGAACCCGACCCTGACCAGCAACACGAAAAACAAGTGCTGGTCAATGAATCCTTCCTCCGTTTTTTCAATATGGGGGATCCTTCGGAGGTGGTCGGCAAAGGCATTTTTCTGGATACCTCCCTGGTCTCCATAGCCGGAGTGATCCGCGATTTCCGTTTTAAGCCGGCCGATTACGCCATTGAACCCCTGGTGCTTCGTTATATCCCTGAACAGTTCAATATCCTCCATCTTACCCTGGACCGGTCCGCAGACCTGCAGCAGGCGGTGGCTTCCATTCGCATGAGCTGGGCAGCGCTGGATCCCGGCCGCCCTGCTCAGTGGTCGTTTTATGCCGATGACGTCAAAGCGACGTACCGCTCCCTCCGGGATATCCTGTGGATCATTTCGTTTTTTGCGGCCCTGGCCGCTTCCATTACCCTGATGGGATTGCTGGGCATGGTCACCTATATCCTGTCCGGGCGGCGCAAGGAAATCGCGATCCGTAAAGTGGTCGGCGCAGGGCTGGATAAGTTGTTTTGGGTATTGTCAGGATCTTTTATCCGCTGGTTGGTCCTGGCAGTCCTGATTTCCATACCTCTGGCATCCCTGCTCAACAATTTATGGCTGCAAAACTATGCCTACCGGGTTACCTGGTCGCCGCTTTGGTTTGTTCCGGGACTTGCACTGCTCACGACCGCCGTATTGCTGATCGTTGGCCTCCAGGTCCTTCGCGCAGCCCTGTCCAATCCCGTAAGTTCCCTGAGAAATGAATGATGTTTTCTTATAATTCTGAATCGGTGTAAAATGTTTAGCAATATATTCAAACTCATTTTTCGCAACCTTTACCGGTATAAGTATTATTCCATAGTCAATATTCTGGGACTGTCGATTGGAGTGGCTGCCCTGGTTTGGGCCTGGCAGACTTACCGGTTCAGTTTCAGCTATGACCGCTTTCACCAGGACCGGGACCAGATCTTCCGCATCCTGTCCAAGATCGAAGGAAGGGATGTCAAACTCGGCGTATGTCCGCTGCCCCTGGGGCCTATGGCCAAGGCCGATCTTTCGGCCGTAAGCGATTATGTCAGGCTGGAAAATATAAATCTTTCCCTGAAAGCTGGGCAGGAGGAAGCGCTGAATTCAAGGGTGACTTATACCGATCCGTCGTTTTTTGACTTTTTCAACTTTCCCCTGGTCGCCGGCGTCCACGAGATCGGGGACCGGTCCAATATTCTTCTCACGGAAACTTCAGCGAAAAAGATTTTCGGGACAAAGGATCCGCTGGGTCAAACCGTACTCCTCCATGCCGGAGAATCCTACCAGCAACCAATGAAAGTAGCCGGTGTCCTTAAAGATCCGCCTGTAAATTCTTCCATCCAGTTTGAATTGATCACCAACATGGAGAATTATGTAAAGAACGACAGCGCCCTCCTCAAAGCGGATGACTGGACCTGGCTTGCGGATGCCATCTTCCTGAAAATTCCGGATCCCGCGAATGCCGTCCGGGTTGAAAAGGAGCTGACAAAGTATGCCCCTATCCAGGCCAAGGCAAGACAGGACCTGAAAGCCGAGCATTTCATCCTTGACCCGCTGGACGAAGTCGCCAATCACGACCGGGATATCGCAAGCAATGTCCTGTCCCAGCGCCCGGAAGATTCCGCAGCCTACGGCCCCCTGGTGCTTGCCCTGCTGATCCTCATTTCTTCCTGCCTCAATTTTGCCAATACCACCGTAGCCCGCTCCAATCAGCGGCTCAAAGAAATGGGCGTGCGCAAGGTGCTGGGGGGAAACAAAATGCAATTGATCCGCCAAAGCCTGCTGGAATGCGGCCTGATGGTATTCCTGGCCGTCTTGTTGTCCACCCTGCTCAATTCCTGGTGGCTGCCGGTCTTCAACAATATGTTTACCGGGATTAAAATTTCTGCGGACTATTTCAGCGACCCGGTTTTGCTGCGAACGATGTTTTGGCTCTGGCTGGGGGTCACCCTGATCGCCGGCCTGTATCCGGCTTTCTACATCAGCCGGTACAATGCCACACAGATATTCAGGGGTTCGGTCAAATTCGGCGGAACCAATTTGTTTTCCAGGGTCCTGCTCGGGCTTCAACTCTTGGTGGCCTGCATTACCGTGATCGCGGGTTTTGCTTTTTCAAGAAACTCAGACTTCCAGAAAAATTTTGATTTCTGCTTTGCGGTGGATGATGTTTTTTCAGTCCAGTTGAATAAAAATACCTTTGACGCTTATCACCAGGCCCTCAGCCAGGCCAAATCCGTCGAAGCCCTGGCCGGCACCCGCGGGCATATCAGCTCCAGTTACAAGTTTATTGGCCTGGAGGCGAAAGGAGAAAAAAAGGAGACCCGTTTACTGGAAGTGGGGGACCGCTACGAGGAGGTGATGGAACTCCAGTTATTGTCCGGAAGGTGGTTTAAGCCTTTTTCCGCTGCGGACCTTGATCATACCATCGTATTGAGTGAAAAAGCGGCAAGCGAGTTTGGATGGACTGCGGAAACCGCCCTCGGGCAACAGGTGAAATGGGATACCGTCCGTGCCCAGGTCATCGGCGTGACCAAAGACCTTTATATGACGGCTTTCTTCGACCCGATAGAACCGGTTGCTTTTACCAAGGTCCAGCCATCGGCTTACCGGACCCTGGTGGTCAAAAGCAGGCCGGGCCAGGTGAACCCGGCTTTTAATGAAGCCAGGGCCATTTGGTCGGGACTCTACCCCATGAAACCCTTTAATGCCTTTTATCAGAATGAAATTGCCGCCGAAGCCCATCGCGTGAATGCGAGCATCGCAACCATCTTTTTCT
>Ga0116142_10004651_pt1 | contig 12882 bp, 7 predicted proteins | sample AD_UKC033_MetaG_FD_89785 | JGI IMG/M metagenome (GOLD analysis project Ga0116142, IMG submission 89785) | Active sludge microbial communities of municipal wastewater-treating anaerobic digesters from USA - AD_UKC033_MetaG | ecosystem: Engineered > Bioreactor > Anaerobic > Digestate | place: USA... | reverse complement strand
GTAACGGAACGATCTACTTTGTTGGTTAACCAATCTTTACACGCCACCGCTTCCAATTGCAACACTTGTTCGAGGTAGGAGGTAAGATGCTTTGCATCGTAGTTTACTTCCGCGAAAGCGAGGGTTGTTGTTTTATCCTGCAGAATTGTTTTTGGCGATGAACCTAACAAATGACTAAGGGCCAGTTCTACCGGCTTTGTATTTTTTTTGTTATCAACGAATGTAAACTGCTTATCACCTGTTGCGGTACCTACAACATACATAGGTGCGCGCTCCCGTTCGGCAGCCCGCTTCAAGGTGTTCACATCCTTTTCATGCATGGCCAACCCCATGCGTTCTTGCGATTCGTTGCTGATTATTTCTTTATCGGATAGGGTGGGGTCGCCCACAGGAAGTTTGTCAATTTCCAAAATGCCACCCGTTTCTTCCAGTAGTTCCGAGAAGCAATTCAAATGCCCACCGGCCCCGTGGTCGTGAATAGAAACAATCGGGTTGTGACTGGATTCCACCAGCGCACGGATGGCATTCATCACGCGCTTTTGCATTTCGGGGTTGGAACGCTGCACAGCATTTAACTCAAGCGCATTGGCGAACTCGCCCGTAATTACCGATGACACCGCAGCACCGCCCATACCAATGCGGTAGTTATCACCTCCCATTAAAATTATTTTGTCGCCCGGTTGCAACGATTCTTTCTTGCTGTCTTTCTCTTTGGCATAGCCTACACCACCGGCCAGCATGATCACTTTATCGAACCCGAATTTTTTGTTTTGTTCAAAGTGTTCGAACGTAAGCACACTGCCGCCAATCAACGGTTGGCCAAATTTGTTTCCAAAATCACTCGCACCGTCTGAAGCTTTAATTAATATCTCGGCCGGGTTGTGATACAACCAGTTGCGCGCTTCGAATTTCTTTTCCCACGGCCTGCCGTTTTCCAAACGCGGGTACGATGTGATGTACACCGCGGTTCCCGACAAGGGAATTGAACCTTTGCCACCAGCCAGGCGGTCGCGGATTTCGCCACCGCCCCCGGTAGCCGCTCCGTTAAAGGGTTCTACCGTAGTTGGAAAGTTGTGCGTTTCCGCTTTAAGCGAAATTACAGAATCGAAATCTTCCACTTGAAAATAATCGGGCTTATCGCCCGAAGCGGGTGCAAATTGTTCTACACGCGGGCCTTTAATAAAAGCCACATTGTCTTTGTAGGCCGAAACTAAGTAGTTGGGATTTTCTTTCGATGTTTTTTTGATGAGTTGGAACAAGGTGGCTTTCTTCTCTTCTCCATCAATAATAAAGGTACCGTTAAAAATTTTATGGCGGCAGTGTTCACTGTTTACCTGCGAGAAGCCAAACACTTCGCTATCGGTAAGCTTGCGGCCGAGTTTCCAGCTCACATCGTTCAGGTAATCGATTTCTTCCTGACTTAAAGCCAGGCCTTCTTTTTCATTATAGGCTTTGATGTCATCAATTTCAAAAATGGGCTCGGGTGTATGGTGAATGGTGAACAATTCCTGGTCGAGGCCATTGTATAACCGTTGTAGCATGCGGTCGTGCGGGGTGCTTTCGGTTGCTTCGGTAAATTCTTCAATGCGTGTAATTCCGGTAATGCCCATGGTTTGGGTTATCTCCACCGCATTGGTGCTCCAGGGGGTAATCATCTCCTTGCGCGGACCGATGAAATAGCCCGCAATGGATTTTTCCTGCAGAGGCTTGCCTCCGCCAAAAAGCCAGATTAGTTTTTCATAGTCTTGAGAACCAAACGGTTGCGCGGTGGCCACTGCATACAAGGTAGTGCCAGGAGCCCGGAAGAAGACGATCATAGTGGTGAGCGTAAGCACAAAAATACGAAGGGGAAGGGGAAAGGCGATGTGGTTTGGGTGGAATTTAAAGGGGGCGCGTAAAGCCTGACAAATGTCGAACAGCTATCATGCTGGTCAGCTATGACAGCACTTTAAATATCCAACCACAATGATTGCGCTATTTCGAATTCCCAAACAACCACTTCAGGTAATCGGGTTCTGCAAATGCATTATCCCAACTATTATGATTTACACCCGCATACTCGGTGTATTTTACCTGGGCTTTAAGCGATTTAAGTTTTTCTACCATCGTGCGCGACTCTTTTACACTCACGACCACATCTGCATCGCCATGAAATACCCAGAAAGGTATCTTAGCGGCTTTCTTAGAATACAGTTTGGAATCGCCACCACCGCAAACAGGTGCTGCCGCTGCAATCAATTTTGGGTATCGGTACACAGCCTCAAACGTACCCATGCCGCCCATGGAAAGGCCGGTGATGTAAACACGTTTTTTATCCACGCCTTCATCAGTAATTATTTTTTTTACCAGTTCGATAGCTGCGCTTAATGCTGTAGTCTCCGGTCGGGAGTAGTCAAATGAAAGTGCAAACGGGCGGGTATTGCGATCGATGGTAACATTTCCCCAATAATTATCGGCAGGGCATTGCGGTGCGATAACAATGGCTGGATAATTTTTTCGGTTTTCCGGAGTTACAAAAAGTTTGGCGCCATGCGTCAACTGTTTTTCATTGTCATTGCCGCGTTCGCCCGCTCCATGCAAAAAAAGGATCAACGGATATTTTTTATGTGGATCATAATCCTGCGGAAGCAGAATGCGATAAGGAAGCGATAGCCCGTTTGAAGCCTGAAACACTTTTTTTTGATAAAGCGAGTCTTGTGCGAAGGCAGGTATGGAGAATACAAAAGCGAGGATTGGCAGTATTTTCATAATAGGGTTATTTAAAATTAAAAGCGCCTGAGTTGGCGCTTTTACGTTTTCGGGCAACGACTAGCCGTTGGCTTTCTTTGCCCTCTTTTCAGCCCGTTTTTCTTTCAAGGTTTTGGTGGGCTTTTTCTTTTCTTCTTTTTTGCGATCCATTCCTTTTGACATAGCGATAAGAGTTTTATTACCCGAAAGTAAATAATTTATTGATTGTTCAAAATATTGCGAATAAGACCACTGCTTATTCCAATCAGGTCATTATGGTAGGCCGCAAAGGTATGGAATTGAGCCAGGGGGAGCGAACCTTTTAGTTTAGCTACCAGGCTAGCGGGTACCAGGCGGTCGTTCAACCCGGCTATCAGGGTTAAGGAAAAGGGATGGTCTTTCATTAAACCCGATAAGGTGGTAGTATTACTTTTCAAATGCCTGAAGTTAACCCAGGTGTTATAAACCTGTTGGCGTTTTGGCTGGCTGTCCATCTGCCGTTGCGCAAAGCGCAGCAGCTTTCTATCGATCAGACGGGTTAATTCCAGAAATGAAAGCAGGCGATGCCAGAACCGGGGTTGCGTAATAATGTAGCGAAAAATTTTTCTGGACAGGGCAGGGTAGGTTGCTAACCAATACCAAAACCTGGTTTGAATACCATCGGGCGCAAGCAATACAAGTTTTTGAAGCTTATCAGGAAAACTTTCAGCCAGGCTAAGCCCAAAGCGGCACCCGATACTGAATGCCACCACACTAAAGGTGTCAATTTTATTTTCCTCCAAAAACCGTTGAAACAGTTCTTGCAAATCTTTCTTTTCAACGGATGAGGACCCTGCCCAGTGGCTGTTGCCGTGAAAAAACAGGTCGAAACTGTAATGGGTGCAATCTGAAAGCTCAGGGGTTTGAACTTTATCAAAGGCCAGGTGCTGCTGGCCAAATCCATGAAACCAAAGTACTACTTTATTACCCGTACCGGTTTTTCGATAGAAAAGGGAATGACCCGCGTGATGATGCGCTGTTGGCATCACCAAATTTAATCAAACCATTAGAAATGCTGGTTAGAGATTGTTTAGAGATTTTGGTTTCTGGATTTTTTCTTGTGGTTACCAAGAGGAATAAGCAAGTAAATATCAGGTTGATACGGTTACTGGTCACGTAGTTGGGTTACTTGTTCTCTTTATGAATGGAGGCCCGGCCAAGAACCAGCCCTTTATTAATAAAGGAAGTACCGCTCACATTGATTTCCGGTTCGCCAATGGCATTAATGCGGACTTCATCGGAAGCATTTACAGTTAATCTCCCCTCGCCATAAATATTGCTACTGATGTTGTGCCCATCCAGGTTGCGGCTGTCAATTCTATTTTCTCCGTAAAGCACATACCGTTGTGTGGGGGCACTACCCGATTTGAATCTAATTCTGTTCTCGCCATAGGCTACTACCTTTAGCGATTTGGCCTGCAATGAATCAATATTTATCTGAGCACTACCATACGCGCGTATCAATAAGTGATCGGCATCTAAAATGTGGTTAACGGATACATCCTGATCACCACGAATCTCTAGCAACCGAAGTTCACGAAACGTGATATGGGCTGTTACATGAGCATTATGATAAATACTTCGTTTGCCGGAATCGTCATAATATTCACGTTTATCAATAATACGGGCATCGTCTAAATAAATTTTCAGTTTATCGCCTTCTACGGCAACATTAATTTGCCCGGCATCAATATTGGAGTAGGTAAGCTTAATCGACTCCTGGTCGCCTTGCGTTAAAATCAAATGAATTTTAGGAGATACCGTAATCTTGTTGAAATATTTTAATCGCTTCTCAAATTCATGCTCCTGGGCGGAGGCAGTTACGGTAATGAGGGCGAAAACAATAATCCAGCTGTTCTTTTTCATGGCTTTCTGGTTTTGAGTTATGACAACTCAAAATTAAAATCCCCCTATTCTTCTATAGAAATAATTTGTCCTGGTTGGCTGATACTTGTATTTAAGTACAAATGGCGGTTAGCGCAGGTATTAGCATTTGGTTACAACTATTCACTTCTTAAACTTTTTACCGGGTTAACTTGTGCTGCCCGCAAAGCCTGGTAACTGATGGTTAGCGATACAATAAGCAAAATTGCCAGGAAACTAATCCCGTATGTAAGAACACCCACTTCAATACGGTACGTAAAGTTGGTTAGCCAATGTTGAAGAAAATAATAGGATGCCGGAATAGCCAATACAAAACCGATCAGCAATAAAAGGGCAAAGTCTTTGTAAATTAATACCAGGATAGAAGGCACACTGGCGCCCAACACTTTGCGCACGCCAATCTCTTTTACTTTTCGTTGCACAACAAATAGAACCAGGCCATAAACTCCAAGGCACGATATGAGGATGGCAATGCCTGTAAACGATTGTATAATGCTTCCGAAGTTCTGAAAGTTCTGGTATTGTTGGTTGAGCTGTTCGGTAAGAAAGGAATATTGAAAGGCTTTTTCCGGAAATAAGTTTAACCACTCGCGTTCAATGGTGGTAAGCGTGTTCTTTACATTCGCATTTTCAAATTTTATAGAAAGTGTGTTAAACTGATTAGGATCAAGCGACATAACCAGTCCGGAGATAGGGGTGGTTAGTGCTGTAAAGTTAAAATCCTTTACTACTCCAATTACTTTCCCAATTTTGCCTTCGCGGTTTATGGTCTTGCCAAGGGCTTCGTCTGGTGTGTTCCAGTTAAATTGTTTCACGGCAGACTCATTAATGACAAATGCTTCCTTGGGGTCGGTGCCATAATCGCGGCTAAAATTCCTACCGGCAATAAACTCCATTCCAAAAGCCGGAATGAAATCATAATCAACGGAAATGTTGGCCACAAACAGGTTTTCTTCTGAGTTAAACCCTTCGGGTATAGTGCCTCTGTAAACAGCGCCTGCACCGAGCGTACCTTGCGAAAGAGTAGTATGGACTATTCCACTTTGCGTTTCTACGCGATCGCGAAACGTTTGTAGCCGCTGCTGAAAGGACGAATCAGCTTGTTGAAAAAAACCATTCAGGTTATCGCTATATAACGGGATATTGATAACGTGATCGCGGTTAAAACCAAGTGGTCTCTTTTGCAAATAATCCAGTTGACGAATTATTAACAGCGAGCCAGAAAACAAGGTGCAGGCAATTGTAAGTTGAACAACCACCAAGACCCTTCGCAAAAACTGACTTCCCTGGCCGGTATTGGTTCCTTTTAGTGCCCGAACTGATTCAAAGTTGGTAACAAAATAGGCGGGATAGCCTCCGGCCAAAATTGTAATCAGCAGCAGCAATAAGAACGAAAGCACAATCATGGTTAAATCTACCGCGGTTGCAAATTGCAAATGCTTTCCGGTAAGTTGATTGAGCAGGGGTAATGTAATTTGAAAGGCCACATAACTTATTACCAAAGCAATCAGGCAAAACAGAAAACTTTCGGCCAAGAACTGGATAATGAGTTGTGATTTCATTGAACCCAGAATTTTTCTTACCCCGATTTCCTTTAGCCGGGTAAGAGATTGTGCAGTGCTTAGGTTAATGTAATTGATGCAGGCAATAAACAAGGTAAGCAACCCGGCTGCAATAAAAATGAAAATATTGGCGAAGGTGTTGGTGGGGGTAGGTTCGCCCTGAAATTCACTTTTCAGGTGCAAATCGGTAACAGGCATGAGCGTAAACTCCTGCCCGATCTGCACCCGGGGATGGGCATATTTTTTTATAAACTCATCCATCTGTTCGTTAACAGATGTAAATGCTTCACCCGGCTTCAATAACACATACGTGTAAGAATGGCTGATAACAAAATTTTGTGCAAAGTTGTTACGCAGCACAGCCTCTGTTTGTTCATCTTCCAGCTCGTACATATCATCATATGTGGCCAGCATATTAAAGCGGAGATGTGAATTTTCAGGAAAGTCTTTCACAACACCAACCACCTTAAACTCAATCCTCCCCGAGAACGTAAGCGATTCACCAATAGGATTTTTATCACCAAAGTATTTGGTAGCCATTTCTTCATTGATAAGCACGGTGAACTTATCGTGGAGTGCACGCCTGGGATTGCCTTTTACAAATTCCAGTGTAAACATTTTGGTGAATGCCGAGTCAACAAAGAACACATTGGTTTCTTCAAAGGAAGCCAATTCATCCTTACGGGAGATGCTTACATTACGGCCATACACGCGCGCTACTTCTTCTACCTGCGGAAAAAATTCTTTCAGTGTAACTGCAAGGGGAGGAGGTACGCTTGCGATTTTTAATCCATTTGGTACCGTATATCCAAACCGGTAAAGCCTGTCGGAATTAGCGTGAAAGGTATCGTAGCTAAGTTCGCTACGCACATAAGCAAAAATGAGCAAGGCTAATGTAAGCCCGCAGGTGAGTCCGATAAAATTAATGATGGAATAAGTCTTATGACGAACAATATTGCGCCAAGCGGTTTTAAAGAAATTTTTTAACATGAAATTTAAGTTACTCGCTTCGTAAACTTTTTGTTGGATTAGACACCGCAGCTTTAAGGGCTTGTGTGCTCACGATAATCAATGCAAGCAGCAAGGCAAAAATACCTACCGCTAATAATACCCACCAGGTTATTTCAATCCGGTAGGCATACCGTTGCAGAAAATTATTCAAAAACCACCAGGCCACCGGTGCTGAGATAACAAACGCAATGATGACCAGCCGCGAAAAATCTTTTGAGATTAAAAAGATCAGGCTGCTTACCGAAGCACCCATTACTTTGCGGATACCCACTTCCTTGGTACGTTGTTCGGCTGTATAGGCTGCCAGTCCAAATAAACCAAGGCAGGTAATAAGAATGGCGAGGCCGGCAAAGAGCGTGGCCAACCGGCTGATCAGGTTGATATCGCTGAACTTCTTTTCGAAATCTTTGTCCACAAACCGGAATTCAAAAGGAAAATTTGGATTGTATTGTTTGAATACCTGTTCAATTTTATCTAAAGCTCCTTTATAGTCTTCGGTTGGGTTTAAGCGCAGGGTAATGGTACTGCTCCAGGTAGGATCAAAAATGATAGACATTGCTTCCACCGGTTGAAAAGGAGAAGCCATAACAATATTGGGTACCACACCAATAATTTCGAGTTCGCGATTGTTAAACATCAGTTTTGCTCCGAGCGGTTCCGTAAGACCCATGAGGTCAACCGCTGCCTGGTTTACTACAACCCCGGCCGTATCGCTTTTAAAATCTCTTGAAAAATCGCGGCCCTTCAATGGGGTTATACCCATCGTTTCCAGGTAATCATATTCGGTGGCAATGGTGCTGAAGGAAACCCGCCCCTCAGGCATACCGGCCCACTTCACTTCGTTATTCGAGAAAATGGAAGTTATGGGCGAATTACTCTTCGTTACTGATTTTACAACATCTGTTTTTAGTAATGCTTCACGAATAACTGAAAAATGTTCTTCAATTTCGTCATTGGTCCACATCTGGATCAGGTTTTCACGATCGTAACCCATATCGCGATTTTTTACATGCATAATTTGCTGGTACACGATCAGCGTTCCGATAATGAGAAAAATGGAGAATCCAAATTGCATGGTCACCAACACCTTGCGGGGTGTGCTGCCGCTTTTGCCAAGATTCAGTTTTCTCTTCAGTACGGTTACCGGGTTAAAAGCAGAAAGGTAAAATGCAGGATAGCTGCCCGCAAAGATGCCTAACAGCAGCACAATGCCCACCGATAAAAGCCAGAAAACTGGATTGGAATAGTCGATGGAAATATTTTTGCTGACGAGTTGATTGTAAAAGGGCATGGCCACTTCTACAAGCACAATGGCTAAAAGAAAAGCAATGGTGGTTACCAATACCGATTCTCCGAGAAACTGCCTGATCAATTCAATCCTTCGCGAGCCAATGCTCTTGCGGATACCCACTTCACGCGCACGCCCTTCGCTGCGGGCCGTGGCCAGGTTCATGAAATTGATACACGCAATAACGATAACAAAAATGGCAATGGCGGTAAAGAGTTGCACATACTCAATCTGCCCTCCTGTATTTACTCCGTTTTCGAAGTTGGAATACAAGCGCCATTTTTCCATGGGGTGCAGAAATAGCTTAGCCGTAGGAGCATTTGGATTGTTATCCTTAAGTATGTTCTGAATGCTATTGTTAACATCCGCTTCCGATGCGCCCTCGCGCAACAATACATACATTTGAAACGAGTTGTTATCCCAGTTGTCTTTGGAATACCGAACCCACGGCATGATAGCTTCATAATAACTGAACGGCATCACGTAATCGAACAGAAAAGCAGTGCGTTTGGAGCGAACATCCTCAATTACCCCGGTAACTTTCATTTCACGATCATTGTCAATTTTCACCAATTGATTGATCGGGTCCTGATCGCCAAATAAGGCCTTGGCAGTTGATTCTGTTAATACAATGGAATTGATATCATTCAAGGCTGTAGCCGAGTCGCCCTTCAGCATGGTAAAACTGAAAATCTTAAAAAAGTCTTCGGAGGCACAAAGACCTAACTTGTTCAGGCGCTTTTCGCCCACCTGCAGCATATTGCCTTCGCCCCAGTTGGTCATCACTACCTTTTCTATCTGTGTGGATTTTGTACCTATTACTTCTTTTAGTGGGTAGGGCATGGCATTGGCCGTACCAATTCCCTGCGTCCATTGCTGGCTTTGATAAAGCCGGTATATGCGGTTGTAATTCGAATGAAATTTATCAAACGAATATTCATCGGCTACCCACAGCAGAATAAGAATGCTGGATGCAATGCCAACCGCCAACCCTCCAATGTTGATGAAGGTATAAAATTGATTCTTGGCTAAACTGCGAAAGGCGATCTTTAAATAGTTGCGAAACATGGCGTTGGATTTATTCGTTGCGGAGTGATTGAACAGGATTGACGGATGCGGTTTTGGTGATTGTTGGGTTTATTAGATAATTCTATTCACTACGAAGTGCATTAACCGGATTACTCCACGCAGCCTTTAAAGCCTGAAAGCTGATGGTGAGCAATGCAATAACGATGGAGCCTAAACCGGCCACTACGAAAATTCCGGGCCCAATATCGATGCTGTATTGGAAATCATTGAGCCAACTATCCATCACAAAATAGGCTAATACGCTGGCCAAGCCAAAAGAGATTACTATCAGTTGTACAAACTCTGCAGAAAGCCGCACTAGTATTGTGCCATTACTGGCTCCCAATACTTTGCGTATGCCAATTTCTTTCTTACGCTGCTCAGCTGTAAAGGCAGAGAGGGCAAACAGCCCGAGGCCTGCAATGACTAATGCCAATACGGTAAAGTGTGTGAACATGTTGGCAAAGGCTTGTTCATTGCGGTAGAGGTTGGCAAACTGTTCATCCAGAAAGTCGTACTCGAAAGTGGCGCCCGGATTCACCTGCTTCCAGGTAGCTTCTATAAAGGCAATGGTTTCGCTTGCATTATCTGCTTTTATTTTAATAGCCAATGAAGGATTATCGCTATTGTAGAGCATCAACATGGGTTCAAGCCGGTGGCGTATCGTAGCAAAGTGAAAATCCTTAACTACACCCACTACCGTGTAAGCAGTTAGGTCTGTTGGGTTAGGACCACTTTGTAAACTAATCTTTTTGCCTATGGCTTCGTCCCACTTTAGCAAACGCATCATCTCTTCGTTTATGAGCATACTGAGGGAGTCATCGTAGCTAAGTGAAAAATTTCTACCAGCACTCATAGTCATACTCATGGTAGGCAGGTAATTTTCATCCACCGCCATAATACTGGTGATGATGTTGGTTTCATTGCTAAAACCCTCCGGAAAAATTTGCGTGCGACCCAGTTGTTGGCCGAGCCGTGTAGAGGCAGTGCCTGTGGAGACTACATTTGTGTTGCGGGCCAGTTCGTTGCGAAACGTGGTGGCACGCTGAACGCTTTGCCCTGTTTGCGCAATGGTAATTACCTGGTCGCGGTTGTAGCCTAAGTCGGCAGTATAGATAAAGTGCATTTGCTGGAAAACAATACCTGTACCTACCATAAGGGCAATGGATATAGTGAATTGCAGCACCACCAATGCCTTCCGCAACCGGATACCACTATTTGAGTTTTTGAAGTTACCCTTCACAACCACTACCGGCTTGAAGGAGGACAACACAAATGCAGGATAGATGCCAGCTACGAACCCCACCACCAACACTAAAGTTGTAAGGAATAAGAGATGTTGTGTGCTCAGCATTACCATGGGGTCGGCAAACCGTTGGTAAATGTTGTTGAGTGCCGGTGTAATTGCAAATACCAACATAAGGGCAAGAAGAGCCGATACGAACGTGATCAAGGTAGATTCAACTAAGTATTGAACAACCAATTGTGGCCTCACAGCACCAATTACTTTACGCACACCCACTTCTTTGGCACGACCTGCCGAACGGGCAGTGACTAAGTTCATGAAGTTAACTGCAGCCAGAAGCAGAATCAGGAATGCGATGGTAGATAGTACATATACATTCAATATATCCGATTTGTTACTATTCGATTCGAACAGGATTTCTTTCGAGTGCAGGTGTACATCTTTCAATGGCTGCACCACAGGGAAGAAAAATTCCACAGCATTGTTTTTCTTGGAGATGGCCTGGAGTTTAGGATTCAATTCAGAAGGATCTACCGGCCGATCGAGCAGCAAGTAGGTAAACATACTGATGCCTTGCCACGATTCGAGGAACTGGCGATAACCATCTTCGTTTTGCGCGGGGGTCATGGATCGCAGCAAGTCGAACTGGATGTGTGAGGTCTTGGGGAGATCGGCTGCTACTGCCGTAATGTGCAACTCGGTGTTTTGGTTAAGGCGGATGGTTTTGCCAACAGGATTTTCATCTCCAAAGATGCGTCTGGCCAGTGTTTGGGTAATCACGGCAGAGTTAGGTTCGTCAAGCATGCCTGTGGCCTGCCCATCAACAATCTTGAAATCGAAAATTTCAAAGAGCGAAGATTCAGACCGGAAGTACGCATCGCACTTTAACGATTTGTCTTCATAGCTGATATCCTGCCGGCTTCCCCCCGACAGGCGTGCGCTGTTCAATACTTCAGGAAGTTCTGCCACTGCGGCTGCACCCAGGGGCGGGGGTGTAACGCCTACTAATTTACTACTTACACCCTCACCGTTGTCGATAGTAAGCAAACGCCCGATGTTGGGATAATTGTGGTGATGTGTATCGTAAGAAAGATCTTCCTGGATAAACAGGTAGATGATTATACTGGCTGCAAGCCCAAAAGCCAGCCCGGCAATTTTGATTACGGAGTAACCCTTTTGTTTGAGTAAGTTGCGAATACCAATTTTGAAGAAGTTAGTGAGCATAGAATTATGTATCGATTTACCTATTGTTATTTATCTGTCTAATTTGCGAGAGGCGATCTTTAAATAGTTGCGAAACAGGGTGTTGGATTTATTCGTTGCGGAGTGATTGAACAGGATTGACGGATGCGGCCTTCAGCGATTCGTAGGCAACCGTAATCAAAGCAATAAGAATGGCTGTGGTACCGGCATACACAAACACCCAACCGGAAAGCGGTACATGATAAGCAAAGCTGCTTAGCCATTCGGTAAGGATGTACGCGGCCAACGGAACGGAAATAACAAAGGCAATCAGAACGAGCTTTACAAACTCCTGTGACATCATCCCGACAATCTGACCCACACTGGCACCCATCACTTTGCGCACCCCAATCTCCTTAAATCTTCGCTCTGCCAGGTAGGTTGATAGGCCGTAAAGACCCAAACTGCAAATGATCATGGCAATGAGGGTAAAGGCAGTAATTATCTGCGAAACTTTCTGATCTTCGCTGTATTGTTTTTGAATGGATTCATCCAGAAAATAATATTCGAAAGGCGTATCGTTCACAAGATTTTTCCAGGTCTTTTCAAGGAAGGAAGTAGTCTCATTAAAATCTAAGGTATTGATGCTTGCAATCAGGTATGGAAATTCCTGTCTTTCTGTTGCGATCTCGAAAACGATTGGGTTAATGTTCTCTTTTAAAGAAGTTTGGTGATAGTCTTCCATTACACCAATTACATGAAAGGTATATTGGGTGCCTTGCCAATCAAAATAAAGAGGCTGCCCCACAAGTTGGTCGGGTTCAAAGCCCAACCGTTTGGCAGAGGCCCGGTTCACGATGATGTTCGTTCTGCTT
>Ga0116142_10004648_pt1 | contig 12891 bp, 5 predicted proteins | sample AD_UKC033_MetaG_FD_89785 | JGI IMG/M metagenome (GOLD analysis project Ga0116142, IMG submission 89785) | Active sludge microbial communities of municipal wastewater-treating anaerobic digesters from USA - AD_UKC033_MetaG | ecosystem: Engineered > Bioreactor > Anaerobic > Digestate | place: USA... | reverse complement strand
TGATCGTGGCGACTGGTTTGCCAAATTGCGTGACCACGGCTGTCTCTCCGGCCGGAACCGTGAACAGGGAGACGCGCAACGCTGCGCCTGCCGCTGCGATGACGAATATTACCCAAAATGTTTTTTTCATAATAATCTCCAGCGTTTAGCGTTGGATGGCCAGTCTGCCAGGGTTGAGGAGCACATTTGGCGTGCCAGCGGTGGGATCGACGAGGATGATCGACGCTTCCGTCATTGCTTGTGTCAGCGAATCCAGATAGAGGCGGCGAACAGTCAGCGAGCGGGCTGGTTCGCCGGAGATGATTCGAGCGGTGAACCGTCCGGTATCACCCTCCGCCTGTTGGATTCGCTGGTTCGCATAGGCCGTTGCTTGTTCGACAGCCCGAGCGGCCGCGCCTCGTTTTTCTGGCAATTGTTGATTCCGATAACCATAGGCTTCATCAATGATCCGTTCCTTCTCTTGACGGGCAGCGATGACTCGTTCAAAGGAATCGGCAATGCTGATTGGTGGGTGCATGTCGCGGAAATGAACGCCAAGTATTTCGATCCCGGTTTCCAACTCATTCAGCCGCGTCTGTAGTTCCTGGCCAATCTCCGCTTCAAGTTCTGCCCGGCCTTGCCCGACGATGACCTCGAATGGGGTTCCGGCGAACATCTCGGTGGCGCTGTTCAGCGTCACTGCGTCCAGGAGTTCTTCGGGATTCGAGTGCAGCATAACGAACTGAAAGATATCGCTGATGCGGTAGTGAACGATCAGATACGGGAAGAAAAAACTATTGTCACCGGACAGAAACGGCTCTTCGTTTCCATGGGCTTGGGTCCAGAGCAAGGCGAATGCTTGTTCGTCCACGATATTGCCGATGGTTCGCCGCCGCGTCGAAAACGCGTTCACTTTTACTGGCTTATCTATGGGCCATGGAAGCTTCAGGTGCAATCCTGGCAGGGCTGCTTGTCCGATGTTGGCTGGCCGGCCAAACCGCAGCAGCACGGCTTGTTCTGTTGGCCCGACTGTGTAGAGACAAGTTGAGAAATAGCCAGCGAGGGCTAACGCCAACGCGGGCCATCTCATCTGGAGGAAAAACCGGCGGGCGCGTTGGGCTGGATGTAATAATTTAATTCCGATTAAGCTCTCCGATTTCACCAGAAAGTGCTTTACCGCTTGTTTATCGAAGGCGAACGCGAGCAATTCCACGGTGCGGAAGTGAGTGAGTTCACGGTTATGACTGCTCAGGCGTGACATCAGCGCCATGACCAGCGATTCGATCCCGAAGCCCAAGACAAACAACGCGATCAACAGGGCCACCGGCCGGTCCACGTCGATGCCCAAGCTATAAACGATGAGCGACATGCCCGTTAGCACTGTTCCGATCATATCCGCCTTGGAATGGAGGCCATCAGACACTAAACCAACTGAGCCCGTCCGTTTACCGACGGCGACCTCGAATCGGTAAACAAAGTACGAACCGATGGCGAAGAACAGAAAGATGCACCCGGAGAGCAATGGTTTATCGATTGTTTGCCGCGCCCCGGAGTAAACGCGCCACAATAATGATATAGAAACAATAGTTAAGAAGATTCCAATCGCGAATGCGGCGTACTGCTCGGCTGTGGTCTTCCGGAGGAACTCGCGGGTATCCTTCTTCCAATTGCGCCAGTCCTTAGTCTCATCCGAGCTGTCGCTGTCTGATCGGTCGCTCTTGTGCTCGGCAGTTGTTTCTTCCAGCGCTTCGGATGTGCCGCCCCAGACAGAAATCAATACGATCAATGATGTTCCGATATCGCTGATGCTGTGCCAGGCATCCGCAAGAATCGCCAGACTGCCAGTTATGGCAAATAGCACAAATTTCAGCAATGCGGTCAACGCGTTAAGCCCGGTTGAGATCAGGGCTGTTTTGACTTTGATATCCATTCAGAACTCCTCATGAAATTTGCCAGGCCATGAAGGGAGGCGCGTTCGCTCTACCGCCAACGGGTGTCTTCCGTGCTATTTTTTGCTGGTTTAGGCAGGTAGGGCGAGTGAGTGTTGCGTCCTACCAACTGTGCGCGGTGGGCTTCTGGCTGTTTCAAGCCGGGCTGCACGTTGGTTGGCAATCCGTTCCGGCCGGATGGGCGCAACTCTGCCTGTCTGAGTATGAGGATCAGCGATGACGGGCAATTGCTGCAAGCTAGCGTGGTAGCCGAGGAGAAATTGACAGATAGCACACGGCTGTTCGGTTGCGGAGTTCGCGTTGGTGTGTTCGCTGCGGCTCGCGGTGAGCTGTTCAGTTAGCAACGGCATTGGGCTGGCGTCATGCAGCAGCAAATGGATCAGATCCAATCCCGTCGCAATCAACATCATCTCTGCGATTACGCATAGAGTGATGAGCGAAAACATTTGTTTATGCCGCATGGTTGTTGCTCTGCTGATGGATCACCTGGCCCTCGCGACCGCCGGAGAGAGCCAAGGGTATTCCCTCCGCGAAAGCAAAGTCAACCGCAGCGTAGGGTATCTCTCGGCCAGGGCTGGAACCTGGTTCTGGATAAATGCCAAGGAAAGACTCCGCGAGTCACATGCACGAATTGCCCACTCGACTTGGCATCTGTCCGCGCCAAAGCGGTGCTCCAAGCGGTGGAAATGGGGTGAGTTTCTAGCGTTGGAGCGGCGTTGGGGTGTCTGGCACCATATTCATCTAACACATTGTCATAATAGGAAAAACACAGGTATGCCGCTGGGTTTTCTGGCAGCGGATTCCGGCTATTCTCGGGCGCGAACGACGCGAGGAGATGGGGCGTCGGGGCGAGTTTCGCGGCGTAGGGGTGTCGGTAGGGGTGTCGTCGTAGGGGTGTCTGGCACCATGTTTGTATAAATCACTGTCATTATTGAAAAATATTGAACAACCTGAACGGTAATTCCACCGCGCATTTCGTTTGTTCGTCGTTAGGTGCCGCAGTGAAAAACGAGCGTGAATACTGTGCTGAGCGCGTGAGGCGGAGCAGCGTGTGCCCGGGATGTTAGCGGCCGCGGATAGTATCAGGAGCGTGAATATCGGATATTGCCGGCCTGACGATGGTGCTTAGCGCGGGCAAAGGCCTGGAGACGATTTCTGCTTATTGCAGCCCTAGAACACCGGTGATAAGACGGAGATCATGTGGCACTTAGATGTGTTTCCCAACGCCCTTGCTTATTCAATCGTTTGCTCTGTGTACATCGGAGTTCTACTCACATTTTTTGCATCGGAATGGTTTGGTTGGACCCGGTCGGGTCTGGTGATTCCAGGTTATCTCGCGCCGATCATCCTGCTGAATCCGATTGCCGGCGCGATCATCGTGTTCGAGGCCATTCTCACGTATGGCATTGTCCGGTCGCTCGATCTGGGAGCCCGCCGGTTTGGGTTGTGGAGCCGAGTGTTCGGGCGCGGGGCATTTTACCAAACTCTGGTCGTGTCGATGCTCGTCCGCGTGGCGATGGAAGGGGTATTGTTTTACCGGATGGGGTCGGTGCTCGCCGGATGGTCGGGATTGGAGATCGATGCCATTAATAAGTTTTACGGGATTGGTTTCGTGTGCACGCCGCTGCTGGCCAACATGATGGTGAAACCTGGTTTACGGCGTGGTTTAGCAGGCATGGCCGTCATGACAGGCGCTACTGCTCTGATTCTCAAATTCGTGCTTGTCCCGTTCACGAACTTCTCACTCGTCCGCCTCGATTTGATATACGAAGATCTGGCCATCAATTTTCTTACAAGTCCCCGCGCTTTTATCTTCCTTATTGTTGGCGCCGCGTTTGTGCTGCGGATGGGCACGTTGCAGGGATATGAACTGGGCGGGTTACTCATTCCCGCGCTGTTATCGCTGACTGTGATCCAACCGGTTAAATTATTGGCCACATTCGTTGAGGCGGTCATTATTTTTCTCATCGGCCGCCGTATTCTCCAATCGCGATTGGTTCAAGGCCGGACGGTTGAAGGGTTGCGATTGATTCTGCTCGCGTTCAGTATCGCGTTCGCCATCCGGTTCGTTGAAGGCCATGCGCTTGACCTGTTGCAGCTTGATGTTCCGCCGCTTGAACTGATGGGATTCGGCTACTTGATTTCTAGCCATCTGGCAATCAGCATGTGGCGCCACAATTCGATTGGGCTGGTTGTCCGGCAAGTGACCGTTCTCGCAGTGTCCACGTTCCTTCTGGGAACCGCTGTATCGATCATCGTTCCCGCGTCGCGGGCTTGGATGTCAGAATCAGCAGCGAAGTTTGCGCCAGCGGGTGAGATTCATGCGGCGCGGCTATCGGATGTGTTGTTGGCGGTGAAGAGCGAAGCGCTCGGCCGCCGCTCGCCACCTCGTCAGGCCAATGTGTTGCCCGATGAGTTAGCCATTTTGCGCAGCGCCATCCGCCGGCTGCTCGCGCCGCATAAACCAGGTGATGACAATGCGTTAGCGGCAGCAGGAACAGAGCTAGCCCACATTGGTTATCAGGTCGAGTTGTTGCAGCCGTTAGCAGGGACGGACCGGCTTGACCGGCCGCCGCGTCGGTTAGCCCTGTTGCGCGAAGTGCCGGCCGAAGGGCATCCAGCTCGTAATTGGCTGACGCTGCTCATTGATCTTGATACGGCATCGGAACACGTGCTGGCGGTGCCAGAGCCGTTGAACGAAATCGGAGCGCTCGAGACAGGCATCGCCCTGTTTTTGCACCTCGATGCACGGGCGTTGATTTTGGCGGGTACGCCAGGCGAAGCATATCATCCTCCTGTTGAGCTGCGCCGTGCGCTTGGCCGGCCGTACGATCTGATCATGGAGCAGTTGGCCCCCTTCGACATCATCGAGGTCCATACCGGAGGCGATAGTCCGACGTTCATTACGGCGGGAGCGGAACGCACCGCGACATGGTTGGCGGCGGAACTGGAACCGCTGATTGGCGCCGCGCTAGTAACTCACGTGGTGCCCGCAGGCGGTCAGCGCGTCAATTCTGATCTGATCCTCCATGGGCGTGATGTGCAGCGTCTCCTCAATGCGGCGGCACCCCGGTTGCCCGAGTCAGCGGCAGTCGCGGGCACGGGCGTTAACGCGCCGTTCGCCCTCGCAGCCAAACAATTCATTCTCACAGAAGCCGAGTTGGAGCGGACGCGCTTCCGTCCGTTGACACCGTCCGAAATTTTGTATTGGCGGCAGGAGGTATTAGGTCCGGTGATTGCGGCGAGCCGGGCGCAGATGAGCGGCGAAGAATTAGCTCAGCAATTGGCCCCAGTGCTGTTTCGCTGTGCCGCTTTGGGTGCCCGCGCTGAAGTGACGTCACTTCCGGGAGATCAGCGGCGTTTGTTCGCGCTGTGGGACACCGCAGGTCAAGCGGCGGTGCGTCCGCCACTCGCAGCCTTGATCTCCTTAGATGATAGCGTGCCGTTATTGATCGAGGCGCCGGCTGCGAGCAATGAGATCGGGACGTTTGAGATTGCGTTGCACCTGTTCCAGATGACGAACGCGCGGCTGCTGCTCCTGTCGCCGCGGCCTGCCGGGGCGAGCGACGCGGTTGGCGATGGGAGCAATGCCAGTCTCTACCACTTGATCCATCAATCCTGGGCTTATGAGCTCGGCAAGGACGGGACCACTGTCCATGTCCGCGGGGCACCGGTCTCGGCTCATTCTCTGCGTCCGGGCGCCGTAGGCGTGGCCGAACTCCCGGTGTCTCCACGGTCTGATGACGGCTTGCCGCGCAATCAAGTTGTGCAAACCGCGCTTCGCCAGCTCGGTTTTGATGGCAAACGGACGATGTCAGCGCCAGATACCGCCGGGCTCGTCGGCAGCTCACCCGCGCGCGAGTTTTGCCGCCGAGCGGGATTCCTCTTCTCCGCTTTGTATTTTACGTTAGCTGATCGGGAATTGTATGCCGACCGCGTGTTCGCCGCAGGTGCAGCCGCCCGTGTCAGTTTGGCCTTGCCCGTCCGCGAGCTCCCCGTCATCGATGAATTGGCGCACATCGGCGCTGGCCGTCCACTTGACATCGTGCCTGCCGGATTAGTCCGCGCCGCGGAGTTGGCCGCCCGTTTTGTTCGGGGAGGGGATTTGCATGTGTTTCAAATCATGGCAACCGAGTCGCAGAACAGCGGATGGGATGCGTGGATCATCCATGATCCAGGATTGCTCTGCTCGTTCCTGCTCGCGCGCCAGGGAGCGCAGGTGCTGGCGGTAAATCTCAATAGCCGGCTTCCATTAGATGCGCCGCTGCCGTTGTCCGCTTCGGTCGACGACTTTACGAAGAAGCGGGAGGCGGCACTGGCGTTGGAGTTGACTGTTGAAGGAGCCGGGCAATGATCTACCGCCGCAGCCGTATGCCTTATGTATTGGCCATGTTCGTTGTCGTGGCCGCAATTTCCAGTCCGGGAATCCGCGAACGGCTGTTGCAGGGCATCGTCCGCGGACATCCGGGCAAGACGCTGGCTGATTACCGTCCGATGAAGGTTTACAGTCTGACACCGGACTCGCCGGTGTCGGTTGAGGTGCCGGTGCATGCCGATCTGCTGCGCATCCGCATCTGGCCGCTGCTGCCGAAGGGACAAGCCGCGAAGTGGAACGGGGCAGCGGTCAGGTTTGGCGCGCGGTTAGTGGTGGCAGGGAGCAAGCCGGGCAAGGGTCGGGTCTATTGGTTCAGCAGTGAAGTGCCACCCTTGGAAAGCGGCAGCGATGCGGCGGGGTCTGTCCCCCGGAGTTTTTTGCCAGGGAAAGGATTGGTGCCGTTAGAATCCCGCTCGATGATCCTTGATCCCCAAGAGGCGGTGCCCGCTGGGGCGATTCTGCGCATCGAGTTGCTTAGCGATTGGTCGGTCCTACCCGCTATCGCACCTCCGTCAGCACTCGGTCCGCTCCGGGCTGTGTGCATGATCTACAGCGGAACTCGGCTGCCGCCGGAAGAGCCGGAAGTGCTGCTCGCGCCATTGTCAGCCCGCCGCATCAAACGGCTGTTCGATGCCAATGCGCTGGCGACGCGGCGGGCATTGACATTAGAGGACCGGCTTGTCCATCCGATCACTTACGACCGCCTGCCGGTCGCCCCGGGATTCGGCGATGTTGAACTGCTGGAAATGTATCTCCCGCGGATCGACTTCGAGCCGGTAGAGCCGGCGCAGGCTGCTGCTTACTCGCGCCTGCTGCTTCCCCGCATCAGTCAGATCGTGAATCTACCTGCCGGCGCCGGGGCTGAGATTTTGTTTCAAGGGCCGCCGGGCAACCTCGTAAACGTGCGCCGCCTGGACCAGAACGGGCAGTTTACAGGGGGCACGGTCGAGTTGGACGAAGCGGGACGCGGGCGGTCGTTAGCAAGCCCGTCTCCGTTGCTCAGCACGGTCTATCTCACACTCCCTGTCGGCCAAGACAGCATGATCAGAGCGGATGTGGCGCTGACGAGCGAACAGAGCGGCCACCTAACGGCCCCGCAAGATTCCCGGACAACCTATTATCAACTCGGAACGCACAAAATTGTTTACGATGTTGCCGCAGGAGAAGGCGAACGGAGAACGTTCCGGTTTGGTTTTCGTGCGCCTGATACCCGGCCGCGGCAAGTTGAACTGGAAGTGCAAGCGCCGGATGGCGCGGTGCTGTCGCGCACTCCCGCGACTGTTCATCCGCGCGGCGGCTTAGCCAGCGCCGTCCTGGGCCAGGATTTTGAAGGCGCATTGGCCCGTGACGATGCGACCGGCGCTCCGCTGAGCGAAGTGTCCTCTCTGTATCTCACCGCGGCGGGTCCGCGCCGGATCACGTTAAGCTCAGAGTTGCCACTATTAGCCACAGCGTTCGCCCGCTGGGCTGATGGACCGGCACAAGTAATCTATTCACCCGCTCGGGTGCCAGGCACCATCCTCGCTGATCAGTTATTGGATCAGGAAGCCCCGGAATGGTTATTGATACATCCGGCGAACGGCGCTGATCTGATGGAACGCGATGCCCGGACGCAAGTGGCTTCGGCTGGGGCGTGGGTCCGTCAAACTGTGGACACAGCGCCAGCCTTCTCCCAATTCCTATCTCTCACCCCCTCGCGTCCACAAGCGCAGCAAGTTGCCGTCGAACCGCTACCTCCAGACCAGGCGGCGATGGAAGTTGGCGCGTATTATCTGGCGGATCTGTTCGCTCGACCGGCCAAACTGGCTGTGCCTGAAGATGGCCTCTCAGGGTTTATCCTGTCTCCCTCCTCGTGCACTGAGTTGGCCAGCGTCACGTTTTCGTGGGACGGAGAACCCGTCAAACGAGTGCAGTTCCAACAAGGAGCAACCCGGTTCGTGATGACATCGATTGCTGGGGAGAAGGGTTCGTTGAGCGCGGCAGTTGACCCGGGCGGGACAGATATCGAAATTGCGCTGAGCGAGCCGCTTGGTCCAGGTTCAACTCCGGGCGTAGCTGCCCGGCGGCTCACATATCTGCCAGCATTGGGCACGATCGAGCTGCAGGAATTTCTCCAGCCGCCGGAGACCGTAACCGCGGTGATTTATGGCTTCGCGCATGACGCGGCGCCAGGAGAATTACGGTTCCGCCTAAGGTTCCAACCTCCGCCTAACGCAGCGCTGCTCGATCTCCCCTTTCTCGATGCCCCCGATCTGATGCGCGATATCCGTGTGCTTCCCAATGCCGCGCCGACCCCGCTCGCCTCCCGTTGGGAAGGCCACGCCGGCAGCCGGTTGGCAGCGATCCCGCTTCACCTGAGCGGCGGTTATCGCCCGGGTCTGTACCGACTGGCACTCGAGAATCAGAACAACGCTCCATTGTGGTGCCGATTCGTCCGCTCCCTCGCCGAAGGGCCAGTGCGCCGGGTCATTCCGTTGGGCACGGGCTTGACCGGAGTAATGAACATCGATGCTGGCCAGCCCGCGCTGATTTCACTGCCAAGCGGTATCTCGCGGCAATTAGATATTCAGGTATTGGAGGAGACGGGCAGCGTCCGGCGGGAATCACCAATCATCAGCAGCGAGTCGCCGTGGGAGCTGGGACCCAGCTCCGTCGCCCGGACTGTTTATGTGTCCGCGCCGCCATTGGAGGGTCCAGTCGAGGCAATTCTTCATCAACCGGCGGCGCGGAACGACGAACGGGTCGCGACTTCAGGCATCCAAGCCACCTACTATGATTGCAGCCGCCAACTGCCGGTGTCATTCGACCTGACAACGCCCCGTCAACTCTACGAATCTGAGGTAAAACTCGGATTCCGGACGTTCAAAACCGGCGTCCATCGCGCCGTGATCGAAGTCCAATCCACCAAAGGCGAAAGTATCGCCCAACGAACTGCCCAAGTTACTCCCGGCGAGTTTGGCTTATCACGTGACCGCCGCGACGACAGGCCGGTGAGCGATACCACGTCTCTTTATCTCGAAGCCCCCGAGCCTTGCCGTGTGCGGGTAACGCTCGATCCTCCGGGATTGGTCAGCGCCTTTTTGCGGACCGGAGCAGCGGATCGGGCGGTGTACGCGCCCCGCCCTGCTGGCTTGTCTGATCTGGGTCTGACCCGTGCGGCGGAACCGGAGACGCGGCGTTGGGATGCCATTCAGCCCGAGCTATTTGAAAAACTTACGGAGCAGGGACATCAAGCAATCGTCGAGATGCAACGGCCATGGCTGGGCATCCCCGCTCAAGATAGCGACGATGACGGGCGGTACGTCAGTCTCGTTCCTGAAGAAGCTCCGGAACGGTTAGCGTTAGAAGAGGTTCCACCAGACGCGTACTGGACTGCCAGCGCCAACGATCTGTATCACGTGCCCTTTAGTAAACCGGTCACAATCAGGACGGCTGAGGCCAGCGTTGCTGGCGTGATCATGACTCCTCGCGATCGGGATTTAGGTTACACCGTGATCGTCCGTGTGGACGGGCGGCCAGCCAAATCCATCGATGTCGATTGGCTTGCCACTCGATTCCGCATCCCCGTCACCGTCCCAGGAACCCATTCCATCGAAGTTAGCGCCGACCAACTCCCGGCAGGCGCCCGTGCCTTTGTCGCCAGCAGCGCGCAAAGCCAAAGCCGGCCGCAGTTCAAACAGCGGAGAATCAATCGGCTCGATCAAGGACGCTCAGTCGCGCTCGATCTGCCGTTAAACCTCCCGGGGCGAGTCACGGCGGTGGTCTATCCTGACTTGACGGCGAGCGCTGCTGCTGACGGGCCGCACGAACTTAATCTATCGTTTGTCGTCAATAGCGGCCGTGGCGTCGTCCGGCCATGGCAGTTGCTGCGCGAACCATTGATTATGTCCCGTGACGTGCGGATCAAAATCAAACCCGCCACTCGGCTGCAAACGTTTGATGGCGTCGAGATGAGGACCGGACAGCCAGTATCTGTGCCGATCAACTTATCCGATGGCCTGGCTGGCAGCAGCTTGCGTCTGCACGTCAGTAACGCTGGCCCTGGTGGCTGCTGGGTGCGGTTCGTGTCCAAAGACGTTACTTCTGGCGGGTCTAACCCATGAAATTAATTATGTTATTGTCAGTTCCTCTTCTGGCCGTCGCCGCGCTTCTGTCAATTTCATCAACGAGCGCGGGCAGTGGCCAGGAGCTGGGGTCTTCCCTTCCTGAGCAGACCAGCGGCTCGGTTGTCGCTGCGAGCGCCAGTGACGAACCCGCGCCATCTGTCGTTCAGCTCTGGACTCGACTCTATGAACGGGGGAAAGAGCAGGCTACGGCAGCAACCAGCGCAACGGACATGGCGGGAACAAGCGCATGGATCGCTTCTGCTCTGGCGGCCAAAACAGCCGCATCTGGCATAACCGCGCTCTCGCGTTCTGCAGCCGATGACCGCTGCACGGTTGAAGTTACGCGCGAGGGGTTTATCGTTATTTATCCTCAGGACGCCGCCGAAGGGTTCGCCGTGTTCATCCGTCCCACTGAACACATCACCGCCGGCGTTCACGGCTGGCTGCTTTCAGCGCCACACCCCTATTCTGACAAATACACCGGCGGAATTGCCGTCCGCATGTTCCGGGAAAACAGGGAAATTCATGCGCTGCTGTTGAGCACCTTGCACCGAAAAGTGCAAGATGCGGCCCATGAAGCCAAAACACGATTCCAGGACGTGTTCCTCCTGCTCGCAGCGCCCTTTCCGTTCTCGATGCAACTCCATGGTTATCAAGACCGCGATGGCCCGTTGGAGGATATCAGCATCATTGCCAGTTATGCCAAAGATGAGAACTTGCGTCATCCAGCGGTGGATAACATCCGAGCCGCATGGCCTGGGCAGATAGCACTTTACCCATTCGACACGTTAGAACTGGGCGGAACAACCAATGTGCAAGCTCGGGCGTTTTACCGGATGTCCGCGCCGCGCACGTTTCTCCATCTCGAATTGTCGCCGGCATTCCGGTCCCTGTTGATGAAGAAACGCCAAGCACTTGTCCAATTCTCGGAGTGCTTCGCTTTTGCGCCACGGCCAGCGCCGATGTCGAGCCAACCCGAGTCTGGGGTGGAAGCTAGCGAAGAGAATGGTGAGGAGGAAGCTAGCGATGTCGAGACAGATGGACAACAGCCCGAACGGGTTGTCACTCCGCCGCCGGCGAGTTCAAATCGTTCGAGTCTCGCCCCGGAGCTCCTCTGGCAACCTGTTCGCGGGATCGCGCTGCGCGACGCCACGGGAAGCCGCACGGTGCTGTCTGGGGATGGACGGTATTCTCTGTCCGGCAGCGGCGCAGAAGCTGATCTGTATGTCGAACCATATGAGTATATAAGTTATGAACCGGCGGACGCGGTCGTTTGCGCCCAGCTCACGCTGCCGCCGGGAATAATTTGGCGGGAGAGCGCGCCAGAGATCGCTGGGGGACGGGCGCTGTTATGGAATCCGGCGGGAACTGCCGCTAAGGTCAGACTCCGGTTCGCCAGCGGGCAGCATGAGATCCGTCTTGGGTGTACCGCGGACCGGCAGCCCAGACTAGCGCCGCAAATGGAGATCGATCTGGCGGTGGCCAGCGGATTGGCCACCGATGATCCCGCGCAGTTACTGTCGCTGGCGTGGTCGGTGCGCCGGGCAGTTGAGCGGATCGATGCGGCCAATAGTCCGAGTTGGCAGATACGTCCGCTGATCCGCCGGCTGCCAGCCGCGGAACCTGCGCCAACGCTGGACAGAGGGTTACCAGTAGCTCGCCGGTTCTCCCCGCGGGCGGGGGATTGGCAGTTTGATCTTCCATGGGAGGGCGCCGCGGACACACAACCCGCGGCCAGCTTTCCCGTAACTGTCCACGGACCATCGCTGCTGTCTGTGACCTCAGCGATTGCCATGAACGCGACTGAAGCTCCTCTGCTTCACGACGCCGTTGTTTATCATTGCGCAATCGAGGTTGACGGCACGCGCATAGAAGATGCCTTGTGCATAAGCGAAGCCTGCCGTTTCCAGACGCCGGCGGCGTGGATCTCTCAGCCAGTGGCCAGCCAATTTTTTGTTCCGCCTGGCGCGCACGAGATAACCATAAAATTGTCCGTGCCAGGATATATTAGCGCTGACTGCGCCGTTCCCACTGCGCGATGGTGGGCCGAGACGGAGTTGGTCCAGTTTTGGAACAAACTGGGAGAAGCCGCGCGTTCTGCTCCTGACGCCGCGGCGCAAATGGCGCGCTGCCGTTGGGATGGTCAAGCAGCAAAGAATCTGAACAATGCCGCAGACGTCAATAGCGCCAACGTTCCGCTGTGGTTGGCGCAAGAGTCCGCCATCGCCGCGATGATCGAGGCCGGAGCGATCCGTGAAGCTCTGGACATCTGCCGCGCGTCTCAACACACGGTCCCGCCTCACGAACGGGAAGCGCGGCGGCGGCGTGTGGGCGAATGCGCAGCCTTGATGGGAGCGCCAGGTTTGGTCCCGTGGCGCGGCGACTCGCCCGCTGAATGTTATCTCCTCGCTCAACTGCGCAGCGCCGCAGCGAGCTGGCGCGGAGCGCCGTTGCGCGAGTCACCGTTGGGCCAGAGACAGCG
>Ga0116142_10004644_pt1 | contig 12898 bp, 10 predicted proteins | sample AD_UKC033_MetaG_FD_89785 | JGI IMG/M metagenome (GOLD analysis project Ga0116142, IMG submission 89785) | Active sludge microbial communities of municipal wastewater-treating anaerobic digesters from USA - AD_UKC033_MetaG | ecosystem: Engineered > Bioreactor > Anaerobic > Digestate | place: USA... | reverse complement strand
CTGGTCCAACTGGAACTTCGGGGGTAACCGGAATCTCCGGAGTAACCGGCATTACCGGCTTAACCGGACCAACCGGAGTTACGGGCGAGACTGGTCCGGCCGGTCCAACGGGAACAAGTGGAGTGACAGGTATTTCTGGTGTTACCGGTATCACCGGGGCTACCGGTCCGGCCGCTGCTTTGCAATCTGCGTATGATACCGGAAATCAGATATTAATGACCAGCGCGCGCAATGTTATTTTTAAAAATATTGCTGGAACTCAATTTGTTTTAGGGATGAATGACTCTACTGCGCCAACCGCTGACTTGATGAACATTATTAACACGGGTGCCAGCCAGGGAGCGGCGACTGATGATGTTAATGGGTTGCAAATAGATTTTGCTAATGCTGGAGCTGGTGGTGGAAATATTAACAATGCCGGTTTGGAAATAAACGTTACCTCTAATGTTAATGTGGCCAGTACTTTTCTTTACGGAATGAACATTGGCGTTATGTCCGGCCAAGCAAATGCAACCGAATATGCTTTAAATATTGGTACTGGTTGGGATAGGGGACTTTCTATTGGTGATACGACCAATTATGTTGCTTTAAGCGAATCAACCGCTCCGGTTTTGGCCGGAACCGCTAGGCCTTACCGGAAAATAACTTTGTCACCGGAATATGCCGGAGCAGTTTTGACTCCTTTTTATGGCGCCGGAACTGACTCCAGTATTACCGGTTTTATGACCTCGGATGCTTCGCCTTCGGCGGCCTTGATGAAAACTCATTATTCTTGGTGGTCTTCAACCGCCAGTCCTCTCCAGGGTTATACGGTGGCGGTTCGGGTAACTTTGCCTTCCAATTTCAGCGCTTGGTGTTCGGCTTCTATCGCCGCTTGTACCGGCAATACGGACGCGATTGTTGTTAATTTTGATACTCTTGATACCAATGCAGCCAATAATGCCTTGGATGTTTACGGCTACAATACGGCCGGAACTCAGCTTTTTGCTTCTACCGCCAATAAATCAAGTGTTTGGGATACCTGGACAACCGTCGCGGTTGCCGGAACAAGCTTAACCAATTGGAACACAGCCAATTCAACCGCCGTTATTTATCTTAGGATGCAGGCGATGAACAGTTATCATACTTTAATTGGAGATATTGTTTTAAATTATGTTTCTACCAACTAGAGTCTTACGGAAGATAATTTCTTCGTTTCTCCTTGTTTCTTTAATCGGTCAGTTTTTTCTGCCAACAGGGTTGGTTTTGGCCCAGGAAGCGAGTTCTTCTGCTGTCTTTCCGGGGTCGGTAGAAGAAATTCCCGTTGAAGAATCAACCCCGAGCGGTGTTCTTGATTTGGAAGCAACACCGACGGCGTCTTTGACGGCAACAATAAAACCAGAGATCCCAGATTTAGAATTAACGGCAACCCCTTCGCCCATACCAACAACTTCCATAATCGTTGAGCCAACGCCAACAGAGGTTTTCCTAACGCCGACATTAATTCCAACTAATTTTCTGGAGGAAAATCCGACATTTGACCCTTCGGCCAAAAACAAATTGCCGGTAAAAACGAGGCTGCTTTCGGAAAAGAGCCTTCAGTTTAACGAGAGTGTAACCCTGGAGTTGGTCAATACCGAAGGAAATCCCGTCCAAGTTTTTTTAAAAAGAGGAAACGAAACGGTAGCGGTAACGATGAAAAAGAAATTTATTTGGGATTCAACTGTTTTGGTAATAGAACCGCCCTTGGGTTTGAAACCCGGTAAATATTCATTGCAAATTACGGACAGCTTGGGAACGGTTGAGGAGCAAGAATTTTGGTGGGGAGTCTTGGCCGTCAATTTTAATAAATCTGTCTATTTTCCCGGGAATACGGCTGATATTTCCTTGGCGGTTTTAGATGAGGAAGGCAAGATGGTTTGTGATGCTCAATTAAAGTTACAAATTACTAATGATGAATTACAAGTTGATGATGAGCTGTCAACTGAGAACGGGGGAATAATTGTCAATTCGGAGTGCCAGGTTAAGGATTACGTTGAGAAGCCTGATTACGAAGCTCGTTACCGGGTAGGAAATCCGGGTCGATACGAAGTAACCTTGTCTGCTTGGACCAAAAACGGTTTTTATTCCGTTAAAGACTTTTTCGAAGTTAAAGAATCAATACCTTTTGATATAGAGAGAATTACGGCGACCAGAATTTATCCACCGTCATTTTATCCGGCGGTTTTTAAAATTACCGCTTTTGAAGATTTTTCCGGCACAATCGAGGAAACGGTGCCTGATAATTTTAGTATTTTAAAATCCGATCGTGGTTTGGCTTACGATTCAATTCAGATTATTCCTTATTCAGCTCCTTTTTCTTTTGACCAAAAAGAAACGGAAAAAATTGATTTATCTCCTCCTTTTGCCGGTAGTTACCAGGTAACTTTGGGCTTTGGCGAACAATTAAACGATCCGGGTCTAAGGTTAATTTATGACAAATATAATTTATTGGGTCATGATGGTTTGGATTTTGATTTACCGATCGGAACCGAAGTCTTGGCGGCCGACAGCGGCCAGGTAATTTTGACTGAGGAAAACGGCGATTACGGGGCAACTGTGATCTTGCAGCATTCTTGGGGGAGAAGCTATTATGGCCATTTAAGCACGATAAAAGTTCAAAAGGGCGAAAAAATCGGAAAAGGTTCATTATTGGGTCTTTCCGGTAATAGCGGCTTGACAACCGGTGCTCATCTTCATTTTGGAATCAAATTAAATAAAAATGATATCAAAAACGGTTATTATGGAAAAATTGACCCCTTGTCTTATTTGAGTTTTCCGACAATTATTACCGAGAGCAATATTAAGGTGATTTCTTGGAAGGTTGATTTAAAAAAAGGCGAGCAAATTACTTTGGCTTATCAATATCAAACTCCTCCGGTTTCACCTCAACTTTATTTGCTTGGTCCGCTGGTCTTTAAAAGAGAGATTAATAATATTCCGGAAACGTCGGAACCTTTTGTTTTTGGCGAAGCAACCGCCAGCGCGGATTTGGAAAATAATCAGCCGGCCAGTTCCTCCGGTGTTTTGGGGGAATCGGATTTTTCCATGCTTGGCGCATCGGAAACAGTTTTTCGGGAATTGAGACAATGGCAACTGGCGATTGACGCCTCTTCAACTTTAGTCGCGGATGCGGATATTTCAACAACCAGCTGGACCAGCGGCACTTGCTCTACCAACTTATGGGATTGTATTAATGAAGGAACAACTTCGCCCAATGATTCTGATTATTTAAAAACCGCCAAAGGAACAGGGACTTATTCTTATACTCATACGGCAAGCGACAGCCCTTCGGATGTTTCTACCGTAACCCAAATAGTTTTTAATGTTCGCGGTTATTATACGGTTGCGGCTAGTACGATTACGGTTTACTATTCAACCGACGGTTCCGCTCCGACTACCCAGGTTGGATCGGCGATAAGTTTGCCGGTGAATACTCCCTCAACCCAGTCTGTAACCGCTTCGGGTCTTTCGTTGACTAAAACCCAGATTGATGCTTTGCGGGTAAAATTTACCGCCGGAGTGGGAAAGAACGGCTATGTTTTTTTGACCGCTAGTGATTATGTCTTAACCTATACGGCTTCGGTGACTGGCCCGACTAACAATCAGATAATGCGTCATGGAAAATGGTTTAACAACTCTGGTGTTCGCCAGCCATTTACTTTCTAGGAAAAATTGTTTAATATCGGTTAAATGAATCTTTCGTCATTTGGGAAAATCAGAGTTTTCTTTTTGGGTCTTGTTGGGTTGGCTCTTTTGGGCTCTGTTGCCAGCGCTATTTTTTATTATCGGAAATACCAATCATCTTTAAAATCCCAGAAAGCTTTGACCGAAATAGAGGAGATTGTCAGAAAAGTTTCCCGCTTGATGGAATTACCGGTCGGGGAAACCCCGACTTTGGCAACGGTAAGCGACAAAAGACAATTACAAAATCAAAACTTTTTTCAAAAAGCGGAAAACGGGGATCGGATTTTGGTTTATTCTCAGGCTAAAAGAGCAATTCTTTACAGGCCGTCAATTGATAAGATTATTGATTTGGCACCGATAACGCCCTTGGAGGAAGTAGCCGGAGAGGCGACACAATCGGGAGTGGAATCTTCTAAGGTGGCTAAAATAGCTATTTACAACGGCTCGGGCGTTGCCGGCTTGGCTTCTTTGGCGGAGGAAAAACTTAAGCAAAATAACTATTTGGTCAGCCGGATTGATGTAACGATCAAAGAATTTACCCAAAGCCAATATAGCGAAGTTTTGGTTATTGATTTGAAGGGGAACCAGCAAAGTATATGCAAGGAAATTGTCAAGGTTTTGTCCGGGAGAATTACTTCTCTTCCGGCCGGAGAAAAAGCTCCTGCTGCCGATATCCTGGTTATTTTAGGCAAACAATAGGATTCGGAGAAGTTTTATTTTCAGGCTCAATTTTAATTAGGATTTAATAGTTTTTACAAGTTCTTACATGTTAGATTACAAGTATTTAATTATATTTAACAATAAGTGGATTAGAGAATTAAGGGTAAAAGCGCTAATTGGTTTACAACGATTTCCCTATTTTGTAAAAATTTAGTATAATTTTCCCTAGTCGGGATGGCGGAGCGGTCAAACGCACCAGTCTGTAAAACTGTTGCCCGAAAGGGCTACGGAGGTTCGAATCCTCCTCCCGGCACTGCGTTTAACCGGCAGATTGACGCATTCTACTCGCCACCGTATTAACAATGAATTTTCTTGGAAAATGGACTTCAAAAACCCTGATTCTTTCTATTTTTCTAATTGGTTTTTTGGCTTACACTCCAATTTTAAGAAACAATTTTGTCTGGGACGACGAGGAACAAGTCGTTAACAATTCCTATATCAGAAGTTTTACCAATTTACCGCATATCTTTAAAGGCAGCACCTTTGCCAGTGGAGGAGCAGGTTTAACCGGCTGGTATTACAAGCCGCTGATGAGCTTATGGTTTATGTTAAACTACCGGTTGTGGGGTTTAAATCCCGCTGGTTTTCATCTTAGCCAATTAGTTCTTCACTTGGTAAATTGTGCTTTAATCTTTATCCTTTTTCAAAAATTATTTAAAGAATTTGGGGATCAGAAAGCAAAGCTGGTCGGTTTTTGTCTGGCAATTGTTTTTGCCGTCCATCCGGCCAATGCGGAAAGTGTTGCCTATATTTCCGCGTCCCAGGAGCTTCTTTATACCTTTTTTCTTTTACTTACTTTTTTGTTTTCTCTGGCTTCCGAGAAGATCTTGGTTATTATTTTTAGCGGAGTATTCTTTTTTTTAGCCTTATTGTCAAAAGAATCGGCGATTGTCGGCTTGCCGATTATTGTTTTATATTTTTGGCAAGCGGGAAAAAAGAAAAAGAGTCTTTGGTTGGCCTTAACTCTCTTTTCCTCCTTTTTGATTTATTTTTATTTAAGAACTTTTGTGGCTAAAATTCCTCTGGCCAAACCGGAGCTTTCGCCAATCGCCGCCGCTTCTTTTCCCCAACGTCTTTTGACCGTTCCTTATCTTCTTTTTTCCTATCTAAGATTAATTTTTTTTCCTTTAAATCTGTTTATTGCCCAACACCAGGTTGTTAGGGAGGTAGGGGAGATCAGGTTTGTTGGGGCTTTGATAGGAGTTGTTCTGTTTCTTTTTATGATGGTTAGGCAACTTGGGAGGTTTACGAGTAATTTGGGGAGATTTTTCTTTTTTTGGTTTTTGGTTTCTCTCGGCTTGGTTTTGAATCTTTTTCCGTTGGACATGACTTTGGCCGAGCGCTGGCTTTATTGGCCGATATTGGGAATATTGGGGATGTTGGGGATTCTATTGGCCCAGGGGAGAGATAAGAAAGAGAGCAGCGAGAAATCGGTGAATTCGCTGTTGGCTTTCGGAGCGATAGTTCTTCTTTTGGCCGGCCGGACTTTTTTAAGAACTCTCGATTGGCATGACGGATTAACTTTATACAGCCGGGATTTAAAACTCAATCCTGACGCCTTTGATTTGCAAAATAATTACGGGGTGGAATTGGTCAGAAAGGGAAAGACGGAAGAAGCCGCTTCTCATTTTGAACGGTCAATCGCGCTTTCTCCCGGCTGGTGGACCAATTATTCCAATTTGGGAGTCGTTTACCAAAGAAGGGGCGATTTGGCCAAAGCAAGGGAGCTTTACCAAAAAGCAATTGCCAACGGCGACTATTATTTAGCCTATGAGAATTTGGCCAGTTTGCTTTTGAAAACGGAAAAGCCGGAGCAAACAATTACTTTTTTGGATCCGGCCTTAAAAAAGTTTCCTTTTAATCAATTTTTAAGAAAAGTTTTGATTATTGCTTTAACCAGGAAAGCCGACTTCGTCCTGGCTGAGAAAGAGGCAGATTGGCTTTACCGCCTTTCTCCGACCGAGGAGAACCGCTTGCTTTACGAGATGGTTCTTAAGAAGCAGAAGTTATAAGGTTTTGATCGGAAAGGGAGCCGAGACCGGGATTTGAACCCGGAACCTACTGTTTACAAAACAGTTGCTCTACCGTTGAGCTATCTCGGCAACAGCCAAATTATAGCGGAAAAAAGGAATTGAGGCAAACCGAAGAACTCGCAATCAAGGAATAAAAATCCCGCCTAAGGGTCCGTTTTAAAATGAGTTTCCCCGGATTGCTCCAGGTGGGTGGGCGGTTGAAGCCTCTCCTGAGTATTTTCGAAGGATAATCTTCAAACTTGCCCTCCCTAAAGTTTTGAACTTGTAGAGGAAAAACCTTTAAAACTTTTCCAATAGGCAGGACTGATTTAATTCTGAAGAAGAAGGATCTACTTGTCAAGTAGCTAATGCGTGAAAAAAGATTATAAGCTTTAATAATGATATTTGATACTAAGGCTCAAATATCAGACGATAGGGGTTTCCGGCAACAGAAGTTTAAAGATAAGATTGGCGAGAGGGTCAATAATCGCTCCTACGAGCGAATTGCCGAAAAAAGGGAAAATGATGAGCATTAAAAAAATCAGTTGATACCGGGAAAGAAAATCTTCTACCTCAAGAGCCAAATCAGTCGGCAAAAAGCCAACCAAAACTTTGCCCCCGTCAAGCGGATGAATCGGCAGAAGATTAAAAAGACCCCAGTAGACATTAAGAGAAATGATTGGAGTTAAGAAAACCGAAGCAAGAAGCGAAAATTGGGAAGTATGAAAAGAGAGACGAAGGACAAAAGAAGAGATTGTTGCCAGTAAAAAATTGGCGGCCGGGCCGGAAAGGGAAATTAAACCGGAATCACGGCGCGGGTCACGTAAATTGTAGGAATCGACCGGAACGGGTTTGCCCCAGCCGAAATGAAAAAAGAAAAGCATCAAAGTTCCCAGAGGGTCAATATGGGCTAAGGGGTTTAAGGTTAGGCGGCCGGAAAGCTTTGCCGTCGGATCGCCCAGCCGATCGGCCATCCAGGCGTGGGCAGCTTCATGAACGGCCAAGGAGATACCGAAGGCTAAAAGCCAATAGAATAAGGCTAGCGGGCTGGAAATTAGCTGACTGAGCATTTTTATATTAATTTAATTATTTTAATTATCCCAATTGACCTAATTAGATGAGAAAAAAATCTGATTTGTCTAGAAATAATTAGAGCAATTGGAATAGTTGGTCATTTCGTATTGTAATTTTATCATTCTTTTGCTAGAATTCATAGTACTATGGCAAGAAAATGTGATCTTTGCGGCAAGGGCCGGACAGTCGGAAAATCCAGGGCTCATAAATATGGCGGAAAATGGGCCATGCGCGCCCAGGAGAAACCCCGTCTTTGGAATCCTAATTTGCAAAGTTATACTTTAAATGGAAAAAAAGTGAAACTTTGCACCCGCTGTATCAAAAAAATTAAGTTTGAATTAAAGAAAGCCAAAAAAGCAGCCGAGGCTTTGCCGAAAGAGACCAAAGTGTTGGAAAAGAAAGATTTGGCCGTCAAAAAAGACAAACCGGTAAAAAAATCTTCAAAAAAGGCCGGAAAATCTAAATAATGGCCGAAAGAGTTTCCCGACGCGATTTCTGCCTTCAATTGGTTAAAGCCGGAGCTTCGGTTTTAGTCCCGCCATTATTGTCTCCCGGTCTTCTTAAGCCAAAAGAAATTTCAATTCAAAATCAGCCTGTTTATTATCGTTTGCCTTCCGAAAAATATCAGCCGGATGAAATTGCTTTGACTTTGGATGATTGTTTTAGGCCGGATAAGCTTTCGGTAATTTTGGATATTATTGAAAAGGAAAAAGTTCCCTTAACGATTTTTCCGGCCGGAAGAGTTTTTAAAGCCCTTCCTGTTAAAATTGAAGATAAAAGTTATTCATTTAAAGAACAACTGATTAGGGCGGCGGAATTGGGCTGTTTTTTCGGAAATCATACTCTTCACCATCAAAATTTGAATAAATTGGGAGTAGACGACGTTAAAGAGGAAGTCATTTGTGGTTACGATGTTCTTTGGGAGAATTTACCCAGATCTTGCGGGAAACAAATCTTACCGGTTTTCCGTCCGCCGGGCGGCTATTTTAATGATTCAGTTAAGGAAGCAATAAAAGATAATCCCTTCGTTAAGGCAATTGTTTTATGGAATTGCGATTCCGAGGGAGGCCGTTATCCTTCGGACGGTCGGGAAGAGGAAAAAATGAAAGAGAGCCTGATTAAACAAATTAAACACTCCAAAAATCGGATCATTCTTCTTCATACCATCAGCAATGACGTGCGGATTTTTCCTTGGTTGGTCGATTATTTAAGAAATTCTTCATTTCGGTTAACCGATTTAAGCCGTTTGGCTTAAATCTTTTTTTCTTTAATAATTTCCGAACCGGGGTATCCTTGGAGAAATTGTTTCCAGGCGACCGGGGATTTTCCTTCAAGTTGGACCAAATCCAAAATCAATTTGTCATTTTCCAAGTGGGCTTTTAAGATTTTTAATCTCTTTTTTGTCGCCGGTTGACGATCGGGGAATAATTTTATTTCCGTCCAAGCTCCCGGCTCCGGAAAGGCGGCGCGGATAAGGCGATCAATTTCCCGGGGATTTTTTTCCCAATTGATCCAACAATTTTCGGTAGTTAATTTTTTCGTCATCGTCGGTTCGCCAATTTGGGGGCTAAGAACAACTTTTTTGGCTAAATAATCGCCAATAATCTTCTCGGTTTCTTGAGCCGCTTTTTCAATCAGTTTTTCGTAAAGAGAGTCGGTATTTTCCGTAAAATCCAAAGGAATAGACAATTGGGAAATAATCATACCCTGGTCTATTTTTTCGTTAATGAGGTAATAAGTTATCCAGGCTTCCTTGTCACCATTAAGGATTGTTTTTTGGACCGGCGCCGGTCCGCGGTTTTGCGGCAGTTTGGAAAAATGAAGGTTAATAATCCCCTTGGAAAAAAGATTAATGATTTCCCGAGGAATAATTTTATTAAAATCTAAAATAAGACCAAGAGTATCTTTAAAAAAGTTTAGTTGAAAGCCGGAAGATGGATTTTGAAGTTCGAAAATAGAAGTGAGAAAGGGAATTTTCATTTTTTTAGCGGCAGTAACAACCGGATTTTCGGTCAGAATCTGTTTTCGGCCGATTGGTTTGGCTGGTTCGGAAACAACAAGGTCAATTTTCAGGCCTCTTTGAGTGGCCAAATCCAAGAATTTGGCCGATCTGGATGAGGTGCCAAAAAAAATAATCATTTTAAATATTTAGCTATGTTGTTATATCGATATTCCGTAATAAATAAGTAAGTTGACAAGATAAAAGATGCTAAACTTTTATTTCTTCCAGTCTTTCGTTGCCTTGGGAATCTTTTTTCATTTCAAATAATTTTCCCTTTTGTTGCAAGACTCGATCGGTGAACAAGATCCCTTCCAAGTGGTCATATTCGTGCTGGCAGATGATTCCGGCAAAGCCCCGGAAGCGCCGGACTAAAGTTTTACCCGTTAGTGTTTGATAGCGGATTTTAATTACCTGGTGGCGTTTGACCAGTCCCCAAACATCGGGGACAGATAAACAACCTTCCAATTGAGGCGAAGAAGAGGCACCGGTAATCAATCTTTTTGAGCGCCAGATTATTTCCGGATTGATAAAAGTCAAAAATCTCCGGCTCTTTTCCGACCAGGCGATAAATATTTTTAAAGGAGTTCCGACTTGAATCGCCGAAAGACCGACTCCTTTAGTTCCTTCTTTTTTAGTGGCCGTTTCCTCCATTTGGCGCACTAAATTTAAAATCTCCTGGCTAATTTTTTCAACTTTTTTTGATTTTTCCCTCAATATTGGATCGGGAACGGTAATGACCTTAAGCATAATTATGATTATAACATCAAAAGAAATGCGCCGAGTCGGCTAAGCCTTCTCGGCGCAAAAAGAGCTACAACACGATTGGGAGGCCGTTATCAAGATGGGGAGGAGTCCTTCTTCTTTTTCTACCGGGGGCTGGTTTCCTGGTTACTTTATACATCCTGTTTAAAAACCTTCGCCGTTTTTCTTCGTTAGTGAAGGTAATCAGGGCACCAATCTGCGCATAACTAAATCCCTGTTGCTGACAGAATACAGCTTCGTTGCGATTGGTCAAACAGATTGCCGGATAGCCGTTAACCAGGATTTTTTTGGCCACTTTCTCTCCCTTTCTTTTTTGATTTGGTTCTCGTCGTGTTGTTGTTAAAGTACCTCTCGGCCGGGATAGAAGCGATAATCTAATCGGACGAATGAAAGTTATTTTACCACGGATTTTATTTTTTGGGAAGCTATTTTTCTTCCTGAAGGGATTGGGTCATCTTTTTGAAGTAAGAAACGACTTGCCTCAATTCTTTCGGAGTCAGGTCGTTCCAAATCGAAAAAGCGTCATCAACAAAGCCGGCAATATCCTGAGCGTTTGGGTTTTTCGGCAAAGGAGGTTTTTTATAAAATCATCAACAGGGGTTGGTTTATTTGTTTCTTTACTCATCTTTATCTTTTTAGGCCGGAACTTTTACCCTAAACCTTGCCGGAATATACGGCTGTTCCGGTTGGGAATTTGCTGTCTCAAAAGACCGGCCAAATTTTTCCGCTTCTTCTTTTTTGGGGAAAAGTATTCGACGGTAGTATTCAGCCACGCGGCTATCGTTTAAGTCAAGGGGTGGAGCGCCGACAACGACCAGCCAGCGGCCGTCGCTAAGTTTTTTGATTTCCGGCTCGCCTAGGTATTTATTTGACTTGACCTGAATTTTAATTTCTTTACCCCTGGGATGAATGAAATAGTCAATGTGACCTTTGGTGTCCCGATGAGGGGAAGAAAATTCCGGGTTTAAACCGGCCTGAAGGCTTAAATTGAAAAATATCAATTCGGCCAAGGCTCCCTGGCTGAATTCTTCCAGGTGACCCTCAACCGATTGTTTTAATCTTTCAAATTTTTCCCGGTAAGTTGACGATTGGATAACCTTTTTCTCAAATTCCCTTAATTGAGGGTTATCTTTTTGTTTTTGACCAGGGTGTTTCGCTTCGTTTAACAGAGAAAGATAAAGTCCGGCAAAATTACCGGCTTCGCTTGGATTCAATTCGGAAGCCGACAAAGGAACGCAAACCCTTATTCGGTATTGCTCAAGGCAATTATAAAGAAAATTCAAGGCATTTTCCGGATCACCCGTTTTGATAATTTCAACCCCTTGTCCGACAATTTTTTTAATTGCTCTTGAGCCGGAGTCGGCAAGGTGTTCCCGATTGCTCTCGGTTTTTTTTCTTGCGTAAGCCAGACTTGCAGCCGCCAATTCCGCGAATTGATTTATTAATTGGGGAGCTTCGGGTATTTTCGGAGATTCAATCGTTTTTACGGCCTTGGGAATTATTTGTAGGCCGCCGCCTTCGGTATAAACAGGGAAACTGACAATTTCATTTTGCCCATTGGAAGATTCGCTCATTGTTTAAAGATAACCGTTTATTGTTTTCTTTGTCAATTCTCTAAAAACTTTTTAAAGAATCAGATTTAATTTATAGCCGCAAAAGCGGCAGCTTCCGTCTTTATTGGTGTCAATTTTTTCTACTTGCCAGCCGTCCCTTTTAATGACATTTTTTTTACATTTCGGGCAAATAGTATTTGATTGGTTATAGCCGCTGGCCGCCGCCCAAATATAAATGTGGTTTAGCCCGGCTTTTTGGCCGATAACGGCCGCTTTTTCCAATTGCTGGATTGAAGTGGCGGGAATTTTTTTAAACTCCGGATCGGGCGCCAGAGCCGGATCAAATTGAGACAAGTGCCAGGGGGTATCCGGGCCCAAATTATTTTTAATCCAGGTGGTCATTTTTGCCAGTTCGTTAGCGTTATCATTAATATCGGGGATTAATAGAGTGGTAATTTCCAAAAATATGCCTTTTTTCTTGGCGTAGGCAGCCATCTCGGGAATTTCTCCAAAAAAGGCGCCCTGTTTTTGATAAGTTTTTTCGGAAAAACCTTTAAAATCAATATTGGCAGCATCAATTAAGCCGGCCAACTTATCAATTGTTGCCTTTGTCCAGGAGCCGTTGGTAACAAAAACCGTAAAAAGCCCTTTTTTCTTTGCCAACTTGGCGATATCAAGGACATATTCAAGCCAAATTACCGGCTCGTTAAAAGTAAAAGCAATCCCCGGACAATGGTTTTTCAAAGTAAGGTCAATAATCTCTTGGGGAGGAATAGATTGGAAAGGGAAAGTAAGGTGGTCGGTTTTCTGGCTTTCAAACCAGTTTAAACATTGCCGGCAGCGGAAGTTGCAGCCGAAAGAGCCGGAAGAAGCAATCAAAGAACCGGGCTTGAAATGGTAAAACGGTTTTTTCTCTATCGGATCAATTTGGAAACCGGCAATCCGTCCGTAAAGAAGAGAAAACAGCCGGCCTTTTTGATTAATCCGTGTTCCGCAGTAGCCGATTTTTCCGTCGGCGATAAAGCATTTTTTTTGACAAACGCCACACCGGACTTTTTTTCCGGCCAGCT
>Ga0116142_10004642_pt1 | contig 12899 bp, 24 predicted proteins | sample AD_UKC033_MetaG_FD_89785 | JGI IMG/M metagenome (GOLD analysis project Ga0116142, IMG submission 89785) | Active sludge microbial communities of municipal wastewater-treating anaerobic digesters from USA - AD_UKC033_MetaG | ecosystem: Engineered > Bioreactor > Anaerobic > Digestate | place: USA... | reverse complement strand
CTGTAAACACGGGTCTTTGGTTATGGTCTGCATATGCGCCAACGGGACTGTGGGACACGGGTGCAAAAGACGGATCTGGCAATAACCGGTATGTCGCAGGGACATACAAGGCGTTTGCAGAGTGCAATGTAAACAGTCTTAAAGACAACAACGACAAGGGGAAGTCCCAGGTAGTTGAAGTCACTATTGCATCGGACACTCTTGATATTACCACCAACAAAGAAACGGCTACACGTGGAAGTCAGTTCATTGTCACAGTGAAAGGAACTCCAAGTGTTACGTATAATTTGTTTGTAAAATCGGTGGGGTCAGATGTTGCACCTAAGATTATTTCTAGCCAGGAAGGCGTTGTTAAGATTAACGATTACCAGGCAGAAGTAACTACAAACAGTGGCGGCACCCGATCTATTGGGTTCTCTACCGATAAAGACACCAGGGCAAAGCGGTGGACTATACGTGTAGAAGAGATATCTGGTGACCGTTATGACGAAGTTACGGTTGACGTAAAAGCAGGAACTCTCTCTGTAACCGCGGATGGGAGCGGGGTGTATTATCTCGGGCAGGAAGTAAAACTCACCGGCACTAACACAGAAACAGACACGGTATACTTCTTTATCACCGGGCCGAATCTTCCATCATCTGGAGGAAGTCTCAACAACCCGCGCACAGCTGCCGGATTTGTAACCGCAAATGTAAAGGACGACAAAACGTTTGAGTACAAGTGGAACACTGAGTCGCTAAGCATTGATTCTGGATCTTACACGGTATATGCGGTAAGTGAACCCGCAAACCGCGACGAACTTGACGATGCTCAGTATGATACTGTATCCATTAACTTCCGTAAGCCGTTTATCACCGTTGACATCTCTCCAAACAACATTGCAGCCGGAGACAAGTTCTTTGTTCGTGGCAATGCTGGTGTAGAAACGTCTTCGGGCATTGCCATATGGATAATGGGCAAAAATTACTTCACTCGCGATGTAGTGAGCGTAGAAACCGATGGGACATTTGAGCACGAAATTAAGCAGGGTGTAACTGAAAACCTTGCGTCTGGTCAGTATTTTGTTGTGGTTCAGCACCCAATGTATGACGGTATATTCGACGTTGACATTGGGACTGGCGGGAACGCAGATTATGTTATTGGTTCATATCCTGTAAGCGACAGCCGCAAATTCAAGTATGCGGGTTCTGGTGCACTTCAGGGATCTGACGCGGCAAACGCACTTGTTGATGCAATTGACGATCCCGCAATTGATGATACGTATGCCCGGTCACAGTTTATGGTATCTCAGGCGACTATTACAGTCAACCCCGTTGATACTGTAAAAATTGGCGACGAGTTTACCATAACTGGATATACCAATCTTGCGGTAGGAAATAACATTCTTGTAGAAGTTGTTTCTGCGTCGTTTGGGCCAACTAAAAAGACAGCAAGTGGGGAATTCTCTGGATTTTCTGGAACGACCAAGGTTGTTGCAGGAACAGGAGAGTGGAACAAGTTTGCAATTGAAGTAAGCGCCGATAATTTCATCAAGGATGAATATATTATCACTGCGTCTTCGGTAACTGTTCCGGTATCCGGTTCTTCAACATTCCAGGTATTGGAATTTGTTCCGACAACGGTTCCAACAACCAAACCAACTACCGTTCCCACAACCGTTGTCACAACCATTCCAACAACGGTTATTCCGACAACCACTGCAATTCCAACCACTGTACCGACACCCGAAGAAACCCCGACTGTGCCCCAGGAAAGCCCAGGGTTTGGCGCGCTTATTGCAGTTGGCGGAATTGGAACTGTATGGTACATGCTTCATCGCAAGCGCGATGAATAAACCCTAACTTTTTTATATTTTGTAGTTGTAGTATTATAATATACAGGTGAGACTTGTGGCGAGAGCGTGTGCTGTATTATTGTTTATTGCGATTTGTTTGTGTTTCTTTGGTGTGTGTTCCGGAGAATCATCACAGATGTATTACGACGGCGAATATTATAGCGTAAATACACATATAATTCATGGGAATGTCACCGCAACCCCTGGCGCAATTATAGAAGCGCGGGTTCCTGGTGTGATGTATTCCACGTATAATCCGGCTAAATCTTCTGATGGCAAATATACAATAGCCGTTGACGGGAATATTACCATGCAAGATACAATAGAATTTTATGTTGATGGGTTTAAAGCGGAGGAAACAACGCGGTATTTGCCAGGAGTAGTTACAAAAATAGATTTGACTGTTCCCGAATACATATTGTCAGAACCCACACCCACTGTAACAACCGTTGCACCCACAACTGCGACGACAGTTGTTACCACATCTCCAACTTATACATATATTCCAACTCAAACAACTAGAAGAATTCCGGTGTATAATCCCCCCACACAAACACCGATTCTCTCAAAAGCTACTCCAACTAGCAACACGACTACCACCATTTCCCAGGTTCTTACAAGTAGTCCCACCAAAACACTACCAATCTCCGAAAAACCAAATCCCTATGTAAACGTTACACCACTAGATATGCCCAACAACAATTATTTGATAGGGGTTGTCATAATGATTATTGGCATAATTATTATTGTTGTAACTGTATTGGCATTTAGAAAAAAGTATGATATATTGGAGTGATACACATGGTATCTGTTAGACTTCTACCATCTGGTTCTCTTACTATTTTTACGTTTATTCCATATGAGCGTATAAAGTCAGATGAACACATTTTGAGATATTATGATGAGATTATTGAACACATACACCCCGCGACAAATGGGTGTAATATCATTATGAAGCCGGGGGCGCACACCACAAAATCAATGCGAAAGCGAACGATTGTTCAATGGCTGATACTGGACATTGTTGAATCTGAGGCGCACGGGGGATATTAATGCTGCGTGGTGTAAAAAAGAAACACGCAGAAATAGCATCACAAATCTACAGTATGTACGGATATCGCCCATTTACTCCAAAAGACGTAAATAACTCGATTGGAAACAATCGGTTTACTGGGTTTCTTGTACTTACTATGAAACGCAACAAACAAATAATCGAGATCGACAGAGAATATTTCTCCAAAGACGACAAATTCATTAGTACATACAGACTTTCAAAAGACATGATTGTATGGCTTGAGAAACACGGGTATATTAACAAAGGAAGCGATTAAAATGGTAAAACAAGTAAGTGGATTACCAAACATAAACGAAATTGATCAAATGAGCAGTACGGAAATTCGAGAACATGTTGCGGAATACCGAGCCGCGCTTATGACGTTAAACGGGCAGGTGAAGGGACAAAAGAAATCAATTGAAAACCCAGCGCAAATAAAACATATTAAACGAACTATTGCCAGAATGATTACAGTTCTTGTACGTAGAGGAGAGCGTGTTGTAGATGTCAGGTCGTGATATTATGAAATCCCACAAGTCCGCACAATACAAAAAGTATAATCATCTATCAATCAAGAGCAAAATGGTAATGATGGATATTTATGATGTGGTTGGCACAGGAACTCCATTTCGATTATCTGATATAACAAAAGTCACTGGAAAACCGATTCCGCCTGGAGCATTTGCAAATTTAAAGCGGAGCCATTGCGTTAAAAAACATTCTGAAACGAAAACAACAAGAGGGGATCGCCCAATTATACGGTGGGTTTTAGAACCCGATTTTGCAGAATGTATTGAAATATATGGGTGGCGCGAACGGTTGGTGGTGAACGACGGGTGTTTGGTATAACTTGGGAAGATGTGATATCTGTTATTGTTGCGATATTACTATCGTATGTTATTTTTATGTGGATCTGGAAATCGTCAGGGTGGTTTTAATCTAATCAAAGAACATATAATCATGTAACGCACATACATTTTGGCGATATAGTTTGATTTGGCAAGATGTTGTAATAACCGTTGGAAGTTTGTTATTCACAGCGGTATTAATTCCTCAACTAATTGATTGTTGCAATGGTAAATCGGTTAATGTGGTAAGTGCGGTGCTGACCGCAACTATCCTTGGTATATTTTGTATTGTATATGCAAGTTTGGGACTATGGCTTTCTGCCATACCGTTTACCGCGACATTATGGGGCGCAATTGCATACAAAAGCTGGAAAAATAAATCAACAACATAGTGTTTTTATTGTTGTTTCGCATATCGGTACGCATGGCGGTACATATTGCTCCAGAAAAAAAATATGATTTGTCTGTTATTATTCCAACATATAATGAAAACGATAACATAGAAAAAATACTGCGTGCGGTTGAGCGGGTTTTCAATTATTTTAATTTAAACGGGGAAATTCTTGTTGTTGATGATAATTCCCCAGATGAAACACCAAAATACGCACAAAAAGTTGCAGATGTATATGAAGATATACGTATAATTGTAAGATTAAACGACAAGGGGTTATCTCAATCGGTTGTAGAAGGATTCAGACAAGCAAAATCAGATATTCTTGTAGTAATGGATGCTGATTTCTCTCATCCCCCAATGTGCGTTCACAGTTTATACAACGAAATAAAAAACAATCACGCAGACATTGCAATTGGATCTCGGTATCAACCTGGAGGCATTATTAAGGGGTGGGGGTGGCAACGGAGTTTAATATCTGGGGGCGCAACCGCAATTGCACGTATATTATTTCCAGATATTAAAGATCCCGTTTCCGGGTTCTTCGCAGTTCGCGCGGATATATTGAATGGCGCAGACCTTCGACCGTCTGGGTATAAGATTCTTACAGAAATTTTGGGAAAGTGTACATATGATCGTGTTGTAGAACTCCCGTATAAATTTATTAACAGAAAAAGCGGAGAATCTAAACTTGGATTGAAACAAATTTTAGAGTATGTTATTCAAATTGCTGATATTATCGCACACGCAGCGACAAACCACAACACAAAGGTATGGGAGGAAGTTGTAACCGCAACCCGGTTTGCACTTGTTGGAACATCTGGAATATTTGTAAATCTTGTGGTATTATATTCTCTTGTTGAATGGGGAGCAATAAATTCGTTGTTTGCGAGTTTTGTGGCGATAGAAGTTGCAATTATATCCAATTTTCTACTCAACGATAAATGGACGTTTGTAGATTCCCGCAAACTTTCGCGGTGGAAACGATTCTATTCGTTCCATGCTGTTTCATTCGGAGGATTGCTCATTAATTTCGCAATATTCGCCATTCTTATCGCTATTGGCGCATGGTATATTTTTGCTCAACTCATAGGAATATTTATTGCCTTTGCGTGGAATTTTGTTGTTAATCGGAGAAGAACATGGGCACCCTGAAAAAAGAACCGGACATGAAATTTAACAAAACACAGTTGAAAATGGGAACAAAAGTTGAAATGGAACATACTAATGATCCTAAACTCGCACGGAGAATTGCAACACACCACCTTGAAGAACATCCGCAATATTATACATTTCTCAAAAAAATGGAAATGAAAATGAGAAAGAGCAAAAAGAAATAAATACAACTACAACTAATATTTTGTATCACAATGGCGAATAATCCGTTTGTTTCAATGAAATGGTGTGAAGAGGCGGCAACGCTGTTTTCCGTGGTTGGAATGTCAATTTTCACCAGCATTACGCTTTGTGAACACGGAATTTCAAGAAACAATGCAAATTCATTTATTCAAATTTTAAAGCAGCGTCGTGCAATTGAACACTGTGGGAAAAAAAGAATGAAAAGCGCGCGTGGTTCAAATGATGTAATAAACCAGTGGCGATTTACTACACATTACAAGAACTGGCACGATAAACATTATCAAAATATAACACACAGCATAAATCGTAAACAACATGATCGGAGTTACAGTAATGAGAATTAAAACCGTTATTATAATAGCTGTTGTTGTCATGCTGACAATTACCGCGTGTAGTGCAATTACACAGCCGCCGTGTTACAAGAACATAAAAGTCCCAAGTAATTATAAGAATATATCATCGTTTGGAACTGTAAATATTACGTGTGTAAAGTCGGGAAGTGTCTTTGCGCGCGTTCCTGATATATCCTGGCTAAAGGACGTTCAAAACAAACGGTGAGTGTATGGCTCAACACAACGGATTTACTATGAATGGGATAAAAGATCCCATTATACGCAAAAGAAAACTTATCGAACGCCAAGAACACATAGACAACCAAATCCGGGAATTAGAAGATAAAAAATGGCTTATATCACACGAAATTAATTTAATTGACAACGGGGTAGTACATTCTGGGAGTGATTAACGGTGTTGGATTATAATGGATATCCAGATGACAAATCGCTTGAAGAAATAGAAAATTTTGATCTTATGAAACCGCGATGTTTAGAACGATTGCCTGAGTTTGTCAAATTGATCTATGATAATTGGAACTACGCGGATTTTCATGGCATTAAATATTGCAAAGAAGGGGGCATGCTTGAATTACACACATTCGGTTGGTCTGGAAATGAAGATGTAATAAACTCTGTAAAAAAATCAAAATCGCTATTTTGGAATTTCTTTTGGGAAATATCAACTCGCGGCGGGCATTATTGGTTTAAATTATATCAATTTGACCAAGATGGAAAAATCAAATCCCCAGAGTTAAATTTTATTAAAAACGGAGGTTAAAAATGAATCGTTTCGAACTGGAAAAAGAATCAAGTTTGTTATATTGGTATCCAAAGGTCAAGAACACATTGAGAACCCCAAAAACAGAAGTGCTTGTTTTTTCAAAAAAAGAAAAACGCGCGATGTATGATGTATTAGACGGAGAACCAATTCCAGATGAAATTATACGTAAAATTTACAAATGCGCCGACAAAATCGGGTACCCGCTCTTTCTCAGATCTGATCAGGGCAGCGGGAAACACGAATGGCGAGAAACCTGTTATGTTCCGGATCGAGAAGTTCTTATTAAACATGTTGTGCGTTTAATCGAGTGGCACGAATGTGCGGGGATTATGGGTCTTCAATGGGATGCGTTGGTGTTCCGAGAACTTATACGGTTTGAATCCGCATTTACATCGTTTTGGGGCATGCCCGTGTCAAGAGAGCGGCGTGTGTTTGTGCGAGACGGCGTTGTAGAGTGTATTCATCCGTACTGGCCCGAAGATTCCATTTGCGAAGACCGGGAAGCCCCACTTCCCCCCGATTGGAAAGAACAACTAACACGCCTAAACGATATGTCGGGAGAAGAAACCGGGCAGTTATCGTATATGGGAAAGATCTTCGGAGAATTGGTTCCTGGATATTGGTCGGTGGATTTTGCGTATGGACTTGATAATAAGTGGTGGTTGATTGACGCTGCACGTGGAGAAATATCGTGGCATCCCCAAGATTGTGCATATTGTCCGGATGAACAAAAACCATCGACCGATAAAAACACCGACTCTCTGATTGTGGCACTTGCAAATCTGGGAGAAGACGATGACAAATAACACCTTACAAGAACAAATTGAAAATTATATTAATTTTAATTGTAAATTTTGTAAAAACGTAAGTTCGTGTGAATTTTATCCCTTTCTTGTAACACCAGGCGCAATTGTCAAGTGGGATATTACACGTGGAGACTATGCGTGTGCAAATAGGGAAAAAGACCACGGCGCACGAATTGTACGCATTGAAAAAGTAAGTTAGCCCGAATGATAATTCCGCTATGCGGAATTATCTTCGTCTTCCCCGTCCTCGTCCTCTTCCACCGGTTCCCCAACTGCGCCCCGATTTGCCAGCAATTGCGCCGAGTTGGTGAAACGCACTCCCTCTGCTTGGTCTGAATGGTTTCATTTAGTGTCTTCACCGCCCATTGATTTTATACTCTCTTCAATGTCTTTAACTTTTTGCTCAATGATATTTATTCCCGCAATGATATCCCATGCGAGTAATCCAATTATTACAATTATTCCCGCGAGAAGAAGCAGGATTACTTTTGTAGCTGCCCACAATTCGTTGGGAACGGGAAAATCTATAACCGCTGTAAATATAAACACTCCCGCAATTATTGTCATAAGACCAAGATTTACAAATGCAATAATTGCTTTCTTCCATTCTTTTTTCTTTTTTTCGTCCACTGTAAAGGACAGGGTTACAGTTGTCATATTTGATAATTAACCAACCAACTTTAAAATACTTCGCAGGTGATACATATACCATATGAACCGAATAGCATTTGCTTGTTTTGTGCTTATAATAAGCACAATTATAGTTGTATCTTCGGCATTTGCATCATCTCCACCCGCATTGCCAATGTCCGTAGAAGCAATAGTAATGATTGATGATACTCCCGCCCCTATTGATACTGTTGTAGAAGCTTCCTGTGAAAATATATATGAAGATACTGCGCGCATATCACTTATACGTGAAGGAGAGTTTGGAAATTATGGCCCGTTTGATCCGAGAATTATCATCCAGGGATCAGACGTAGTTCCGGGAACCCCGGTTACATTCACGGTAGATGGGTATTCTACACGTATAAAATATATCGGGCAGGAATTTGGAACCGCAATCGCATACGTTCCAGGAGAGCATGCGGTTCTTGAAATACACGTAATTGTTGAAGAGAACCAATCCGAAATACTCCCAATGGCGGTTGTAACGCCAGAACCTACACCCGCCCCAACAATCCTGTTAACCCCAGAACCCACTCCAGAACCCACTCCAGAACCCACTCCCACGTATTCATATCTTCCGCAATTTTCTCCAGAAGATCAATCAGTTGTTGATTACATGAAGACAATTGATGAACGGTATGTTTCTGAAACCGCATACAACTTCGAAGTGTATCGTTTGTACTGGTATATTCACGATTACACTCCAAACAAGGACATGATCGATTGTAGAAAATCGTTCGATCCTGCAAGCGTCGCGAAGTTTAATAGAATGTTTAGATACGCCGAGTGTGGTGGGTATAAACCCCGACCAGATCTCAACGCAATGCTCGAAGCACAGAACTATGAGTGGTTCCGAATGTATGGAATAGAGTGGACGTACAGTGGGTGGAGCAGAGTGCCAAAAGAATGGGTTGGGCTTTATGGATTGCCAAGTATGTATGTTCCGTCTGAAGCGATTGTGCGAATGTGTGAATGCCCACCAGATGGTTCGTGCTGTATATCTACCTGATATACACCATATTTATTATAACGAGGGATATCAAACTTATTACCATCACCCCGGCACTGGTTGCAGATATAATATCGCCACCTCTTAACCGCGAAGATATTTCTCCCGATAGTTCTTTTTTGTTAAACCATACAACCCCACAAATAATAAACAATGTAATTGATGCTTTCAATATAGCAATAGACCCTATAAACAACACAGGATCGTGGAAAAACTGGTTAAATACCGGATTAAGCTCTTGAAACCCATCATAAAATAAGTAACCCCACACAGTTACCACAACATCTATTGCCATACACGCCGAAAAGACAATTAGTGCCCATTTCTGGAAGTTTGTTACACTTTTTGTATATAGCAATATGCGGTTTATTTGATTATTCATATTCGAGTTTGCTCATCAGCAGAGCATATTCTTCTTCTGTGATTACTTTTTTCCGCACCTGCGCCTGGAGTGTTTTTTTGGCAAATGTTTTTACACGTTGTTTGCCGAGAACTGGTTCAAGTGCTTTTATTTGACCAATCATTTGTTCAACCTGGTCACTGGGATTCGACATGGTTTGCCTCCAGTCCCCATGCATCCCAGTTGGGGCGGGTATATCGTGCAAATAAATCAATACATGGCATTAAATTCTGCTGGAATATAATTGGTTCGATTTTCTCCCAAAACTCTTCGGGTTTACGTGAATGTCTAGTAGGTTGCGCATAGATAACATTTGGCGTTTGGTTGTTGAATGCGCGTACTTTTCCACGTATACCCACAAAACAAATTTCTGTGTTTACTCTGAACCATTTACCCATACCAAGCCAGTTGGTTTTAACCCATACCAGTGCAGTTTTCTGATTGAATCCCCACGCGTCTAATACCTCGATTCCATTTCGCAATAGTGGCATAGTTGCCCATAAAAACAATACACACCCTTCATCGTCAACAATATCGGGAACGTTAAGTTGTTTAATTTCTTCGAGGTCAAGAACCGGATATTTTGTAGATGCTCCTGTCATTCCATTTGATGTACGTGTGGGTGATGTGGCATATGTATTATAATATTTCCACGGTGGATCTGCAACAATACACTTATATTTTTTATCAATGTCTATGTAAGGCATAATCAATCAATCCTGTGAAACAATCCGTTTCTTCCAATTGGGGTGTAATTAAAATATTTTATGATTGCAAACGTTATATATCTTCTTCGTGTCATTCTATTCATGTTGGTTGGTATGAGATTATGATCATCTGCCCAAAATTCGATGTGGTTTCGTGATAGGGTTTCGGGAATACACCCGCGGTATTCAAGATATGCACGTACAATTTCTGTGAATCTTTCAGTATTAATATCGGATGCGCGGTTTTTTGTAGTAGACATCCCCCGACCATTTGCACGACGGGCACCTAAATTTCTGCTTGACAATAGAACTACCTCGCTTGTTTGTGGATGCTCCTACACGTATAACCGGCGTTCTACATTTCGGGCATTTTGGAATCATGAACAAGTCTTTGACTTTACCCATATATGAATGTTACACTGCCCGCAGCCGTACAAGATGGCGGGTTCTATGATACGCATTTCGCCAACCGCGCTTTTTTCGCCACAGCGTTTTGTAACAATATAGGCTTCTTTAATGAATTTCATTGGTTCGTTACACTTAATGCATCTGTTGGTGTTTTCTCCGGTTTTGAACCTGGTTTCAAGTCGTTTGAGTTCTTTTGCGGCATATATCATTTTCTGCATTTACTCATCATCTCCTCTACATAATCAAGCGCGGCAATTGCATCTTCAAGTCTACACCCGGCTTCGAAATCACTTCTTCCGGATTTTAGTCCAATAAAAAATCTACACAGATCTCCACTACCTGGATATACGTATAGTTCTTCTGGTTCAACAACGGTTACTTTTCCATCTTTGATATTATATTGTATTACTGGCACATTATCTGGTTCTGTTGATTCTTCTTTCCACAGTTGACATTTAAGGTTGAGATACGGAAATGCGCGTGCAATTATTTTCCATTCTTTTTCCACACATTCCACGGATGGATATTTCCCAATGTTATACGAATTGGTAAAAATTGTGCCGTCCCAGTTGCACCACCCGTGTGGGCCACCTATAAACGAGCTTACAACCTGCCCGCCATTTTTTAGATATTCAATGCCATATAATACCCCGTATTTCTCCATAACTGAACGATATTCTTCGTCTGTTGTGTAGTAATCTCCAATTGTTGAATGATATTTTTGCTGTTGGCTTTTTCTTTTAAATATGTGTTCGTAGAGAGCCTGAACAAACGCATGATTATTTGAAACAAAAAACAATCCACTTGTACGTATAATTATTTCTTTTGCCTGGTTTTCGGTAATCTTTTTACCAACAACTGTTAGCGCAGGCCATTTCCCGAGATATGGCAAATTATTATTCATTCTGTTTGTCTCCTTCGGGGGTTGAATCGTAGAAATGAAATCCCATTTCTTCTAGTCTCTGTTTTGCTTTTTGTATATCTTGTTTTTCTTTTTCGAGTTCTTCTGGGGTTTTCGGAAATAGTTTTTCGTAGATGGGCCAAATAACAAACCATTGTAATTTTTCCCATATTGACATTGGTAATATTGTCATATTATTATCCCGCGAGATATGCGATTGTAAGTGTTACCACCATTCCAATGCCGCACCCGGCAATACAATATAATGCGAATTGCGTGTTTGCCACAAACCCAAACGTTCCCGCGGTAGCAATCGCTAGTAACCATATAAAAAACACAACCGCAATGAAATCGGCAATTGCGGAATGTCTATCTTTGCGCTTTTCGCTTGATGGGGGTATTAATTCACTTTCTGCCATTTAGTATCACCCAAGTCCCGCAGAAGTAGGGTTCCGACCATTGCGTAGGGACACACAGATTACATCTTACCAGGAGATAAATTGCGTCTAGATGCGCGATCTCCTGATTAATGTTCTACCTGGTATGCGCGGATCAGAGTTGTCCTAAATCTGTTTCGGTTGGTATACTAATATGTTTGTTGTAGTAGTATAAAAAGATTATGAGAATTCCGTGGGCACCTGATCCCATATGGGGCATGATTCTACCATATCAAGGAAATCATCTGCCGTATACGTGGCACCATACTCGTCCTCTACTACCGGCCTGGTAAGACCGCGCATCTTTTTCAGCCGCCAATAATGTTTCATCAGTGTCCACGTAAATGATGAACATGATGATACACCCGTTGGTTTTTCACGTGCAGCACGTTGAAATCCAAGTTCAACCATTGCAGATGAATATGAATGTGTTTTTCTATTGTATGGTTTCCCACACGCAGGGCACACATCTGACCATTTGCCATTCCCGCTATGAACGTCGTGTGTTCCGTAATGTACACACAGTGTTGTTCCACAGTCCCAGCAGTATCGTCCCGCCGCGCTTCGCTTTCCAATGTGATCCTGGATATTATCCCGATCTTCGGACGTTTTCTTAATCCAATAGAAATTAGTTCCCATGTTAATCTTCTCCTTGTTTTTTACGTAGAATTCTATCGGTTGCCGCTGCAATCGCAATCACGGATATACACATAACTATACATCCCATTACTAACACAACCATAAACCCAAATGTAGAAATATTTCGAAACCCACGATACCACACGCCATTAATAATTATTGTCCCCCCGTATACAAGTCCTGAAAGTAACCACACGTCCATGATTTTATCATAGTGGGTTCTCAGGAATTGTTGCATGTTTCTAGCGAGTCCTAAGAAACTCATATAAAGCTTGTTCTCGCGAGGCTTTTCGCTTTTGTTCGTCTCTTTTTTTCTCCCT
>Ga0116142_10004640_pt1 | contig 12903 bp, 9 predicted proteins | sample AD_UKC033_MetaG_FD_89785 | JGI IMG/M metagenome (GOLD analysis project Ga0116142, IMG submission 89785) | Active sludge microbial communities of municipal wastewater-treating anaerobic digesters from USA - AD_UKC033_MetaG | ecosystem: Engineered > Bioreactor > Anaerobic > Digestate | place: USA... | reverse complement strand
GAAGAAGAAAAGAACGACCCGACTTTTGCCAAAGCTCTTGCTTCACTGGGCGACATCTTCGTGAGCGACGCCTTCGGAACCGCTCACCGCGCCCACGCCTCGACCGCCGGCATCGCCGACACGCTTCCCGCCTATGCCGGCTTTCTCATGGAAAAAGAAATCAACTATCTGAGCAAGGTCACCACTTCTCCTGATCGCCCTCTTGTGGCAATCATGGGCGGTGCCAAGGTCAGCGACAAGATTCTGGTCATCGAAAACCTTCTCGAAAAAGTAGACTCGCTTCTGATCGGCGGCGGCATGGCTTTCACCTTTCTCAAGGCTCAGGGCTACAACATCGGGAAATCACTCTGCGAACACGACAAGCTCGAACTCGCCCTCAAGCTGATCGAAAAAGCGAAGGCATCGGGACGCAAATTGCTGCTGCCCGTCGACGTGGTTACCGCCACCGAGATAAAAGAAGGCACTGCAGTTAAAACAGTTGCCATCGACAGCATACCCGAAAATGAGCTTGGCCTCGACATTGGACCCAAAACCATAGAAGCCTTCGCGGCCGAACTGAAAACCGCCAAAACCGTTCTCTGGAATGGGCCGATGGGCGTTTTTGAAACCAAGCCCTTCGATGTTGGCACCCGCAAAGTTGCCGAAATGCTTGCAGATCTCAAAGCCACGACAGTTGTCGGGGGTGGAGATTCAGTTGCAGCCATCGAGCAGATGGGCGCAGCCGACAAAGTTTCACATGTTTCGACCGGTGGTGGTGCCTGCCTTGAATTTCTCGAAGGGCAGACGCTTCCCGGTATCGAAATTTTTTCACGCAATATCAACAATCTCACACAGGGAGCAGTAAAATGAGCAGACGACCTTTAATAGCCGCCAACTGGAAGATGCACAAGACAACCCAGGAAGCCAAAACTTTTATGGCCGAACTTTTGCCGAAAATAGCCGATCTCAAAGACGTTGACGTGCTTGTCTGCCCGCCTTTTACACTCATCAACGCTGTCGACCAGGGGCGCGAAGGCAGCAAGGTGCTGCTTGGTGCCCAGAACATGTATTTCGAAGAAAAGGGCGCTTTTACCGGCGAAGTTTCACCGGCAATGCTCAAAGATTTGAACTGCGAATTCGTCATTCTCGGTCATTCTGAACGGCGCTGGGTATTTGGCGAATCCGACGAGCTCATCAACAAAAAGGTTCTGGCCGCTTTTGCCAAAGGACTGATTCCGGTTCTTTGCGTCGGTGAAAAGCTTGAAGAGCGTGAAAAAAGCCTGACCGACCAGGTAATTCTCAACCAGCTCGAAAAAGGTCTGGCCGGCGTTTCCGAACAGCATGTCCGCGGCATTGTAATCGCCTATGAGCCGGTATGGGCCATTGGCACCGGCAAAAATGCCACTACCAAGGATGCCAAAGAAGCCATTGCCCTGATTCGCGAATTCATTCACAGTCGCTTTGGCAGTGAAACTGCCGCCAAAGTTCGCATACTCTACGGTGGTTCGGTAAAACCTGAAAACGTCAGCACTTACATGGAACAGGAAGGCATAGACGGCGCATTGGTTGGCGGAGCCAGCCTCGAGGCCGATTCTTTTGCAAAACTGACCAGGTTCTGATCGGCTCAGGTTAAGTAAAATTCAACCGACGCGGCCTGAATGAAGTAATTCATGCAGGTTCGCGTCGGTTGGTTTTTCGGGCGTTTTATCAGACAGATTATACTGTACATCCTGACGCCGTCTGGGGTAGAATATCGGCGACAGTATGGGAATACGCATAAAAATAGCCTTAGGCTTTGCTCTGCTGACGATCGTAGTTATTTCGGTCGTCTCGTTCTGGGCTGCTCAAAGTATCGGTTTTTCACTCGACAGCTCAGACCTGAGCAAACTAGAGGTCTTCAGGCAACAGCTCGTGAAAAAGCTCGCCGAAGAACAGCAGACTCTTGACCGACTGGCTGCCGAAACTGCCGAAGCCCTTGCCGCCGCTGATTTCTTCGCAGATTCACACTCAAGCCAGCAGCGGCACATCGAAAAAATAAAATCGGCACTTGGGGCAGACTGGCTGGAAATATTCATCGCCGGCAAGCCGACGTTTTTTTTTAACCCAAGCTTTACAGTTCCGCAGTTTCAGACAGAATTTCCGGTAAGAATAGCTCATTCAGGCCCCTTCTCTTACAAGGGGTATCTGGCGACAAAGGTTCCTTTTCCGGGAAAACCCGATGTCAGCTTGTGCATGGCCAGAACCCCGCTTCTCGAAAACGGAGTTCCCGAGTTCTTTGCCCTTTTCGACTCCACTGGAGTATTGTTCTCAAAAGGTTTCAACCCTGATTTCAAGCATCTGATGAAGCTCGCACGCGAAAATATCACTCATGAAATGCAGGTAGAAGAAAACCTTTACCGCATCAGAGTATTCAACCACAGTAACGACCGCTTCATCATGACTGGCTACCCGGCTCAGAGAGCGACTTTGTCACGCAGTCTCGTCGATGAACTAATGCTGCGCCTCGCTCTTCTGGAAGTAATCGGCCTGCTGCTGCTTGGTTTTTTCCTTGGCAGAAAGCTTTTTGCGCCCCTTGGCGCCCTAAAACATGGCATCGAACAGATTGCAGCAGGTCACTGGAAAGAAATTCCCCTCGATCAGCCGCCGATGCAAAACAGCGGTTATGAAATCGAAAATGTCGCCAGAAGTTTCAATATGATGGTCAGAGAGCTGTCGTCGGCCCAGACCCGTCTTATAGAAGTTCAAAAAGAACTGGCCAAAAAAGACAAAATGGCGGCACTCGGCCGTTTTTCAGCCGGCATTGCCCACGAAATAAACAACCCCCTCGGCACTATTCTCGTCACAGCTGGCATGTTAAAAGAAGCTGCTGCGGGCGGCACCGCCATTGCCCCTGAAGATTTCGACGCGATTCTTGAAGAAACGCGCAGATGCCGCGACATAATCAGCACACTCCGTACTTATACGGGGCGAACGCAGCCACAGTTAACCGCAATCCCGGCCAGCGAACTCATCGCTCAGATCAAAGACTTTCTCGCTCACCAGACTGCTTTCAGCGACATCGGCTTCGAAATCGACTTCCCTGACAACTCTGACATGAACCTGATGATCGACCTTAAAGCCATGTATCAGGTCTTCAACAACCTGGTTAAAAACGCTCAGGACGCAATGGCGGAACTTGCCGACAAAAAAGTAAGGATTCATACCGAGCTTCTGACAGACCATTGCTGCATCAGAATACAAGACCCCGGCAAAGGATTCGACTGCCTGCCTGAGCATATTTTTGAACCTCTGTTCACGACAAAGGCGCAGGGAACAGGTCTTGGCCTGGTGATCTGCCAGGCCATAATTGAAGGACATCACGGCACAATTGAGGCACAGCGAATCGATGAACGAACTGAGCTGATCATCAAACTGCCGACAGCAGAAATGCTCAAAAAGGCACAGGAGGAAAAAACACAATGAAAGGGCGCATTGCACTTATCGACGATGAAGTCAAGCTGCTGCAGGCCTTGAAGAAAGCGCTCGAACTCGAGGGCTACGAAGTTTGCGAATTTTCAGAACCTCAGAGAGGTTACGATTATATTGCTTCTCATGACATGGATCTAGTCATTTCAGACATCCGCATGAGCGGCATGACAGGCATCGAACTTCTGGGGAAAATACGAAAAATCAAACCAGAGCTGGCATGCATTCTGATGACCGCTTATTCTTCGGTTGAAACTGCGGTGACGGCAATCAAGCTGGGGGCGCGGGATTACCTGCTCAAGCCATTTGAACTCGCCGACTTCAAACAGGCCGTCAAGCAGGCTATCTTGAGCAAATACAACATTATCAAAAGCTCTACGCCGACGCGAAAAATAATAGGCAATTCAGAGCCAATGCAAAAAATTCATAAGCTCATCGCCAATATTTCAGATACTGACAGCACTGTATTAATCAGCGGCGAGAGCGGAACCGGCAAGGAAATGGTCGCCCGCGCCATTCATGAACATTCACTTCGCAACGACAAACCTTTTGTGGCGGTTAACTGCAGCACTATTCCTGAGCAGCTTTTCGAAAGCGAAATGTTCGGACATAAAAAAGGCAGTTTCACGAATGCCTACTCAGACAAACATGGCCTGTTCAAAGAAGCCGAGGGTGGCACGCTTTTTCTCGATGAAATCGGTGATCTGCCGGTCTCGAACCAGGCCAAGCTGTTGCGTGTGCTTCAGGATGGCGGCTATAAACCGGTTGGTTCAAACAACCAGCTGCAGGCGAACGTGCGCATAATCGCCGCCAGCAACAAAGTTCTCGGCAAAGAGGTTCTGAGTGGCAATTTTCGTGAAGACCTGCTCTACCGCATCAACGTCGTCGAAATAGAGCTGCCACCTCTGCGCCAGAGGCGCGGCGATATCAAAGAGCTGACCGATTTTTTCATAAATCTGTATAATACCAGGCATTCACGCAATATCAGCGGTTATGACCCGACTTTCATACAGGCCATGTCAGAGTATGACTGGCCTGGCAACGTCAGGCAACTCGAAAACTGCGTCGAGAGGGCTGTGATAATGAAACGGAACGGGCTATTGACAGCTACCGACCTGAATCTGCCGGGCGACAGAAATGAATTTACGGGTAATGGTGTAGAACAGGGCCTACCCCTCGACCAGACCATGGAAAAAATCGAAGAAAACCTGATATTACAAGCTCTCGAAGCAGCCGGCTGGAACTATTCAAAAGCCGCCGCCACCCTGGGAGTGACCAGGCAAAACCTTCATTACAAACTCAAAAAATACGGCATCAAAAAAGATGACTGAAATTTTGTCTAAAATCTGCCGGGCAATCTGGCCAGAATTTTCCAGCATTCTGGCCAGACTTGCTTTCATGGTAATTTTGTCGTTTTTTGCGATGACAACAACCTTTGCAGCTGAAGGTTCAGAAGATTCAGAAGGCTATGAAGTTTCCAGGCATGGTAACAGGCTCATTATAAAGTTCAGACAGCAACTGGCCTTTGACGAAGTTCATCTGCCCGCAATTTCAGAGGAGTTGTGGGGTCGGGGCAACTTATGCAGGGCAGCGCTTCTTGAAGCGTCAGACCAGCAATATATTTCTGCCGCTCAGAAAGATGAAAATCTGATTATATTCAGACCCGATGCTCTTGCCAGTTCAGCGCTGCTGATAACGCCTTTGATTGTGGTTAAACATGACGGCGAAACCGGGAACGCAACAAGTTCGCCCCGAATCAAGGTTATCGCAGTGCCGGCTGCATACCGTCATCTGGAACACAGGCTGGCAAAGCTGGCCAGCAAGGTTTCCGATTTTCAGCAGAAAAACAGATGTTTTTCGTGTCACACCGCCCTGCCTCTGGCAATGACCTTTCAGGCTGCAGCTAACCGTGGTCTTCACATCGACCAGGATGCGATTCTTCAGGTTGGCCGCAAAATCGCCGGCCTACAGCAAAGTGACGGGTCTTATTTTTTCAGCCAGGAACCGGCCTATGGCACAATAATGACAACTTTATGCGCTGGGGCAACCATGGCTCTTATCAGCGATTTTTCGGCAGAATTCACCATGAATCTCATAAAAATCATGCCGCTGCTGAAAGATTGGCAAAATCGTGATGGCATAACGGATTCAGATTTTTTTTTCAGGCCTTTCTTCGTCGGGCAACCAACTGCCGCAGCACTTGAAGCCATAATAATCAACAATCTTCATTGCGCCGCCGTGCAAAACCACGAACAGCAGCAAAACATGGATCTTCACAGGCGATTGCAGCAATTGCAAAAATGGGCTGAATCCCAGAAAAAAGAGGCTGTTCACCGGCGAATAGTCATTATGGCCGCCACCCCTCTTCTTTTTCAATTCAAACATTCCGAGCGGGATTTTATCGTCAGCGAGCTGACCGACATAATCAAAAATGAACCCGAGGGAAGACGCCGTGACGTGAGAGCTCTGATATTTTCTTTACTCGAGCGTCTTGCACCAGAGCTCGACTTGCAACTGCCAGATCTGCCTCAGCCACAGAATATCTCCGATGAAATATGGGATTGTCATGAAAAAATAAAGCAACTGCCCTTTCCTGTCAGGTAAAAAAACCGTGTTTATCACCAAAAACCGGCAGCCAGCTGCCGATATATAAACCATGACCAGAAATTCGCTTTACAGACTGATGATTGTCTTCATTCTGCTTTTATTCAGCGGATCTGCTCTGTCTGCCCAAAACAGCTTCGACCAGGTTAACCCTCCCGACGTCATGAAAGACTTTGAGATGTTGCGACAGCGCATAGAAAAGAACCCCAATGACATCGCGGCCCTCAACTCGATTGGCATTATTTACGCCAGATCAGGGAAACTGGACGATGCGGTCAGAATATGGAGACATGCTCTGGCGTTAGACCCCCGTTACGTACATCTTTACAACAACCTTGGCTCGGCTTTGAAGCAGATGAACCGCCGCGAAGAAGCCAGGCTGATATTCAAAACCGGCCTGAGCCATTCAGCGTCTTTCTGGATCAGCTACAATCTGGGTCTTCTCGAGAAAGAAGACGGGAACCCGGCTGTGGCAGCAGCTTGTTTTCGCGACTGTCTCGCGGGCAATCCCGGCTTTCAGCCAGCGGTAAACCAGCTTGCCGAACTGGGCTATATAGTCAGACTCCCGGAGAAAGGTCGCAGCACCCGCCCGGTGAGTATCGGCAGCTACAAGCCACCGGTTGAAAGCGGCAACATCGACTTTTACCCCCTTTACCATCGCGGCATACCCGGAAAAGGTAAAAATGAGGCATATGTGAGCTCACAGCCCTCAGATACTGCGCCAAAACAGGTAAGACAGCAGACCAGCAAACCATTTACACCACTGACGTTGAATGACTGCATAACCATGATAAAAACCTTTCAGGCAGAACCACATGACCGCTATCTGGCCCTGACTTTCGACGATGGCCCACACCACAGTCACACTCGAGACATCCTAGACACATTGCGGCGTGAAGGCGCTAGAGCAACTTTCTTTGTTGTCGGCAGCCGTGCCGAAACTTACCCTGACATTCTAAGTCGCATGGCCGCTGAAGGGCACGAAATAGGCAATCACACCTGGGAACACAGAAGTCTGGCTAGAAGTCAGACTGCCGAATCACTGACAAGCCTGCGCCGCACCAACGATCTGATTGCCGGCATTACAGGGCGCGACTGCAACATCGTCAGACCGCCATTCGGGCATACCAGCACCAGAGTAAAAGAAATGCTGCACGGCCAGGGCTGGCACGAGGTAATGTGGGATTCAGACAGCCGCGACTGGCAGAACAAAAACCCGGATGTTATTCTGTATCGGGTAATGAAGTCAGCCGGACCGGGCAGCATAGTGCTTTTTCACGACATTCACCCGGGCGCAGGTCAGATGTTGCCGACCCTGATCAAGGCTTTCAAAAGTCAGGGTTACCGCTTTGTGACGATCTCCGAGCTGATAAAACTTACCAGCGCCAGCTGACATACTTGTATTTGCAGATAATTCGAAGCTATAATTCAAGACGATGTGGATCGTCATACTCAACTTTTGCCTGTTTCTGCTGCTGATTGGTTTCTTTTTTTATGGAATCAAACAGTGGTCAGGTCTGATCGCCGATTACGAAGATGGCGACGACGAGGAAAAAGCGACAGCAACGCTCGTAGACGGTTTTCACTACCGCCTGCCACTCTGGATACTGATAACGGGAGCTGGTCTGGCATCTCTCGCCAGCCAGGTAATCAGCTGGCTCGGCTATTGATCAATGCCCGTTCAGGTAGTCTTTACCGTCGGCAGAATGGACAAGAAGTGTAGTCGGCATTTTCTGCAGCATGGTATCGTAATTTGCCTGCCAGGCTGCCTCATGCCCCGGCTCCGGCAGTTCATAACCCAGAAAAATGCAATCGGCATCGAATGAGCTTTTCTGCAGAGTGCCGGCAAAACTCGTATCAGATACGACGACTTCGGCTTCTGCATCGACCCTGGCGGTCTCGATAAGGTGCCTGAGCTCCTGCCAGGCTTCTTCTTTACCGCTTTCATTTTTGACCACGCGCTTCAGCACGATCCTGGAGCCGCTCCATTCCCAGTTATGGACCAGAAGATGAGCCATGAGAACCATCAACGGCCCATTTTTGTGACCACGCCACCAGACATCGATGCGTTTTTTGCGATCAGGGTCGGGCAACCCACGGTTGTAGACCAGAATCTGACTGATATTCAAAAAAGTCGCTTCGCGCAGAAACTCAACATAGCTTCTCTGCCCCTTCGTGTCGCCTTTCCAGCCACAGATAAAAATATTGGGGCGCAGTGGCCCATAGGCAGAGCCACGCAGAACAATTCTGACACCACTCATAATATCGTCGGCAACCACCACCTGCGAAAGCGCCTGAATGCCCTTTTCTTTGAGGAAACCATCGAGCTGGGCTACTGCTGCCGAACGTTCGACCGCCAGCTCTGTAAGCTTGCCGGGAAGCACGTTCGCCAGAACGACAATGCCGCGGCCGGCGTTCAGCCAGACAGCGTAAGTGACCATCGTTTCACGAGATTTGGGGTTGCCGCTCAGAGCCAGAATCGATGGGCGCCAGTTGCGAGCATCATCAGGCAGTTCCTGCAATGAAAAAAGATTGTCTTTGATGCGGCTGTAAAGATAGCCACGCCGTGCATCACCGAACGATATGGCCATTTCGCGCCGGCGAAGATACCATACAAGCATAACCACGACGGCCAAAGCCATTGAAGCAGCTCTGTAATCGATCAGCATGGCCGAACCAAAGCTGCCGATCACCCCGGCAAGAGCCATAGACCAGTGAAAAAATCTAAAGCGCGGCCTGAACGAAGGGTTTCCGGAATATGCTTCGATAAAAGCAGCCAGATTGAGCAGACCAAAGGTAAAAAGAAAAAACATACCCATGACTGCAGCCACATGGTTCAAAAATTCGCCACCCGAACCATCACCGCCAAGCCAAAGCAGAACGAAAGTTGCAATACCACAAAAATACAGACCCATGCGCGGCTCATCGGTTGGCCCATAGCCTTTGGCAAAAGGCTTCAGAAACGGAATAATCTCGTCGCGGGCAATTGCCTGCAACACCCTGGGCGCACCAACAAAGCGACCCAGCGCACTCGAGAGCGTCGCGGCATACACTCCGGCCACTACCATGTAACTTGCCCCGAACAAAGCGTTTTCGAGCATGACTTTGAACGGAGTCGCAATCAGGTCTTCACGGGCAAAACCGCCGCCATAGAAAATAATCTGCAGAAAATATACTGTGGTAGCTACCAGTAGAGCGTAAAGAGTTCCCTTCGTCATGTTCTCGCCCGGATTCTCAAGGTCTCCAGACATGTTTATGCCCGCGATAAAGCCGGTAACACTCGGAAAATAGATGGCAAAAAGGGCCCAGAAACCCGTCGAACCACCTGAGCCCGTCGCCGGCAACATATTCATACGCAACTGCGTTGCACTGAAGTTTTGCCAGGCTCCCGCCAGAAAAATAAAAATCGAACAGAAAAGAACCGCCATGATTACATACTGCGTTTTAATAGCCCAATCAGCACCAACCCTTGCAATCAAAAACAAAACCGTCGCAGCACCGAGTCCGATATACAAAAAATATGGCGCCAGCGCCGGAAAAGCCTTAGTAACTGACTCGGCAAAACCGAGAAGATAAAAAGAAATTGAAACAACTTGAGCCGCAAAGAGTGCCAGGCCGATAGCTCCGCCAAACTCGGCTCCAAGAACTCGTGAAACCATAAAATAGGCGCCGCCACCCTTGATCGGCATATTTGTAGAAATGGCTCCGACCGATAACGTAGTCAGCAAAGTAATGAACTGTGACAGCACAAGGATGAGAACCGCGTTGATTACCCCAGCTTCACCAACAACATAGTTGGCACGCATAAACATGATTACGCCAAAAATAGTCAAAATACTTGGCGTAAAAACCCCGGCAAAAGTCCCAAATTTTATATTGCGGCTCTTGCCGGCATAATTGGCGTTCAACATTGCCGATCATCTCCGTTGTTTTTGCTGCAGCAGTCTAACATGTAAAGTCCCCACCCGCAACGCTGTCACATTTGCGCTCCGGCACAGCACTTCCCTCGGAAATTACCACCCATGCACACAACGAAACCCGCAACTTCGCTGTTCATCCGTGTCTATCCGCGTTAATCCGTGGCCCGACTATAAGCAGTGTTCATCCGTGTCTATCAGTGTTAATCCGTGGTCCGACTATAAGCAGTGTTCATCCGTGTCTATCAGTGTTAATCCGTGGCCCGACTATAAGCAGTGTTCATCCGTGTCTATCAGTGTTAATCCGTGGTCCGACTATAAGCAGTGTTCATCCGTGGTAAAATATTGGAAAATTACCGGTTTTGCTTTATGCTGTACAAGTAACGTATCTTTGCGACAGTAACAAGGAGAGAGGCAATGGAACAAGAAAAAACCACCAGACGACGGTTCAAGACATTCCCGAATCTAAAAGCAGAAAGCTTTCAGCACCCCTGGGATCGTCAGGCAATCAATGCCCTGCAGGCAATTCCCGGTTTCGAGTTTCTGGTCACAAAACTCATGGAGATAGGTTTTGAACAGTTCTTTCGAATCACCAACCTGGCAAGTAATATTCACGTAAAGGGCAAAATGTTACCAAGGCTTCGCGAAACCCTGCGTTACGCAACCCGCATTCTCGACATGCCCGAACCAGAACTCTATATCACGACACACCCATTGCCAAATGCTTTCACATACGGTCAGACCCGCCCCTTTATCGTTGTCACCTCCGGCCTGATCGAAGCCATGGATGAAGAGGAAATTTTCTTCGTGCTTGCCCACGAACTGGGACATATCAAATGCGGCCACGTTTTATACCGTACCATGGCCCGCAATTTTAAATTGGTGCTCGATATCGCCGCCGGTGCGACTTTTGGGCTTTCGGGACTTTTGAGCACCGGCCTTGAAATGGCCATGTTCGACTGGGAAAGAAAATCAGAGTTGTCAGCCGACCGCGCCGGCCTGATCTGCGTGCAAAACCAGCACACGGCCAATCGCGCCTTCATGAAAATGGCAGCAGCTTCACCCAAGCTTTACGATGAAATGGATGAAGGCGAATTTCTGCGACAAATCAGATCTTACGAAGATGCCACGGATGAATCATTCATCAACAAGACCTACACAGCATTCATAACCTCGCGCATGACTCATCCATTTCTGATCATGCGTGCCAAGCAGCTCGATTCATGGATTCAAAGCGGCGGGTTCAGTGACCTCACCGGCATCAACCCCGATGATGTCAGGGATGAAAGTGACAAGCTCATCGACTTAGCAGAGTAACGGCTTCAGCCTGCCTCTGAGAGACGGCCAGATCGAGTGCGGTCTGGCCGTTTTCGTCTATCAGGGCAGAATCGGCACCAGCGGTAAGCAAAGCTGCGATGACCGCTGTCTTTCCCTGCTGGGCAGCAAGGTGCAGGGGTGTCCAGCCGTCATTGTCGGCAAGATTGATTTCAGCGCCCAGCATAATCAGCTGTTCGACGATCGGCAGGCAGCCGCGATAAGCAGCCCAATGCAGAGGGGTCCAGCCATCGCGCTCAGTGCGTCTGAAATCGGCACCATGAACGATCAGCATATTGAAAGTCTCTGGTTTTTCGCGAGCGGCGGCAAGGTGCAACGGTGTCACACCATCGACATTGGGAGCATCGACTTTGGCGCCCCGCTGCAAAAGTGCAGCCAGAACAGCCTTCATACCATACTTTGCGGCCAGATGCTGTGGCGTAACTCCTGTTGCATCAGCAACTTCGATATCAGCGCCGATTTCTATCATCTGCAGGCTTTTTTCAGTATCCTGAGCATCGATTACGGCAAGCAAAGATTTCGTGTCGTTCATGTTTTGCTCCTGACCATGTGGTTTATCTTTAAGTAGCATGCAAATCGAATCTTTCACAAGAATAATTAATAAAAACCGACCTGATAAGGGTGATTAACCCTCTGTAACATTTGAATAAATAACTACGTTATTGATATAGCCGAAACAAAGCATTATACTGTTTAGACGGAGCCATTCCAGGCAACGTCACTCTAGATACACCCGGGAGGAATAAAAATGGGCTTTTTTGCTAATCAGACACGTTCAGTTATCGAATGGAAAGACGCAAGTCCTGAGTTACTCATCTGGCGCTGGGACGGCGCCAGCGACGAATTGAAAAATGCTTCCAAGCTCATCATCAACCCCGGCCAGGCAGCTATTTTCGTTTATGAAGGTCAGATACGGGCTATTCATGATTATCCCGGCATGTTCGATCTCAAAACTGCCAACGTGCCTTTCTGGACCACTTTAACCAAAATAATGCAGAATTTCACTTCTGAACACAAAGCGCATGTCTACTTTGTGAGAATCACTGAATTCGTTAACCAGAAATGGGGAACCAAAGCTCCGGTTAAATATACCGACCCGGTTTACAAATTCCCTGTAGGCATGCGGGCTTTTGGTAACTTCTCGTTTCATATCACCGATATCAGACGTTTCTTCAATGAGTTCGCCAGCAATATTGAGGTTCTACCGATAAGTGCCATTAAAAACGTCATTGTAGATCGCCTGCTCGAACCAATGACCGACATTTTTGCCACCGCCGGCCTCAGTTACGCTGAAATCGACAAAAACCGCATGGAGCTTTCTAAAAAGGTCAGCGAAGCCGTAGCTCCTGAATTCGCCCCCCTTGGCTTTGAGATGTCCGACTTCAGAATCGAAAATACTGATTTCGACGAAAAAACTCAGGAACGCATCGATAAAATTTCTGACAAAATGGCAGACGCGCATGCCATCAACGCCATGGGCCAGATAAACAACCAGGGCCTCAATGCTTACGCAACAGTCGAAAAACTCAACGCTCTCAACACAGCGGCTTCCAACCCCAACGGCATGGCCGGCATGGGCGTTGGCATGGGTGCAGGCATGGGT
>Ga0116142_10004637_pt1 | contig 12906 bp, 2 predicted proteins | sample AD_UKC033_MetaG_FD_89785 | JGI IMG/M metagenome (GOLD analysis project Ga0116142, IMG submission 89785) | Active sludge microbial communities of municipal wastewater-treating anaerobic digesters from USA - AD_UKC033_MetaG | ecosystem: Engineered > Bioreactor > Anaerobic > Digestate | place: USA... | reverse complement strand
CTATAGCACGACCTGCACAGACAGTTCAAATAGCTGTTTCGCTTTTCCTCTTCGGAAGGAGGCGGTGTACAGTTCTGCTCAAGAACAGGCTTCTGTTTTTCAACACAACCAAAGGGTTTTGAAGCAATAACCATTCTCGTCTGTTTCTTGGTAGACCTGCTGCACTCACCCCATTCGCTGTACTCATATGAACAAGTTGGTGGTTGTTTTATAATATCTGTTTTTCCATCTTTTTCCTTAACGACTTTTTCCTTATCCTTATCTTTATCTTTATCTTTTTTAGAGACAGATACTGTAACACGCCTTATATCGGTAGCCACAGGAAATTCAGTGCCTCCTGTTACGACATAAAGTATTGCCTTTAGTGAGTATGTTCCTGGCTGACCAGGGACAAATGAAAAATTCTCCCCTGTACCTACAACCTTTCCGGTATTCTCAAGTACCCATTCAACACGGGCTGCCTTCCTTGCCGTTGTATCGGCCTTGATATCAGCCCTTAGTGTTACCGTTTTATCGGTCTCACCCTGTGAATCCCCCGATATATTAATAGCCGGCTTCCACAATGATGTTACGTCTATAGTCTTTTTATCCCTTGCAACCTCAAATTCAGTTCCAGATGTCTGCAAAGAAACCTTGACTTCAACAGTATGTTTACCGACATCCTTAGGTACAAACGACGCTGTTGTGGCACTGCCTTTCTGTACAAGCCCACCATTAACAAACCACTCAAGGCTAAGAAGAGGCATCTGGGTCTTGTCAGCAATAACATCAGCAACCATATTTATTGCAGTCCCTGTGGTGCCAGTTTCAGGAACTTTCAGCACTACTGTTGGTTTCCATACATCAATCACAATAACCCTCGTCTCTTTTTTTCCTACTTCAACGAGCCTCTCCGGGGTCTGTCTCAAATCCGCCATACTAACAATGACTGCAAGTGTATGTTCCCCCACTTTGTCCGCCTTTATTTTTATAAACGGCGTTACCCATTGGGGGACAACCTTACCGTCAATAACCCATGAATACCGCAACTGTTTAACCACTGCATCTGGAACACCGCCCATGGGCTTGGGTTCCTCCCCCTCTTTTGCCTTGGGTCTTGCCTTGATCGATACGGTTGCATCAAACTCCTGTCCTTTTTGTACCTCTTTAGGCACCTTAACATCTATCTGGAAATCCATATCATAACCGTACATATCACGGAATTTCTGCCACAACTCAGGGCATGTCTTTCTTGCATTTGAAAGCTGTGCATCAGCATTGCTTATGATATCGTTGATATCTCTTTTGGCAAAATATTCCCAGGCATAAACCTTGTTTTTCTGCAGATACTGCGCTGATTCCTTGACCTGCTGGAAATAAAGACTGGCATATTCACATCGATAGATATTCCTGTATATTGCTGCATCAAACTCGCCCTCCAGTCTCCCCTTCTTTATGAATTCAAGATTTCCACGTATATTAGACATTTCCTGAAAACCCCTTGCAAATTCACCTGCCATGGTTAAATCAAGCGAAGGTTCCGAAAGAAGCGGAACCTCACCTGTCAGGGGTCTCGGTGAAAGTGCCTCTCCAGTATGCGATATAGCCGTATCTTCAATTGCCTTTCTTATCCTTACAACACTGCGATAAGCGTCTATAAATGCATCGAGCGTCTTTTGCATTTTAAGTTGCCTGTCATGGGTTAGATCAGCTCCGAATGCCGCCTTCCATGCCTTTGCAAGAATATTGTAGCCCGCAGCCGTCTCAAAGGCGGCACTGCCTGCATCGAGTATCTGCAAATCTTCGAAGTGCTTTTGGAGTTCTTCAAGCAGGGGTTTGTATTTTTTATCTCTGATTTCCCGTTCCGCCCTTTCTCTGATTTCCAGGGTTCTCACTACAGCATCGAGAAAGGCCTCTTTGGTTTTTATACGCCATTTCTCACGATTCCAGTACATGTGGGCAAGCGCCCTTACCTGTGATTTATCCAGATTAGATGCCCATTCAGGAACAGTTATATTTTCAAAGCTGCCGAAATCTCCAGGCTTCACCCCTACCCTTTCGGCCCACTTTCCTTCATCGGGCAGTTTAAACGAAAATGCAGATGCAAAATCAGCAATCGCCTGATCGTATTTTCTGATATTTGCGGCTGCATTGTTAAGAGGTCCGTCTTCCTTGAATATGCCCACATTGCCATTGACAACCGTTTCCCGTACCACCCGTCTTACCGTGTGCTTCATGAAAACGTTTATGCCACCGGCGGTCTCACCTATGAATCCTTTTGCCTTTATTGCGGCACGGGCAATCATATCCTGGAGTTCCTTACTGCCACCTTCCTGGACAAAAAGCCAGTAATAAAAGTCATTCATATTATTGCTTTGTGGATCTTCATCCACATCGATGTTCATTTTGGGGAAAGGGGGCATCTTTGCAGGAAACTCTTGTTTTACAACACCGGCAGACCATTGGGGACTGTCGCCTATCTTGATGAGCTTACCATCTTCATTAAATCCATCGGGCGTAGAAAGAAAGTACAGGGCATCCAACTGATTATCAAAAGAAAGCGTGGCCGCTATATTTGCTATTGTTGTTCCTATGGCGCCCACCATATCGGGCAGCATAATCTCGGGAACAAAGAGCATGAGCAGTGCCTTTTCGTAGGCTTTCAGTTTTTCTATACCCTGCGGCATAGCATAGGCATTTCCAAAAGCACCTACAATCATGGCTGGTGGCCAGAATGTTATGATGGAATGCACAACCCCGGCCGCAACCTCTTTGTTATCCTTTGCATTCATTGCAAGATCCACCATAGACGCAGCCATGGCAAGATCACCTGCCCAGGCTATAATAAATTTGGGTCCCTGTGTTCTCCAGCTATGAGCATCTGTGTATTCCCATATGAAATTGGATAGAGAATTCCATACCCCTGGTTCAGGCTCTCCCAAAAGTGGAGTTCGTTCTGCCGCTTCAAGCATTTTTCCCGTGCGCTCAAGTACGCTCTTGCCCATATCCGTTTCTTTGAGCAGGTCAATTACTCTCTGCCGTGCTTCAGGTCTTGATTTGAGCAGCTTTATAAGTGCTTCGTATGCCTTGGGATGTTTTGAAGCCAATTCATGCATAATCTCAACCTCAAGAATGGATCTGTTCACCCAGTCCATGACCTCGCCCTTCATTCCTTTTTCGCCATAATGGTCACTTATGTTTTTTAGTTCCCTGTAGAAATCCAAAAGGGCTTTGGTCTTTGTTCGGATGGGGCATTTATAATCTCTTGAATATGATAGAAATGGGCGGCAACCGCCTGTTTTTTCATTAATTCAACCATCTTTTCCCTGAATTTGGTCTGCGACTTGTCGTTCGGGTCCATCATGCTTTCTATAGGGGCTGCCTTTGCCCTGAATTCAACCGCCGCCGCTTCCATTTCGTTTAGTATTCCCTGCAACTGTTCCGCCTGCCCTTTTGTCCACAACTCAGGATCATCGGGCAACTTTGACCTTGCTACCGCAAAGGAACGCTTATGGGCGGACAGCTTTATCTTGCCCTTCTCATAATCCGCCAACGCCCTCATCAATGCCCTGTCTTCTGCTGTAAGAAGCCTATCGTTGTTCCATATTGGGGCGGTCCTCATTCCTTCAATAAAAACCTCGCTGCTTCGAGCCGCCTGTTTTGCTATCTTTGCAAATGCCTCCTGGGGTGTGGTTGCATCGGCAACCTCTGATGTATGAAAAATCATATCAAGGGACGCGGTGGCGGCATCTTGCCTGTTGAATCTCGCCCCTTCCTTAAAGATCTTGTAAGTACCCGGAATTTTCTCGCCGGTTGTTTCTATGACGCGCTGTATCTCCGTCGGTGATAACCCCTTGCGCAGTTTTCCTGTTTGAGCATCAGCCAGTTGAGGATAGTACCTTACAAGCAGGCGCTCATGCATTGTTGCAAAAAGTGTTTCAGGAACATGGGAGATATCTCTTATTGAACCGTTAGCTTCTATCATGTAAAGCTTGTTCATCGATTCCCTGACAGCCCATTTTTTTCCGCCGCTGCTGACATACACATCTGCAACAGCCTCAAACCCCGATCCTGTTAGCACAATGCTTAGGTTCTCAGCCTTTGAAACCCCAAGTTTTCTTGATACGTCCCGATTTATCTCTGCAAGTATGTTCTCTGATTTAAAGGGATTGCTATCTCCCATGATTTCAGCAAAAAGTGTGGCATCAAAATCGCTGTCAAAGGTAAGCTCTTGCTTAGTTTTAATTGTCCATTTTCCACTGTATCCCACGGCAACTGCACTGCCAAGAAGGCCTTTTTTTGCCCTTATTTTTAAATTCTCCGCAACTGAGGCAAGCAGAGTATCCCTTATAACCGACATGACACCCTGTTCGGACGACGAAAATTCCATCCATTTTTCTTTCCCTGTAGATGATTTCTCTGTTGCCGTTTTGAAATCCTTAAGCACTGAAATCGCAGGCTTACCCCCTGAAGATGCCTCAAGGGTTGAGAGAAAATTTTGCACCTGTAAAGGGGTTGGATCGGATCCGAGGGCTCGCAACTCCCTGGCTAACCAGGCATAGTCAACACTGGGACTGCCCTGTGAAACACAGGTTTGCGGCACAAGTATCATCCCCATAAATATTGCTACAACTGCAAAAAGCATGATTTTCATATGCCGCATTAACCTATCTTTTATTATCATAATTTTCCTCCGGGGCATCAAAGACATTTAATTTCATATTTATAGTTTCTTTTATCATGCGCTAAGAATATCAGAACAAATATATTTTCTCAATATAAGTAAATTTTACTCAAAATGATTACCAACCGTCAGAGATATTATCACATGTCCGACCGAACACCTCGACAATATATTGAAATTAAGGACAAAAAACCTTGCATAACCGATAAAATCCATAATATGATAGATAGCTAAGAAGGCAGCCACAAAACAAAATCATATTTAATAAGGCGATGAACGACAGGGGATCTCTCTTGATGACATAGCAGAAATATCCAAATTCTTTCGGCATTAAGCCCTGTGTTGTATACGAACCAAAAGAGATGAGAATCATATAGTCCCGAAACACCGCAGATAGAACGGGGGTAATTGTAATACATGAATATATTTTTCGCTGTTTTTTTGACATGTGCTATCCTGTTTCAACCTGGCGATGTCTTCTCATGGTCAGCAATATCCCGCGTATCTGAAACACACCAATATATTCTTAAGAAGGCTTACGAATTGTTGCTTAACAACCCAGCATTCAAGGTGAGAAAAATATGAAAATATTTAAAACTATTATGAAATCATTTTCAAATATTATAGCAGTATGCACCATATCATTTTTAACCTTCATCGTTTTCTCTCTCCCTGTCTTTGCCCAGCAGCAGATCACCTCGAACTATATCGTACGTTCTGCCGTTGAAGAGGCACTGAAGAAAACGGGAAATCAACAGATGGAGATTATTGCACAGGGTTCCTGGATTTCCGGACAGAACTACAATGACCCGCGCTTTCAGCATATCCTTGCCGAGGCATCGGATCATGACATGAGGGTTTTCTTTCGGACGCAGAATATCCCCGAGGCACAAGCCCTTGAGATGTGGAAGACCTTCCGGTGGAATGTACAGAAGGAACTCGAGGTCTTTGTCAATACCGGACTCATTACCTCAGATGAACTGCAGGTAATCCGTAAATCAGTAAATATATACCCGCCTGAAGAACTGATGAGAGGGGTTCAGTCATCCGAGCAGGCCCTCGCCAAATTCCGCGCATGGGGCATTTATCCGAGCCTTCTTGATGCCGGTGCAGAGGGCGCTGGCGGGAGCTATGGCAGCCTCCTTAAATTTGAACGCCAGGCCTTTGAAACGGGTTCCAGGACGCGGGTTTTTTATCTTGACAGGGGAGAGGTCAGGTCAGGGGCTGCCGATCTGAACCATGCCTTTGAGGGCCATGGCCTCAGAACGCCGGAAGGTCTTGCCAAGGCCGCCGAGGAAAATCTTGATAATGCGCTACACAGCTTAAACAGCAAAAACCTTAAAGACACTCGGAAATACGTAGAGAGGGCGGCACAACGTCTAAAAGAAACAAAGATAAAACTAAAGGTAAAACTGTCGCCCAATGATGAGGCGCTACTCAAATTGAACGAGAAGCTACAATCGTTATGGAACAAGTATGAAGCTGCAGAGACCCGTTCCGGCCTGCTTTCAGGAAAGGTGCTTCCCAAATCGCCGGAAGATATTAAATTACAGCAGATGCTTATGGAGGAATTTGACAAACTTTCCGGGGATCTGGAAAAGGTATTGAAGGAATCTTTGGATGACTCCTGTCTCCTCCAGAGGCTTGCCAACGCAGTCGAAGAGGGTAAGCCGATGGTAAGCCGTCTTTTCCGGGGGCTCTTTGATGCAACGGACGGCAAATGGGCAAATGCAGCATCCAATGTAAGAAAGGGTATGGGAAGGCTCGGTGGGGCGGCCCAGAAGATAGGTTTCCTCAATGCACTGGCTGCATACTGGACGATCAAGGACCTGCCAGAGGTATACGTCAATAAAGGCGCCGGCGAAGCTACTGCCCGTTTCAGCATGAGCCTTGTATCAATGGCGGTGCCTGAGATAGCAATAGGCGAGCTGGTTGCTGTTATCGCCACTTCCCTTGCAGAAATGGCCGTGGATTATGTAGGTTTCTATGGATATAAGGCCGTCACGTCAACCCAGGACTGCTTTGATCTGATTGCAGGGTTATATACCGTCTATGGCCGGGAAACACAGGCGCTGGGAGAGGGTATAAAGAAATGTCACAATGTGGCTAATCTGAATCAATTGGCATGCGATATCTATGACATAAACAATCTCCTAGGCTCCACGAGGAGAACGCAGAAGGTTGATCCCAAACTGATCCCGTCAGGGATGCAGTCTCTTATTGCATGTCACTCAGAAAACGCATCCCGCCGGTACGATCAGGAATCAAAAACAGATAAGGGCGTCGAAGAAGCCCTGATAAGTAAATGCACAGGCCCGATCCTTACAGCATGGATTGAACAGCGTGAGATGCGTATAGAAGAGTTGAATACCCTGCTTTCAGAGATTGAACGCAGCGAATTCCGCCTTGCCTTCAACTCTTCTGCTGCCGTTATAAAAGAAGGTTCGAAGGGAACAACAGTAAAGGTTTCAACAGAATTCCTGCCTTCGATCAAGGATACAGTCAACCAGATTAAGGAAAAACTCCAATGTATCGGAAGCAATATCTCAAAACCTTATGTCTATCAAAATTTCACCTGGAAACAGGATGGAATTAAGGCCGGTTCTACAACAGAAGCCACCAACTATATGGAATTCACATTTCAGAAAAAAGGCAGGCAGACAATATGCGTGGACGGTGAAATAGAATATGGCGTCATCAATACACCCTCCACGTTAGGACCTGAAGGGTCTTCGGGGAAGATAAAGAAGTCAGCCTGTGTGGATATTGAAATTACAGAAGAAATAAAACCTGAAAAGATTGTTGCAACGATTATGGGACCCAATAAGACAAAGGCACCTGATAAGGCAGAGACAGGCAAAGAAATTCCCCTGGCTGTTGATCTTAAGACAAAAAGGGATATAAAGGAATTCCTCTTTACCTGGACATATGAAGGCGGATATTTCAGCAGCACAACCCAGCATGATCAGATGGTAAACATCCGGTACGATAAACCCGGTACTTTTGAAATAAAGGTAGAGGTATTCGATGCCACAGATAGATTGAAAGTGAAGGAAATCAAGAGGATAAAGCTCGCCGAGGCAAAGCATAAAATTACTGTGGAACCATCGGTGAAGGATGCCAAGATTGAATTGAAGATATCAGGAACGGATAAAATCATAATTGGCGACACGGTTAACCTAAGCGTGGAGGTCATTGCCGAGGAGAGGATCAAGGCAAAGCTTAAACCTCCCGTATGGTGGTATGTATCGAGAGATGGCGAGAGTCGTTCAAGAGTTACCCGTTCCAGAGACTTTATAGACTATAGAGTGTGGGCCAAAAGTATAGGCCAAGGCTCAGAAGTAAGCTATAAACCAACCATTGCCGATACATATGAATTTACAGCAGTGGTTTTTGGTGAAGGGGTGCTTGGCGAAGCAGCCTCCGCAACCAAACGAGTTTCTGTGAACTGCAAAATTGTAGATTCCTTGGGTTCACATCAGACATCAATATGCAGACTTGAGGAGGAGAAGAAGGATGAAAAACTTAGTGTTATTGTCATGCCAGATCGGATAAACGTAAGATCAGGGGAAAAGATCAACATAAACTCCGTTGTCAAAGGCGGTGTCCCTCCTTATTCTTTTGTCTGGTCAGGCAAAGTGGAGAAAATGGGCACTTCTGTAACCTTTATCCCGAGCAGAACAGAAAGAACCCTGACTGTAGAAGTAAAGGATGGAAAGGGCCAATCGGCAAAAGAGACAATCACCTTTAATGTGGACACAGTTACAGTGCCCCTGGAAGGTTTAAAGGATAAGGTTGTTTTCGGGACATCGCTTGAAGTAAGGGTGCCGGTTGAAAGCGACAAGTGGGTGCTGTGGCAATCATCCCCGAATATTTCATTCCATAATCAGGAAACCGTAGGGGGCCGGGCGACATTCGTCACCTTTGACCGTATGGACAAAGTGAAAGTCTGGGCCGATGTTAGGGTAAGAAAGGGAGAGGTCTATGAGACCGTTGCCTCCACCGAACAGTTCGATGTTATTGTGCAGCCATTTGATGGACGCATTGAATTCGACCCACCGGCACAGAAGACAGGCGGCTCTGTAAATGCACAGGTAAAGATTACCCAGCCTGTCAACACCTCTACTATAAAATATGTCTGGATCGATCCTCCCACGTCAAACAGAGAAATGGTTACGGACTACTGGATAAAATTTAGAGTGCCCGACGAGAAACCGGTGCCTGTGGAAGTGGAGTTACGATCAAAAAGGGCGAATGAAACTATTGTCAACCTGAAAAGACCTTTCGACCCTGAGGGAAAAACCACTGTGACCACAACCTCGGCACCTGACGATACTGCTAAGAAATCAAAGAGAAAAGAGGCTGCTGCCGGTCTTGAAAACGCTAAAACAGCCGTATCCCAGGGAAGGCTTGATGAAGGCATAACCCTTGCCGATGAATCTGTCAAAACAGACCCGACTTTCACAGAGGCTGCTGATGCGTTAAAAAAATGGAAAACAGAGAAAGATATGGTTATAAAGCAGATATCAAAGGTAAATGAGCTTGCTAAAACCTCAAAATTCTCCGATGCCGAAAAGGAACTTGCCGTTGTAAAGAGCCTCCATCCCAAATACCCCCCTATTATTAATGCAGAAAAGGAACTGCGGGATAAAAAAGACTCCTATAACAAAACAGTTGCCGCATCCAATGACAAATTTTCAAAGGCAAAAGATGCCGCATCAAAGGGCAGGCTTGACGAGGCAATCGCCCTTGCCCAGGAGTCTGCACAGATCAATAAGGCAAACACAGCAGCAAGCGCCTATGCCGAAAAATTGAAATCCGAAAAAACCCTTGTTCAGGAAAAGGCTCGGAACTGCCGGACCCTTGCCGAGCAGGAACGTTTTGCCGACGCGGAAAAGGCAATCAACGAGGCAAAAAAACTGCATCCCCTGTATCAGCCTGTGGTTGATGCAGATACATTCCTCAAGACAAGGAAGGCTGCCTACGACAAAAAGGTGAAAGACTCAAACGACAAACTCGCCAGAGCCAAACTTGATGTGCGCAAGGGGATGCTTGATGAAGCAATTAAACAATCCGAGGAGGCAATAGCGATTAATCCTGCCAACAAAGAGGCAGCAGCCTTTGCGTCAAAATTGAAAAAAGACCGCGAAACAATCATGATTCAGATAGACAAGACAAAAAAACTCATGGCAGAATCGAGATTTGCCGATGCCCAGAAGGAATTGATAACGGCAAAAAACCTCAACAACACCTATAAGCCGATTTCAGAGACAGAGCAGATGCTTACTGACGCCTGGAGAAAATACGACTCCGATGTAAGAGACAGACTCTACGAGGTACGGTCAGCCAACGAAAGAAAGGATTTTCAAGGAGCCCTTGACAAGGCTGGGAAAATTAGAGAGACAATGAAACTTTACGGCTCTAACGAGGAGCAGTTAAGACAACAGGAGAACTGGGCAAAGCAGATGAAAGCACAGAAGGACAGGCAGATCAATATCCTGAAATCAGCAGGAGACAAGGTGAGAAATTATGACTATGCAGGCGCATTAAAGGCATATGAAGAAGGTTTTGCAAATGGTCAGAACATTTACAACGGTTCTGAACCTGAATACAAGGAGGCCTTTCAACTGCGTGATGATGCATATAGAAAGAATAAACGCTTGGGCGAGCTTTCCCCGATAATAAGTAATGCCGCTGAAAATACCGATCCCTATTACACCCAAACCCATGTCCTGGAAAATGGATTGAAAGCGGTAGATGAGGCGATTGCCCTTCAGCCGAACAACGAACAATTCAGAAAATGGCGTGAGAAGATCATAGCAAGGGCTGAGAAGAGAAAAGCGGAGAACGAGCGCATCACTGCCGGCAGGAAACACCTCGATCTGGCAGCCGGTGCGGAACGCAGCTATTCCATAAACGAGTCATATATGCAGGCTAAGAAGCTCAACTGGGGCGAAAAACTCGAGGAACAGCAGCATAAATATCTTGCAACGGCTATCACAAATTACATGGAGAGCCTGAAATATATCCCTGATCAAAACATAGAAAAAAGGATCAAGGAGATTCAGGCAACACTTGAAGGGAGAAAAAAATTCCTGGAGAATTACAGACAGTACCTTGTTGTAAGGAAGGAAGCAGAAGCCCTTGCGTCACAGGCTTTCAAAGAGACCGATTTTGTAAAAAGTCAATCCCTTTGCGACCAGGCCATGGCAAGTTTCAAGAAGTGCCTTTCACTCTATACCCCTGCTGACGTTGAAACAATCTCGCGGCAGATATTGAACCTTGAATATACAAAGCATGACAGGATGGTAAAAAAATACTGGGCTGAAGGTCAGGCTCTGGAAAAGGTCGGAAGAATTGTGGATGCAATTGCGGTTTACGACAAGGCTATCGCCTCCTTTCACTCGACAGTGCCTCAGAAAGACAGGATGGGGATCATCGTACATCAGCAGGAACTTAAAAACCGTGTAAACGGGGCAAAGAATTGGCGCATAGACGGTGAGGCAAAGCAGAAGGCAGGGAAGATAGCCGAGGCAATACAGAGTTATAAAACAAGCGTGAGCCTGCTCCCCGATAGCACCCTCGATGCGCACATAAAGGCACTTGAAGGATATATTGCTGATGAAACCAGGAAAAAGAATGCAGCGGAAAAACTCTGGGCCGAAGGCAGCAACCTGATTAAGCAGGGCAATGAAAAAGACGCACTGATAAAATTTAAAGAAAGCCTCGTTTACTGGTCAAACCCTGAACGTGTAAAATATGTTAAGGAGCTTGAAGGCATAATTGCCTCAAAGAAGACCCTCTGTAAAAACCTCTGGGACGAAGGCAATAAGCTGCAGAATGCCAACCGGCTTGCCGATGCTCTTGTCAAGTACAGAGATTATCAAAAACACTGTCCTACAAACGAGATGGCACAGCACATCCTGCAGCTTGAGGCGAAACTGAAGCAAACACAGGAAAGCGAATCAAAAAAGGCAATTGCTCTCAAGTTCAGGCAGGAGGGCAACAACTTTGTAAAAAGGAACATGGTTGCCGACGCAATCGCCAAATACAGGCAGAGCCTTCAATACTGGCCGGATAGTGAACTGGAAAAATATGTAAGAACACTGGAGGCAAGGCTCACTGCCGGTGTATCAACACAGCAGCCCGGCACAGGCCGAACATACACATCAGTGCAGACTGGTGGCGGCCAGCAGCAGGCAGCCCAATGCTGGTTATACGGCCAATACGGTGGTACAGTTACGGGAGGAGGGGCAACGGGAATAATTTCCATTACAATTTCGACGAACAATCAAGTCACAGGCAACTCATCGGGAACGCTCGACGGTTATCCTTATACTGCATCAATTTCAGGCACCTTTGATCCTTCGTCAGGTTCAATACAAGCATCCCTTCAGGGGAATGTCGCACCTAAGACAGTTACTCAAAAATATCCCTTTACAGGCAGCCTGTCCGGCAGATATCAAAACAATGGTATCAACGGTCAGTGGAAAGGGGTAAGCAAATACGATAACTCGACTGGCTCATGGAACGTTTTGATGGAAAGGCCGATTACGGTACTATTTCCCTGCTCTTTCGGGACCGTTCAACCACCTGTTACTCAAAAAGATATGGGCCAACGTTAAAACAAGGACAATTTTTGTCGCTAAAAATGCAAATTGAGAGTTTTGAATAACCGCCATTTTTGTCATTTCCGAATAACAGCCTTTTTAGAAGTTTAGATGCGTAGATGCGTAGAAGGCTGGAGGGTTAGAAGGTTGGATGTGTATTTTTAGAAGGTTAGATGTTTAGAGGTGTAGATGTTTAGCTAAACCTCCAACCCTCCAACCTTCCAGTCATCTATCTTTTTTCACTTGACCCCTTGAATCCTTGGCTCCTTGAACCCTTTGCTTTTCTGAATCCTTGGCTCCTTGAACCCTTCGCTTTTTGTCATTTCGACCGAAGGGAGAAATCTTTAACAAACTGTCATCACTAGGATTTCTCGTCGCTTGCGCTCCTTCGAAATGACATCGGAGGCAGGCTCGCGCCCCTCGAAATGACATTTTTCAAAGGTCTCAAATTAGAATGTTATTTCAAAATAGCGCCATACAGTATTTATTTCCATGATGGTGCTATGAGGATCACCTCTTTTAAAAATATCGAGAGGTCACCCACAGCCTTATGCGGGTACGCTAAGGAAGAGAACAAGACAATATGTTGTAATCATTACTTGCGGTTGCCTCGACCGTCAACGTCAGGCACAT
>Ga0116142_10004629_pt1 | contig 12917 bp, 8 predicted proteins | sample AD_UKC033_MetaG_FD_89785 | JGI IMG/M metagenome (GOLD analysis project Ga0116142, IMG submission 89785) | Active sludge microbial communities of municipal wastewater-treating anaerobic digesters from USA - AD_UKC033_MetaG | ecosystem: Engineered > Bioreactor > Anaerobic > Digestate | place: USA... | reverse complement strand
TCAAGGTCGTTAGATGTGCATCGGCACAGCGGAGGACGCCACCCCTATTCCGAAGGCGTCGCGGGCGTGGATGACGAGCGTACGATCCTGCGCAGTGAACTGCGCGAGCGCCGCCGTCGCCTCGGTGCCGGCGAGCGCATGGCTGCGGCCGAGGGCTTGGTCCGCACGCTTGAAAACCTGCCCGAGTTCCTGACCGATCCACGCATCGCCGGTTACTGGGCGATCGACGGCGAATTGCCGCTGCACCATGTCGTCAACGCGCTGCGTGCCCGCGGCCAGCAGTTCTTCCTGCCCTGCATCAGCGCGCCCCGCCAGCTGCGTTTTGCCGCCTGGCGCCCCGGCATCGCCCTGGAGCCGAACCGCTACGGCATCCCCGAACCGTCTGGTGCCGACGTGGAAATCGTCGATGGCGGTACGCTCGACGTGGTGCTGGTGCCGCTGCTCGGGTTCGACCGTCATGGTGGTCGCCTTGGCTACGGCGGCGGCTACTACGACGCGACCTTCGCGGCGTTGCGCGAACGCAGCGAGGTCACGAGTCCCGTGCTGGTCGGCATTGGCTATGCCGCGCAGGAACTCGAACGTTTCGAGCCGACCGACTGGGACGTGCGCCTTGACTACGTCGCCACCGAACGGGAACTGATCGACTGCTGGTCGCGGGAACGCGAGCCGGCCGCCGGAAGCGGCGCATGAGCAGGCGCTATTGGCTGATGAAATCGGAGCCGGACGAGTTCTCGATCGAGAATCTCGCCAGGGTTGGCGTCGAACCCTGGAGCGGTGTGCGCAACTACCAGGCGCGAAACTACATGCGTGATGGCATGCGGATCGGCGACGGCGTGCTGTTCTACCACTCCAATTGCGACGAGCCCGGTGTCGTCGGTCTTGCCGAGGTCGCCAGCGGAGCGTATCCGGATCCGACCCAGTTCGATGCGAGCAGCGACTACCACGATCCGGCCAGCACGCGCGAAGCGCCGCGCTGGCTGCTGGTCGACGTGCGCTTCAAGCGCAGGCTCAGGCGCACGATCACGCTGGCCGAACTCAAGGCGAGTGCGGAACTCGAGGATTTCGCCCTCGTCCAGCGTGGCAACCGCCTGTCGGTCCTGCCGGTGACGAAGGCGCAATGGGACTTCATCCTGGCCCTGGAAAAGCGGAGTGCGGCATGAGCAACGAGGAAGGCAAGCGTCGAGCCGCGCGCGCGGCGATGCGCTACGTCGAGAATGGCATGATCGTCGGTGTGGGCACCGGCTCGACCGTGCGCCATTTCATCGATGCACTGGCCGAACGCCGGCATGACATCGAGGGCACGGTGTCGAGTTCGGAACAGTCCACGCGCTTGCTGAAGGAGCATGGCCTGCCTGTCCTCGACCTCAACGCAACAGGCCCGCTCGCCCTCTACGTCGACGGCGCCGACGAATGCGATCCTGCCGGTTGCCTGATCAAGGGCGGTGGCGCCGCGCTGACCCGCGAGAAGATCATCGCCGCCGCATCGAAGCGTTTCGTCTGCATCATCGACCCGGGCAAGAAGGTCGACGTGCTCGGCCGCTTTCCGTTGCCGATCGAGGTGATCCCGATGGCACGCAGCCACGTTGCCCGTGCCCTGGTCGAGATCGGCGGCCAGCCGGTATGGCGCGATGGCGTGGTCACCGACAACGGCAACTGGATCCTCGACGTGCACCACCTGCGCATCACCGACCCGGTCGCACTCGAAAGCGAGCTGAACCAGATCCCCGGCATCGTCACCGTCGGCCTGTTCGCTCGTCGGCGTGCGGATGTGGTGTTGACCGGAGAGGAAACATGATGCATCCCGGCAGGAGTCCGTTCACGGGCGATACTCCTGGTTTGTGATGCCGTCGAAACAAAGCATCGCCCGTGCACGGGCTCCTACGGCGAAGGGAGAGGAATCTCGCCCGCGCGCCGCAACAACCGATGCGTCCATTCCGCCGGCAGCAGGTGCGATTCGTCGCCGAGCGCGGCGACCTTGCCGCCCGTGAACGTCGCCACCGGCACACCGTCCTCGAACAGGATGCGCGTGCCGATCATGGCCGGGACGCGCGCACCGGGGGTGACAATGCCGGCGAGATTGAGCGGATCGGTTGCTGCAACGACCACGAGACGCCCGTTGCGTGGTTCCGCGCGAGCCTTGCGCAGCAGCGGGATTGCTTCAGGCAGGGCGAACTGTTCGCCCGAGAGTCCGTGGACGAAGCGACCGCCGCGGATCTCGCCACGCGCCTCGAGCCGCCGGTAGACACGCACCAGCTCGCGCCACGGCGGCAACCAGTCGGCTTCGCGCGCGAGCAGGCGCCAGGCGATCACCCCCCAGCGGCGCAGCAATGCACGCGCAATCGTCTCGATCGCCTCGTCGTCGGCTTCGTCTGCGCGCACGCGGGCCACGTGCGTGAGCACCCAGCGGCCGGCATCGCCGATGCCGAGCAGGCTCGCGCGACGTGCACGGCGCGCATGCGGGGAAGCGCGCCGCGAGGCCGGCACCAGCAGGGCGCGCAGGCCGGCGAAGGCATCCGAGGTCACCAGGCCGCGCGCGACCAGTTCGCCGAGTGCTTCCTCGAGTTCGGGGTCGAGCAGGCGCGTGGCCGCGGCGATCTCGTCGAAGAACGAGGCGCCCTCGCTTTGCAGGTGTTCGAGCACGGCACGTGCGCGCGATGAGGTCTGCACGGTGTCGGTGCGATGCGCACGCGAGCTCCAGGCCGATACCACGCGGCGTGGCAGCAGCACGATCGGAGTCGTCCGCACCGGCCCGGCCGCGCGCCCACGACCGGCGACTTCGGCATCGACGATGCGCGTCCACGTCGCGCGACCGCTGCGGCAGAGTTCGTCGAGCCACTCGAAACTGTAGTCGCTGATGCGCGCACCGAAGATCTCACCCTCCCATGCGCCGGCCGCCGCCTCATACCCTTCCAACTGTCCCAGCACCACCTGCAGGGACTCCGGTCCGCGCATGCGCGCATCCTCGGCCACGTGCTGCCAGGTGAACAGGAAACGCATGAAGTCGCGCGGTTCGACCGGCTCGATCTCGCGGCGCAGGCGCTTCAGCGTGTAGCGATGGATGCGCGCGAGCAGGTGGCGCTCGCACCATTCCTCGTGCGTGGCGCCTGGAGTGAAACTTCCGCGCATCACGCTGCCTTCGCGTTCGAGCGTGGCGAGGGCAAAGGCGATGTCGCCGACATCGACACCGAGCGTGTCGGCCAGTGTGGCCGCGGTGACCGGGCCGAGGGCACCGAGGCGCGCACGCGCCAGCTCGACCAGGGCATCCTCTCGCGTCCACGTCACTGCGGCGTACTCCGCCGGCGCAACGATCACGGGTTCGAGTCGGGCCTGTGCGTGGATCGTGCGCAGTACCGGCAGACGCTCGGCTGCACACCAGCACACGAGCATGGCCTGCGCCGCCATGGCGACTTCGACGCGCGTCGCCCGCGCCGCGCGCGCGAGTTGTTGCAGCCAGTGTTCCCAACCGGAGCCTGCGCTCGCTTCCTCGGCCGTGATGAAGCCGAGGCCGGTCAGCACCTCGTGCATCTCGTCGGCATCGCGCGCATCGGGCCAGGCTTCCTCGCGCACCGTATCGATCGCGGCGGCATCGAGTGCGCCGAGATCATCGGCCGTTTCCGGGTCGCTCCAACGACGCATCTGCACGGCCTGGGTGCGGCGTTCCTCCAGCGGCGCATCGTCGAGGAAGGCGTAAGGTCGCGCGGTCAGGATCTCGGCGGCGAGCGGCGAGGGCTCCGGCAGGTCGCGCGCGACGATGTCGATCGTGCCGCCTTCGAGGCCGCGCAGCACGTCGAGCCAGCCCTCGGCATCCATCGCTTCGTCCAGGCAATCGCGCAGGGTCTGCTCGACCAGCGGATGATCGGGAATCTGGCGGTCGCCGACGATGTTCTCGAGGCAGGCAACCTGGTCTGGGAACACCGAAGCGAGCAAATCCTCCGCCTTCATGCGTTGCAACTGCGGCGCGGTGCGCCGCCCGCCGCTGATGCGCGGCAGGGCCAGCGCCGTGGTTGCCGCCCAGCGCCAGCGCACGCCGAACAAGGGCGCGTCGAGCAGGGCCTGCACAAGCACATCCTTTGCCGTCGCCGAATCGAGATAACGCGAGACCTCGATCAGCGGGAAGCTGTGGCTGGTCGACAGCGACAGAATGATCGCATCCTCGGTCGCCGCCGCCTGCAGTTCGAAGTTGAAAGTACGGCAGAAGCGTTTGCGCAGGGCCAGGCCCCAGGCCTTGTTGATGCGACTGCCGAACGGCGAGTGCACGACCAGCTGGGTACCGCCCGATTCATCGAAGAAGCGTTCGAGCACGATGCGCTTCTGCGTCGGCAGGGCGCCCAGCGCGTTGCGCGCGCGTGCGAGGTAGTCGACGAGCTGTTGCGCGGCGGCTTCGTCGATGCCGACTTCGCGTACCAGCCACGCGCGTGCGGCGGCGATCCCTGCGGATGTCCCTGCAGGAGCCGGTTCATCGGCGATGCTTTTCGATGTGTCGTCCAGAAGCATCGCCCGTGAACGGGCTCCTGCGGAGGTGGCAAGGGAGGGCGCGGCCAGACGTGTCTCGATTTCCGCGCGTAGACGCGACACGCTGCCTGACAGGGCGGCACTGCGGCCCGGCGCTTCGGCGATCCAGAACGGGATGCTCGGCGGTTGACCCTCGGCGTCCTCCACGCTGAGCTTGCCGCGTTCGATGCGCAGGATGCGGTACGAGATGTTGCCGAGCTGGAAGATGTCGCCGGCCATGCTCTCGACGGCGAAATCCTCGTGTACGCTGCCGACGGGCTGGCCCTGCGGTTCGAGCACGACCGCGTAGTCGGCCGTATCGGGGATCGTGCCACCCGAGGTCAGGGCGACCAGGCGCGCATTGCGCCGGCCCTTGATGCGTCCGTGCACGGCGTCGCGGTGGACGTAGCCGGCGCGGGCACCGCGGCGGGTGGTGAAACCATCGGCGAGCATGCGTACGACCGCGTCGAAACGGGTGCGCGTGAGCGCGCGATACGGCCAGGCACGGCGGAACGCGTCGTAGAGGGCGGCCTCGTCCCACTCGCCTGCTCCGGTTTCGGCGACGATCTGCTGGGCGAGCACGTCCAGCGGCGCCTCGGGCACTTCGAGCCGGTCGAGTTCGCCGCGACGTACGGCGTCGAGCATGGCGGTGCATTCGACCAGGTCATCGCGCGAGAGCGGAAACAGGCGACCCTTGGGGATCGCCCCGATCGCATGTCCGGAACGGCCGACGCGCTGCAGGAAGGTCGCGATCGCGTGAGGCGAACCGAGCTGGCAGACCAGGTCGACGTCGCCGATGTCGATGCCGAGCTCGAGCGAGGCGGTGGCGACCAGCACCTTCAGCTCGCCGCGCTTGAGGCGTTGTTCGGCGTCGAGGCGCAGTTCCTTGGCCAACGACCCGTGGTGTGCGCCGACCTGCTCCTTGCCGAGTCGTTCGCCGAGATGGCGGGCGACGCGCTCGGTCATGCGCCGCGTGTTGGCGAACACCAGCGTCGTCGAATGTGTTTCGACGAGCTGGGCGATGCGGTCGTAGATCAATTCCCAGGCAGCGCCGGACATGACCGCCTCCAGTGGCACCGGCGGCATGTCCAGGGCGAGATCGCGCGTGCGTGCGTGGCCGCTGTCGATGATGGTGCAATCCGGCACGCCGTCGCGGTCGACGTGGCTGGTGCCGACGAGGAAACGTGCGACCTCGTCGATCGGTTCCTGGGTGGCCGACAGGCCGATCCGCACGAGGCGGCGCTGGCACAGCGTTTCGAGGCGTTCGAGGGTGAGGGCGAGATGACTGCCGCGCTTGTTGCCGACCAGGGCGTGGATCTCGTCGACGATGACCGTGCGGACACCGCCGAGCATGAGCCGACCCGACTCCGAGCCGAGCAGCACGTACAGCGATTCCGGCGTCGTCACCAGGATATGCGGCGGCTCCTTGAGCATGCGCTGGCGTTCCGCAGCCGGTGTGTCGCCGGTGCGCACTGCCGTGCGCAGGTCGATGTTGAGGTGGCCACGTTGCTCGAGTTCCTCGCGAATGCCGGCAAGCGGTGCCTCGAGATTGACCGCGATATCGTTCGACAGCGCCTTCAGTGGCGACACATAGACGACGAAGGTCTGCGCCGGCAGGCCGAAGCCGAGACCCTCGCGGACGAGTTCGTCGATCGTGGCGAGGAAGGCGGCCAGGGTCTTGCCCGAGCCGGTCGGCGCCGCGACCAGGGCATGCCGCCCGGCGCGGATCGCCGGCCAGGCTTCGAGCTGGGCCGGTGTGGGCGCGGCGAACGTGCGGGTGAACCAGGCAGCAACGGCCGGGTGGAAGGCAGCGAGGGCGGCAGCGTTCATGATGGCCATGCGGGCGAGACCCCCAGTTTAGGCGCAGCCGATCCATCCGCGCATGGCGAAGGACTGTGGCTGCCCGGCGTCTCGGATCCTGAGCCAGGCCGTCGTCGCGGAACTCGGAAAACCTCCGGGGCCGCAGGGTGACCCCGGGGCGGTTCAACCGTCGAAGCCGTTGACGAACAAGGTGTCGGAGATGATCGTGATCGGACCGTTCATTGCCGCGTGGTTGCCGCAGTTGTAGTGCAGGCTGTCTGGCGCAGCCTGCGGCACGCTGAAGCTGATGACAGTCGAGCCGGTCGCGCCATTGTTGGTGACGCCGTCGTTGTAGAGGTTGGCCGAACCTGTCGTATTCATCGTGTTGATGTTGAACGGATGCGCCGCGCTCACGCCCTGCAGGGCGAAGGCATAGGTCTTGCCGCGTTCCAGGGTCAGTGGAGGATTGTCCGTGCCATCGATCCTCCAGGCACCGAAACCATTGTTGGTGACATTGAAGGTGACGTCGGCTCCGCCGGCCTGGGCGAGGCCGGCGACGCACAGTGTGGACGCCGCGGCGAGGCACAGCAGCGGATTCAGCAGGGATCTGAAGCTCGACACGGATGGTTCCTCCTTGGCAGGGATGCGCGGGGGTACGCCGGCGCATGGCCGACGTTGCAAGGACTGTGTGCCGCCAGGCCGCATCGCGGTTGCATCCCGACATTGGGAATCATGACGATGGCCGGTTCCCGGCGCCCTGCACGAACGAAAACGGCCGCTTGCGCGGCCGTTTTCGCGGGAGCATGGAGTGGCGAGGAAGGCTTACTTCGCCTCCTTCTCCATCAGTTTGTCGACGAGATTGGCCGGCACTTCCTCGTAGTGATCGAAGGTCATCGAGAAGTTGCCGCGACCGCTGGTGGCCGAGCGCAGGAAGTTGATGTAGCCGAACATCTCGGCGAGCGGCACGAAGCCCTTCACGAAAGCCTGCGGGCCGCGCTGGCCCTGCTCGCTGACCGAGCCGCGACGACGGTTCATGTCGCCGATGACATCGCCGAGATAGTCGGCTTCGGTCACCACCTCGAGGCTCATGATCGGCTCGAGCAGCTTCGGCTTCGACAGCTTCTGCGCTTCACGGAAGCAGGCGCGCCCGGCGATCTCGAAGGCGAGCGCCGAGGAGTCGACGTCGTGGTACTTGCCGTCGACCAGGCTGGCCTTGAAATCGACGACTTCGTAGCCGGCGATCTGGCCTTCACGTGCCTCGACCTGGATGGCGTGCTGCACCGCCGGGATGTACTCGCGCGGCACGCGGCCACCGACGACCTCGTCCACGAAGACCACGCCCGAACCCGGCTCGCCCGGCTCGAACACGATCTTCACCTCGGCGAACTGACCGGAACCGCCGGACTGCTTCTTGTGCGTATAGGTGTGCTCGACGCGGCCACCGAAGGCCTCGCGGAAGCTGACCTTGGGCTTGCCCATGTTCGCTTCGACACCGAGCTCGGTGCGCATGCGGTCGATGGTGATCTCCAGGTGCAGCTCGCCCATGCCCTTGAGCACGGTCTCGCCGGTTTCCTTGTCGACTTCGAGCTTGAGCGAGGGGTCGGCCTTGACCATCTTGTAGAGCGCAGTCGACATCTTGTCGATGTCGTTGCGCGACTTCGGCTCGACCGAGACGCTGATGACCGGGTCCGGGAAGCGCATGCGCTCGAGCAGCACCGGCGAGTTCGGGTCGGTCAGGGTGTCGCCGGTCTCGGTTTCCTTCAGCGAAACGAAGGCGCAGATGTCGCCGGCGCGCACTTCCTCGATTTCCTTGGTCGAATCGGCATGCACCTCGACGATGCGGCCGATGCGTTCCTTCTTGCCGCGGGTGACGTTCTGCAGGGTGTCGCCCTTCTTGATCACGCCCGAATAGACGCGGGTGAAGGTCAGCGTGCCGAACTGGTCGTTGATGACCTTGAACGCGAGCGCGCGCGCCGGCGCGTCATCGGTCACTTCCTGCACGCCGACGACGTTGCCGTCCTCGTCGACCATCGAGATGCCGCCGTTCTCGCCCGGATAGGGCATGTAGTCGATGACACCGTCGAGCAGATGCTGCACGCCCTTGTTGCGGTAGGACGAGCCGCAGAAGATCGGCACCAGCTTGCCGGCCACGCAACCCTTGCGGATGCAGGCCTTGAGCGTTTCCAGCGAGGGCGCCTCGCCGGTCGAGAGATAGGCTTCCATCACATCGTCATCCATCTCGACAGCGCCTTCGATCGTCGCTTCGCGCAGCGAGGCGAGGTTGGCGACCCATTCCTTGTCGGCAGCGGTGGTGAACTTCTGCACCTTCGGGTGGTTGGCGACCTGGTCGAGCGGGATCGTCTCCCACTTGCTGTCCTTGTCGTCGCCAAGCCAGATGTAGCCGCAGTTGGCGACGAGGTCGGCGATGCCGATGAAGTCGTCATGGCTGCCGAGCGGAACTTCGCAGATCACCGCATTGGCACCGAGGCGGTTGCGGATGCCATCGACGGCATTCTTGAAGTTCGCGCCGATGCGGTCCATCTTGTTGATGTAGCACATGCGCGGCACGTTGTACTGGTCGGCCAGGCGCCAGTTCGTCTCGGTCTGCGGTTCCACGCCGGCAACGCCGTCGAAGACGACGACCGCACCGTCGAGCACGCGCAGCGAGCGGTTCACCTCGATGGTGAAGTCGACGTGCCCCGGGGTGTCGATGACGTTGACCTGGTAGCCCTTCCATTCTGCCGAGACCGCGGCCGACTGGATCGTGATGCCGCGCTTGCGCTCCTGCTCCATGTAGTCGGTCGTGGTCGAACCCTTGCCGTCCTTGGTGTCGTGCACGTCGACGATCTGGTGCTTCTTGCCGGTGTAGTACAGGATGCGCTCGGTCGTGGTCGTCTTGCCCGCGTCGATGTGGGCAATGATCCCGATGTTGCGATAGAGCTTGAGCTCTTTCTGCCGTGCCATGTGACTTCTCTCAGCGTAGGTGAATCATTCCCGCGGGCCGGCGAGTCGAGCGCCGCCCCGCGTACGAGGTCGTGGTGTTGTCATTCGGTGCGCACACCGCATCACGCTGCTGCGCAGCGGCAGTGGGCGTCATGGGGGAGCCGGATTGGGGGAGCCGAGCCAGCCGTTCCGGGCGCCGATCCCGGTACGCGTTCAGGTTCCGCCGTTTTCGGCGCGCGGCATTTTACACGACATTGGTCTGGGAGGGGCGAGGGACTGGGGTCGGAGACCGGGGTGCAGGGATGAGGGGTGGGACGTGCGGGCTCGACAACCGGATTCGGTTGGCTCGGACAGGTGGTCCAGCCGGCTCCGGTAGCGCCATCTCATGCTTGTTCCAGTCGTCGATTCCCGCGCCCGCGCCCGTCGTCGCTATCCGGGCAGAGAGGCTCAGCGCTGGGTTGCAAGAGCGCCAGCGGCCAGATGGCCACGCAGCCATTGCGCATCCGCCGCCAGCGCCGGCACGCCCCAGATCAGCTCGACCAGTCCCACGACGACGAAAAAGGCATAGGCACCACCGACCAGGGCGCCAGCGCCCAGGAAACCTCCGCCGATGCCTGTCAGGGCGAAAACCAGCACCAGCAGGCCCACGCCGCGCTGCCCGACCGCGAACACCGGCAGGGTTGTGCCGCCGCCCGGGCGGCGCGCGAGGCGGTTGCGCAGCGCCAGGACGAAACCGGCGAATGCGCACAGCAGCGCACCGAGCCACAGCCCGTTCGCCGCCATGCTGCCGGTCAGCAGGTCGACCCCGCTGCGGCCGAGCCCCTGTGCGAACAGCACGCTCGCCGTGCCACCGGCGACGGCATCGACGCAGATGCCGAGGACCAGACTCGGGTGGCCGCTACGCGCGGGCAGGTTGCGCAGTCGCCCGCGCCGGACCGCCACGTGATGCCAGACATGCATGTCGTCGGCGGCGTCGCGGTAGCTGGCGGCGAGGCCATGGCGGCGCAAGCACCACTGGACGATGTCGACCAGCCAGCCGAGCCAGAAGCCGAGGAACAGCAGCAACGCCGCTTCCACTGCCGACCATCCGAACACGAAGAGGCCGGCAATTCCGATCACGCCGCTCGCCACCCATTCGATCCACTGGCTACGGCGCGCACGCAGGAAGGCCGCATCGCGTCGCGCGAGTGCGAGCGGTGCATGGGTTTCGAACCACGTCTGCTCAGGAGCATCGTCGGCGCCGGAAGGTTGATCGTTACGCATGTGCGGTGTTCCGCGGGGCTGGTGGACAGCGTCGATGATCGGCGCCTGCGAATCCAGTGCAGTCCCAGTCCGGCCCCATGCGGGCCGGCCTCCCTGCCAGATCAAGAATCCCGTATTGCGGAATGGATCAGGCCTTCCTTGGCCGTGCCGCTGGAATACCGGGCATGGGCCGTCGAGTCGGCCGATCTCGGCACCAGCGCGGCCAGCCCGGGGCATTTCGGGGTCATACCAGCCGATCTCGCCGGGTTCGTGGTGGCGCACCGGCGCACCGGGCACTTGGGCCGGCAGTTGTGCGCCGAGGCAGATGCCGAGCACCGGCTTGTCCCGCCACGGAGCCTGCCCGATCACGCGCGGTTCGGTGGGCGGGTGGGCGCGATGATCGATTCCTCGGCGCGCGGAGCACGACCAGGCCGCGGTGGCGGTCGATGCTCGGCAGGGCTCTCGGCTGGCGCTGGAAGTTGACGAACGTGACCCGGTGCCCCGGCGCCGGCGGATCAGCGGATCGAGCGTGCCGAGCGGTCCGGCGGCGACATGCTGGAGGACGAGGATGCGCGACATCGCAGGCGATGGCGTCTTGCCTGCGGTCAGAACGCCCAGCTCGCCGACACGGCCAGGCGCGTGCGTGGCGCGCCGTTGCCGAAGTAGTCGGCGCCGCGTCGGCTGGCGTGCACGACCAGGGCGTGCAGGTGAATATCGCCGTAGGCAAAACCGAGGCCGGCGCTGGCATACGCGTAGTCGCGCAGTTCGATTTGCGGCTGGCGGGCATAGTGGACACCGCGGATGTCGGCATGGCCGAGGCCGACATGGAGTGCGAAGCCGCTACCGAGCGGTTGGTGCCAGCCGGATTCGACCCAGGTCGCGCGTGCGCGCCGGTAGCGGCCCGGCGCCTCCACCACGGGCAGATCGGGCGCGTGGCTGGCGAGGAGCGACCAACGTCCGCGCCAGCCGAGGCCGATGCTGGCCTCGTCGTAGCGCAACTCGTCGTTCCACAGGTTCCACGGCGATTCGTAGTGGACGAGGCCGGCGCGCAGCAGCCAGTCCTCGCCGAATCGCCAGCGCCGATCGAGATCGAGGGTGAGCTGGGCGCCACGCGACTGCAACGGCGGGTGCTCGGTGACGGCGCCGAGGCCGAGCGTCCAGCGGCCATTGTCGACGCGCAAATCGCCAAACCAGCCCGGTCGGCCGTCGGTCAGGCTGCGACCGTGCAGGAGGCTGTCACTGCCCCAGCCGACGAGGCCGCTCCATTCCGCGCCGACAGCCGATGACGAAACCGCAGCGAGCATCAACGCGCGCAGGCCGGCCCCGGCGCGCTGTCGGACCCATGCCCTGCTTCCCGCTGTTGCGCCCATTGCTGCTCCGTGGCCGTCACCGGCGTATCGTCGGCGCCGCACCTTCCGGCGATTCGCCGGCAAACGCAACCTTCGTGCGCGCTGGCGGCACCCAGGATGATCCCGCAAGGCATGACGAGCGATGACGAGTCCAGAGCCGATCGAATCCCCGCTGGTCGCCGAGCACGGCGCCGACGATACCCGCGATTTCGCCTGGCTGGCTGCGGTTGCGCGTGGCGACCGTGTCGCCTTCGAGCGCTTGTACCTGCATCATCATCCGCGACTCGCTCGTTTCATCGTGCGCCAGAGCGGGCGTCACGATCTCGTCGACGAAATCGTCAACGAGGCATTCTGGATCGTCTGGAGCCAGGCGGCACGTTTCCGCGGCGAGTCGAAGCCGAGCACCTGGATCATCGGCATCGCCTGGCGCTGCCTGATGAAGAGCTTGCGTCGACCGGCCGCTTGGGCAGCCTCCGAGCGCGCCGAACGGGGGTTCGACGATGCCGTTGCCGACGTCACCGACGATGCCCGACGCGACCTGCGTGACTGGCTGCATGCCGGCCTCGCCCTCCTGCCGCCGGATCAGCGCGCGACGATCGAGCTCGCCTACTTCCTCGGTCAGTCCTGCGAGGAGATCGCGACGATCATGGAATGCCCGGTCGGTACGGTGAAGGCGCGCCTCTTCCATGCCCGCGTGCGCCTGCGCAACAACCTGCCGGTGCTTGCCGGCGACACGGTCGGGAGGGCGCCATGAACGACGACGGCATCGATGATCCCGGCCAGCGCCATCGCGAGGTCTGGCAACTGATCCCGTGGCTGGTCAACGGCACGGCAAGTGCCGCCGAGCGGCAGCGCGCGGCAGAGCATATCGCCGGCTGCGCCGATTGCCGCGACGAGGTGGCGTTGCAGGAACAAATCCGCGACGGCTTCGCTGCTGCCGGCATCGGCAGCACGCAAGCCGCGCAGACGGCCTTCGCCGGTCTCGCCGCGCGTCTCGACGAAGCGGCGTCGACGGAAGCCCCGCTCAATGTGCCGCAGCCAACCCCTGTGCGCGCTACGGCATGGACATACGCGCTCGCCGTCGCCGTCATC
>Ga0116142_10004619_pt1 | contig 12929 bp, 4 predicted proteins | sample AD_UKC033_MetaG_FD_89785 | JGI IMG/M metagenome (GOLD analysis project Ga0116142, IMG submission 89785) | Active sludge microbial communities of municipal wastewater-treating anaerobic digesters from USA - AD_UKC033_MetaG | ecosystem: Engineered > Bioreactor > Anaerobic > Digestate | place: USA... | reverse complement strand
TGCTTCCAACACCATGAAAGGTTTATTCTTTCTGTTTCCTGACACCTGTTCAAGCAAAGCCTGATACTCTTCCTCTGTCAGCTTCTTAATTGTTTTGCGTAAAATATCCATAGATTGAAGACTGTTTAATTATAAAATCTCTCCTTGTTACGCATAAAATGTTGCAAGGTTTTATTTTCTATTAAAATTTTTAGTTTTCCACTTCATAGTTTGTGACATTATTCACACCGTCAGGAACTTAATTAAATCCAATGGCCCGGTTTTATATGTAAGAATATTCATGTTTTTTTATAAAAACGGATATCAGATTAAATGAGTTACAGAATTTTTTAAGCTGTGTGAAACCAAATAAGAACACTTGCGTAAAAAACTCAAAAAATCACACCAAATGTTTGCAACACGTGATGTAATAAATCTGAAAAAATCATCAAACACTGCAGGCATTGGCTCGTAAATTATGCATATTAAAAATTACAACGATATGGAAGATACAACAATGGATACCATGAACTCAATGGAGTTTTATAAAATGGTCAGACAAAATCGCTTTGCAATGTATTCAAAACCGCGCAGGTATTACAACCGCGATGGTATAAAAGGATCGGCTATTAAATTCCTGTTCTTCGTTCAGGCAATTATTTTTCTTCTGATGATGATTAGTATCAGATCTGCAGTTGGCCAGGCAGTGTCCACACAACCTGTTGTGATGGCAGATGCAGGTGCCAATGGGACCATAGCCAACTATACTACTATATACAACTCCGGAAAGGTATTCCTTAACTGGACAGCTAAAAACGAAGCTGCAGATTGCTTATATATTGTAGAGCGATCAGTAGATGGCAAAGTTTATGAATCAGTTGGTATTAAAGAAGGATTAGGAACAGCTGTTGAATTATTTTATTCATGGATGGATCAAACTCCTCCAAACGGATATGCTTTTTATCGTGTTAAAAAAATTGCGCGTGATGGTTCACAATATTACAGTGCTACCAACACCGTAATCAATATGGATTCGAGTTATGATCCAAATTCAAATTACGCAGCCGGCAAAAAGTCGGATGAACTGCGAAAACAGTAGATAAAAAACAAAGGGCAGGCATTACACATTGAATAATATTTAACCATACAAAAAATGAAAAACTCAACGACCGGAAAATGTCAGAGCTATTTTCGAGCATTTTGTGTTGCAGCACTCCTGGTGTTATGCAGCACATTACAGTCGAAAGCGCAGATTCCTACTGCATCGTTTGCAGCAGATTCAACAGAAGGCTGTGTTCCTCTGACTGTTCACTTTTCGAACACTTCTCTTCAAGCAACCAGTTTTTTCTGGGATTTTGGTAATGGAAATACTTCCACTTTACCGAATCCTCAGACCGTATATCTGAGTCCCGGATCATACACAGTAACACTCATTGCACATAATTCCGTTTCAGGCAAATCAGATACGCTGAGTATGCCGGCATATATTACTGTGGTTTCATTTCCTACGGCAGACTTCAGTTCGAATGTAACATCGGGTTGCAGCCCGCTAACGGTTAACTTCACCAACAACTCTGTAGATTACACATCATGTGTTTGGGATTTTGGTGATGGGTTTTCGTCCACACAAACCAACCCAAGTCATACTTACTCAGTACCCGGGTTTTATACTGTGAAGCTGGTTGCATATTCAGCTTTCGGTTGCAGTAACGTAAAAACCAAATTGAATTATATACGAATTTATGATAAACCGAATGCTCAGCTTTCAGTAACTCCATCCAGTTCGTGTGATCAGAACGAGGTGTTTCAGTTTTCATCATCGTCAACCGGTATAACTAATTATTCATGGAATTTTGGTCAGCCATCATCCGGTGCTGCAAACACTTCAACACTTCCTAATCCCACTCACGTTTATGGCGCGCAGGGAACTTTTACGGTTAGCCTTATAGTTGAAGATGCAAATGGTTGCAGCGATACTGCTGTAGTAAATAATCTTATTTCTATTGGAGCTGCTTTAACACCAACATTTACCTGGAACAAAAGTGCAGGATGTGAACCATTAACTGTTAAATTCACTCCTCCTTCTATCACAGGTGTTACAAGTTATTCCTGGAATTTTGGTGACCCTGCTTCAGGTGCTGCCAACACTTCCACCGCAGCAAGTCCAACGCATACTTATAATTCAGCAGGAACATATTCTGTTTCGTTATTCATCACAACCTCCAGTGGTTGCAATGGTGGTGTAACTTTAAACAATATCATCACTGTTGATCAGCCTCCAGTTGCTGCTTTTAATGCAAATCCAAGAACAGGATGTAGTCCGTTCACGGTTCAGTTTAATAATGCTTCGAGTGGAGCAACTACTTATTTATGGGAATTTGGTAATGGTACCACATCCACTCTTGCATCACCAACTGCCACATATACAACTGCTGGAACATACACAGTAAGACTTCATGCTTATTCAGCCAATGGTTGCGAAACCATTGAGGAAAAACTCAATTATATAACAGTAAATGATATTGTAGCTAAATACAATTCTACTCCCCGGTCAGGATGTGCTCCTCTACCTGTTTCTTTTAACTCAAGTGGTTCACTTGGAGGCGTAAGTTGGTTATGGGATTTTGGCGATCCTGCTTCAGGTGCTGCCAACACTTCAACTCTTCCAAATCCTACACATACATATACAGCACAAGGAAATTATTACGTTCAGCTGATAGTAACTTCTGCTGATGGTTGTGTTGATACTGTCAGAAAATCAGCCGTAACAGTTGCTGCATCATCTGTTGTTTATACTGTACCTGATACAATTAAAGGTTGTCAACCTTATTCTGTTTCTTTTACAAATCCATTACTAGGTGCTACTTTCTTCCATTGGGATTTTGGTGTTCCATGGTTAACAAATGATACCAGCAACAAAGCAAACCCTACCTTTGTGTTTGACTCAGCCGGTGTTTATACCGTAACGTTAACTGCTACTATGGCTGGCAATAATGGTTCCGGTTGTACACAAGTTTTCAATCCGATTGCTTATGTGCAAATATTTCCAATGATAATTTCTCCGATTACTTATGTGCAGGCAACTCCATGTGCTCCTTACCTTATACACTTTAGTGACACCACTCAAGGTGTGATACACTGGGATTGGGATTTCGGTGATGGAACACCTCATGACACCACTCAGTTTCCATCTCACACTTATACCCAACCCGGAACATATACTGTTACATTAAATATTGAACTGGCTTCGGGATGTATGACAAGTCTTAGCACAGTTATTACCTTAGGACAAAGTAATCCTATTACTGTAAATAAAGATGAGGGATGCAGTGATGATCCGTTTACGTTTGGTCTCACGGGTGGGTCATGGTCTAATGTCAGTTGGGATTTTGGTGATGGTGTAGGAACTTCCACTTCTCAAACGCCCACTTACGTTTATAATGTAGCAGGTAATTTTATAGTTACATTAAATGCCACAGGAAGTGATGGATGTTCTTATACTTTTCAGGATACCATTGTTACTACCAATCCGCAACCATCTTTTGTTGTAAACGGGCCAACTTCAGGTTGTGATAAACTAATTGTTTACTTCACCAATACCTCCACCGGTGCCACTTCATACTTATGGGATTTTGGTGACCCAACATCTTCTACAGGCTATTCTACTCTTGTCAATCCTTCAAGAAAATTTTCCACTCCTAAGGATTATACCATAACTCTTACTGCAACAAACGGTGCATGTTCTCGCTCTGTAACCTATCCGGCATTAATCAGTATTTATGCTGCCAAGCCTAATTTCAGTTTCACCCAAAACAGTCAGTGTTTTCCTATTACCATACAACTTACCGATTTAACAGGACCTGCCCCTGCTGTACAATGGGGTTGGAATTTTTTCAATGGGGTTACTGACTCAACTCAAAATCCAACATACACTTATCTGTCCCCTCCTGCTTCTGACAGCATTTCACTTTGGGTGAGAGATACAAATGGATGTACTGCCACTAAGAAGTTAGAAGGAATAAAATACAAACAAGCACACTTTACCGTTGCTTCTTCTGCAGGTTGTATTCCTGCCACCATCTGTTTTACAGATTCAAGTGATACTACCGCTGTTTCTTGGCAATGGAACTTTGGTGATGGAAGCACTTCGACAACACGCAATCCGTGCCATACTTACACTGCCGACAGTTCTTATACCGTAACATTGATTACTACCTTTTCATCAGGATGTAAGGACACTATTGTTGTTCCGAATGCAGTCAACATATCAAGTCCTCATGCAGACTTTAATGCTCCTACAGTGGCATTTTGTGCTCCTGCATTAGTAAACTTTAATAATTTATCTACGAATGCAACCTCTTATCTGTGGGATTTTGGCGATAGTACAACTTCAGTTGCAGCCACACCTTCACATGTGTATAACATTCCCGGAGATTACACAGTAACGCTTATTGCAATTAATGGAAGTTGTCGCGATACAATGAAAAAAGTAAACTATCTTCATGTACCCGGGACATCTTCTTACTTCAACCTGACAAGCTTACAAAGTTGCGTTGGAAATCTTGTACAATTTACAGACAGCTCTCTAAATGCACAATTCTGGCTGTGGAATTTTGGTGACGGTGACAGTTCAACATTACAAAATCCAACACACCTCTATTCTTCAACCGGAAGTTATATAGTTTCACTCATTACCAGTGACACACTTGGGTGTTCATCGCATTACATTTTTAACAACCCCATTGTGGTTCATCCTGTGCCAACAGCAAATGCTTCTACTCAGGATACGGTGGGCTGTAATGTATTCACAGCTTCATTTACTCAAAATTCCTCCAATGCTACTTCCTACTTGTGGAACTTTGGCGATCCTGCTTCAGGGACATTAAACACAGATACTACTACAGCGCCAACTCATACTTATGCTACACCAGGTTTGTTTCAGGTTTATCTGGTTGCTACTAACAGTTATGGTTGCAGCGATACTTTCTGGTTACCTACAAATATTAATGTAAAAGAAACTCCTGTAGCACAATTTACCAACACTCCTTCATCAGGATGTACACCTCTGACAGTATCGTTCAATAATACTTCAACCAGTTTAAATAATCCAACTTATTTATGGAATTTTGGTAATAGTACAACTTCAGTTGATGCTTCACCACAGGTTACCTATGCTGATTCAGGACAATTTGCGGTTTCATTAATTGTAACCAATGGTGCCGGTTGCAGCGATACTGCTACAACAACCATTACAAGTTACTTATCTCCAACTGCATTGTTTTCAACTGCGGATACAGCAGGTTGCAGCCCTTATACATCAAACTTCACCAATCTGTCAACCAATGCTACTTCTTATCTGTGGAATTTTGGTGACGGCTCTACTTCAACTCAGGCAAGTCCATCACACACATACAACACTGTAGGAAGTTTCACTGTAACATTAATAACTTCAAATGCATCAGGATGTAAAGATACTTTCCAGTTACCTTTCCCGGTTATTGTGAAACAAACACCTCGTGCAAGATTTAATTTCACACCTTCATCAGGTTGTACACCGCTTACAGTTTCATTCACCAATACTTCTACCAATACCAGCAATCCGGTGTACTCATGGAACTTTGGTAATGGAAATACTGCCGGAACTACTAATGCTTCTACAGTTTATGCAGATTCAGGATATTTCAATGTAACCTTACTTGTTACCAATGACAATGGTTGTTTTGATGATACAGTGCGCACTGTTCGTGCCAACTTATCACCAACTGCTTTGGCTGCAACTAACGACACTTCAGGATGTACGCCTTACACTGTGAACTTTACTAACAATTCTACAAATGCTGTTTCTTATCTGTGGAATTTCGGTAACGGCAATACTTCTACTCAGGCAAATCCGACTTACACTTATTATGGTGCAGGTAATTTTACTGCAACACTGATTGCTACCAATTCCAACGGTTGCAAGGATACATTTACATTCCCTTACAGCATTCATGTTAAACAGACACCAAGTGCAAGGTTTAACTTCACTCCAACTGTAGGTTGTACTCCACTGAATGTAACCTTTGCAAGCGTATCGAGCAATCTGAGTAATCCGACTTACTCCTGGAACTTCGGTAACGGTAACACTGCTACAACTCCGAATGCCTCTACCGTTTACACCGACTCAGGATATTACAATGTGACCTTACTTGTTACCAATGACAATGGTTGCTTTGATGATACAGTGCGCACTGTTCGTGCCAACTTATCACCAACTGCTTTAGCTGCAACTAACGATACTTCAGGATGTACGCCTTACACTGTGAACTTTACAAACAATTCTACAAATGCAGTTTCTTATCTGTGGAATTTTGGCAACGGCAATACTTCTACTCAGGCAAATCCGACTTATACTTACTATGGTGCAGGTAATTTTACTGCAACACTGATTGCTACCAATTCCAACGGTTGTCAGGATACATTTACATTCCCTTACAGCATTCATGTTAAACAGACACCAAGTGCAAGGTTTAATTTCACTCCAACTGTAGGTTGTACTCCACTGAATGTAACCTTTGCAAGTGTATCGAGCAATCTGAGTAATCCGACTTACTCCTGGAACTTCGGTAACGGTAACACTGCTACAACTCCTAATGCTTCTACCGTTTACACCGACTCAGGTTATTACAATGTGACTTTACTCGTAACCAATGATAATGGTTGCTTTGATGATACTGTGCGCACTGTTCGTGCCAACTTATCACCAACTGCTTTAGCTGCAACTAACGATACTTCAGGATGTACGCCTTACACTGTGAACTTTACTAACAATTCTACAAATGCAGTTTCTTATCTGTGGAATTTTGGTGACGGATCAACATCAACGGATTCTGTACCTGCCCATACTTATACAGTAGCAGGAAATTATACTGCAACATTGGTTGCTACCAACTCCAATGGATGTAAGGATACATTTATCGTACCCGCAACTGTACATGTGAATCAGACTCCGACAGCATCGTTTACTAAATCAAAAACTTCAGGATGTGCTCCGTTAACAGTTAACTTTACCAATACTTCTTCCAATGCAACAGGAGCTTCCGCTTTCTGGGATTTTGGTAACGGACAAACTTCAACATCTTCTAATACATCTACAACATATACCACTGCCGGTAATTATACTGTATGGTTAACAGTAACAAGTCCTCAGGGATGTGTTGATAGTATTTCTCAAACAATAACTGTTTATGCTCTTCCAACAGCATCTGCTGCTACAACAGATACTTTAGGTTGTACACCTCACACTGTACAGTTCAGCAATAATTCTTTAAATGCAACATCTTATTTGTGGAACTTTGGTAATGGAGCAACCTCTACTGCTGCAACACCTTCCTATACTTATACTACAGGGGGCAATTACACAGTAACACTAATTGCTACAAACTCCAACGGTTGCAAAGACACTTTTGTATTCCCTTATGTAATACAGGCATTGCAATCACCACTGGCATCATTCAGTCCATCTTCCCAATCAGGATGTACACCGCTTACTGTAAATTTCGCAAACACTTCAACAAATACCAATGGTGCTTCTTATAACTGGAATTTTGGAAATGGTTCATCATCTCCAATAGAAAATCCATCAACGATTTACACCGATTCAGGATATTATGCTGTGCAGTTGCAGGTGATGAACAGCAACGGATGTATGGACGACACCATCAGAAATATACAGGTTAATTTGTCGCCAACAGCTATTGCATCAACAACTGATACAGTTGGATGTAATCCGATGACGGCAGTGTTTACCAACAACTCAATAAATGCAACGGCTTACAGCTGGAACTTTGGTGATGGTATTACGTCATCCACTGTTTCTCCAAGTCATATTTATACCACACCTGGAAATTATACTGTAACCTTAATTGCTGCATCAGGTGCAGGATGTCTGGACACATTGATTTTCCCATACACGATACAAGTAAATCAAACTCCGGTTGCATCGTTTACCAAGTCGGTATCATCAGGATGTACACCACTTACTGTACACTTAAATAATACTTCAGCAAATACCAATGGTGCATCTTATCTGTGGGATTTCGGAAATGGTTCTACATCAACAGATGCAAGTCCTGATGTGACATATAATACTGCAGGAACTTACACCATACAACTTCAGGTAACCAATGCTTCAGGCTGTACGGATACAACTTCTCAGACAGTTCAGGTAAATGCAACTCCTGTAGCCATAGCTTCCACAGCAGATACTACTGGTTGTACTCCTTACCTCAGCACCTTTGTCAATAATTCAACCAATGCTACAGGTTATCTTTGGAACTTTGGTGATGGAGTTACTTCATCAGCAGCAACACCTTCGCATACTTACAATACTGCAGGAAATTATACTGTAACGCTGATTGCATTCAATGCTGCAGGTTGCAGTGATACACTTGTACTGCCTCAAACAATTACCATTCATCAAACACCTATTGCGTCATTTACACAATCGGCAACTACAGGTTGTGCACCACTGTCGGTTAATTTTAACAACACTTCTTTACAGGAAGTGAATGCAACCTACAACTGGAATTTTGATAATGGCTCCACATCAACACTTTCAAATCCGTCAGCGCAGTTTGTCAATTCAGGAAGTTATAACGTAACACTCATTGTTACCAACACGGGTGGATGCAGTGATACTGCAACTCACAGTGTGAATGTATTATCTACTCCTGTAGCTAATGGATTTACCAATGATACTATAGGATGTACTCCGTTTACCGTAACGTTTACCTCTACTTCTACCAGCAGTGATTCTGTTGTATGGTACTTCGGCAATGGGCAAACCGCATCCGGTGCTGTGACACAATACACCTATACACAACCTGGAATTTATCAGCCTTATCTGGTTACAATAAATTCTACAGGATGTACAGACACGTTCTACCTGCCAAAAACAGTACGGGTTAATTTAAGTCCGGTAGCCAATTTCAGTGCATCGCAAACTGCAGGTTGTGCAGGAACAACTTTCGACTTCAGCAATCTTTCGTCCGACACAATTTCACCGGTATATCAGTGGACTGTAGGTGGATTCTCAACAGCGTCACCATCCGTAAGTATTCCTTTGGTGAGTCCGGGATTCTATACAGTTTCATTAACTGTTACCAACAGCAATGGCTGTTCCGACACTGAAATCAAAAATAACTTCATACAGGTGTACGACACATTACCTCCTCCACAGGATCCTATTTACAGCGTAAGTGTGTTGTCAGATACTCAGGTTGAAATCAAATGGCAAAACAGCTCTGCTCTTGACCTTGGTGCCTATAAATTATGGCGACTGGATAATGCAAGCGGTAATTATGTAAATGTTTATACAGACAATAATCCAACGAATGCATCCATGAATCCTGAGTCTTCTTATATAGAAAATGGATTGAATACATTGTCCAACACTTACACTTACAAGTTACAAACACTTGACCGTTGTTCAATGGCATTACCATTAAATGTTTTGAAAGCACATACTACCATTAACGTAAGTGCACATAAAGTTGGAACTTCAATCAACGTTAACTGGACTCCTTATGGTGGTTGCCCTGTATCAACTTATGAAATTACGAGAACAGAAGTTGCAAACGGAAGCACAGCAGTAATTGCAACCGTACCCGGAACACAATTAAGTTATCTCGATACCATGATGTTATGCCCGGGTGATTACAGCTATCGAATTAAAGCGTATGACTTATGCGGATTACTCTATACTTCACTGAGTGATACTGCTGCTGCACGTCCTGATTACAGCTTACAGGATCAGCAAGCCATCATTGTACGTTCTACTGTTGTCAACAATCAATATGTACTTACAGAATGGTCAGAGCCGCAGGTTCATCCCGAAAGAGTGAAAGAGTATAACATTTACAGAAGTACAGATACCACAGGCACGTTCTATTCATTCATAGCCACAGTATCAGCCAATGTTACCAGCTACGATGATTATGATGTTAATGTCAATGAGCAAAACTATTACTACAAAGTAGAAGTGGTGAGTGATTGTGATATGGCAGGTAAGTTAAGCTCTAACAGTTCGTCCATTTTACTCAAAGCAAAATGGGAAAATGAGAGCAGTCGCTTACGTTGGACTAAATACGATAAATGGGATACAGGCGTAGAGCGTTATGAAATAGAAAAATATAACTGGAGCACCGGTCAATGGGAAAAAGTGAAAACCGTTCCCGGCAATGCTACAGAAACTAATGTCGATGAGTAATTAAAATTATTCATTGTGTATGCCCAAAAGCCCGGTTCAGAGAGCCGGGTTTTTTATTTTTTAATATTCTGAGGTGATTTTTCACTTACGTATGCGCTGAGTTTTCTTACCGTATCCATAATGGCCGCTTTATCAAAATGACATTCGTTATACAGTTCACTCTGCTCGCCATGTTCAATAAATTTATCCGGAATTCCCAGACGAATTATTTCTGCACTGTAATTATTATCTATCATAAACTCGGCTACAGCACTTCCCATACCACCCATGAGGCAACCATCTTCCACAGTGATTATTTTTTTGTAGTTGGCAAATACCTCATGCAGCAACAACTGATCGAGTGGTTTTACAAAACGTTAATCGTAATGCGCAGGATAAATATTTTCATGTGCCAGCTCATCACAGGCTGCAACTGCAAAATTTCCGGGATGACCAATGGTTAATATTGCAATATGTTCTCCGCCTCTTAGTTTACGTCCCGTGCCTACTGAAATAGCTTTAAAAGGAGTACGCCACTCTGTCATCACACCATTACCTCTCGGATAGCGAATGCTGAATGGTCCCATATTGTCATGCTGTGCAGTGTACATCAGGTTGCGCAATTCCTCTTCGTTCATGGGTGCACTTACAATCATGTTGGGAATACATCGCATATAAGCAAGGTCAAATGCGCCATGATGTGTTGGTCCGTCTGCACCTGCAAGACCACCTCTGTCCAGACAAAAAACCACATTTAGTTTTTGCAATGCCACATCATGTATCACCTGATCATAACCACGCTGCATAAACGAAGAATAAATGTTGCAAAACGGTATCATGCCCTGTGTGGCAAGACCTGCACTAAAAGTAACTGCATGTTGCTCGGCTATACCTACATCAAATGCTCTTTCGGGCATTGCTTTCATCATAATGTTCAGCGAGCAACCCGAAGGCATGGCAGGAGTGATACCTACTATTTTCGAATTTTTTTCTGCCAGCTCCACTATAGTATGTCCAAACACATCCTGATATTTCGGAGGCTGTGGTTTATCGTTTGCAGGTTTATAAATCTCACCCGAAATTTTATCGAACAAACCGGGAGCATGCCACTTAGTCTGATCTTCCTCTGCTTTTTTAAAACCTTTACCTTTTACAGTAAGGCAATGCAAAATTTTAGGACCCGGAATATTTTTTAAATCCTCAAGCACTTTTACCATATTTCCCACATCATGCCCATCAATAGGCCCGAAATATCTGAAGCGCAGCGACTCGAACAAATTACTTTGTTTGAGTAATACAGATTTAAATGCGTTTTCAATTTTCTGAGCGATTACCTGTGCATTAGGTCCGAACTTGCTTACCACACCCAATGCTTTCCATACTTCGTCTTTCACCTTGTTGTAGGTTGGTGAAGTAGTAATTCCTGTTAAATATTCTTTCAAAGCACCAACGTTGGGGTCAATGCTCATGCAATTGTCGTTGAGCACAACAATCATATTGGTATTTTCCACACCTCCGTGATTCAATGCTTCAAAGGCAAGTCCTGCCGTCATGGCACCATCACCAATTACTGCAATGTGTTGTCTGTTTTTATCATTCTTAAGGCGGCTGGCCACACTCATACCCAATGCAGCTGAAATTGAAGTGGAACTATGACCTACACCAAAAGTATCGTACTCACTTTCGCTGCGTTTTGGAAAACCGCTGATACCGTTGTAGATTCTGTTGGTATGAAAAACATCCCGTCTTCCTGTAAGAATTTTATGGCCGTAAGCCTGATGACCAACATCCCAAACAAGCTGATCGTAAGGAGTGTTGAACACGTAATGCAGTGCAACGGTAAGTTCTACAACACCAAGACTGGCGGCAAAATGACCACCATGTACCGAAACGACATCAATAATATACTGTCTTAGTTCATCCGAAACCTGCTGCAGTTTTTCCGGTGCAAGTTTTCTTAAATCTGAAGGCGATTGAATAGTTTTAAGAATATCTCCTGCTTTTGCTTCCATTATGATAAAAGTGTGGCAAATTTAATGAAAAAGTAGCAAAGGAAGAATGCTTTATTCAAATAAGATACAGGATGTTGTGGAGTTACACACTATTAAGCTTCCTGAATTACGATATGCATTAATCAGTTAAGTGTTTAATAGTTAAATTTTAAGTGCAGAAGCTTTCCTGCACACAGCATTGGCTACAAAGAGCACAATCGCTCCGACAATTCCACTTGCGATGCCACCGTTCATGGATTGCGAGCGTGTAAGAACGATGAGTATCGTCTTAAAAAGATTTTATTAAGCAAACCATTCTATCATTTGCTGAAGGCTTATTTGCCTTTTTTCGGACTCGTTGAAGTTTTTTATAATTCTTCCCTGATCCATCTGAATGATTCTGTTCCCGTAGCGGTGTGCTTCTTTCAGGCTATGTGTTACCATGATGGCTGAAATTCCAAGCTCCCCAATAAACCGGCTTGCAAGTTCCATTACACGTTCAGCACTTCTAGGGTCCAATGCCGATGTTGGTTCGTCCATCAGTAGCAGTTGCATGTTGTCCATGGTTGCCATCAGCAAGGTGAGTGCCTGTCGTTGCCCTCCCGACAGCGAGCCTATAGGCTGATGCAATTTTTCTTCCAGACCAAGTTGCAACAACGATACTTTGTGTTTAACTTTTTCTTCAAAAGATTTGGTGTTACCCAATATCAGCTTTCTCGATTTGGAACGCA
>Ga0116142_10004617_pt1 | contig 12931 bp, 13 predicted proteins | sample AD_UKC033_MetaG_FD_89785 | JGI IMG/M metagenome (GOLD analysis project Ga0116142, IMG submission 89785) | Active sludge microbial communities of municipal wastewater-treating anaerobic digesters from USA - AD_UKC033_MetaG | ecosystem: Engineered > Bioreactor > Anaerobic > Digestate | place: USA... | reverse complement strand
TTGCGCTATTAAAAAGAGCCAAGCTTGTTTTTTAAGGCAAAAAGTTGGATCTATTTTTCAAGATTATAAGTTGTTGCCTTATAAAACTGCTTTTGAAAATATATCTTATGCTTTGGAAGCTTTTGATTTTGATGACACCAAGATAGAAGAGGAAGTTTTTCAAGTTCTTGACCTTGTTGGATTAAAAGACAAGGCAAACTGTTTTCCAAGAGAATTATCAGGAGGGGAGAAGCAAAGAGTTTCTATTGCTAGAGCCTTAATCCACAGGCCAAAAGTTATTTTAGCCGATGAGCCAACTGGAAACTTAGACCCTTATCATTCTAGAGACGTTATTAAAGTTTTGCTTAAGATAAACGAGGCTGGATCGACAGTAGTTTTATCAACCCACAGTAAGGAGATAGTTAATGCTCTTAAAAAGAGAGTTATTACTCTTGAAGATGGGAGAATAATAAGAGATGAAGAAAAAGGAAGATTCTTTTTATGATTAAATATATTACGAAAATATTTAAAAGTGGTTGGACAAACCTAAAAAGACAAGGTTTTTTAACTTTAGCAACATCAGTTGTTATATTTATAGCAGTTCTTTTGGGAACCTCTTTATATATATTTCAAGGAGGGGTTGCTTTTTTAACAGAAGCAATAAAAGATAAAATAGATGTTTCTATATATTTTAATGAACAAGTTTCGAGAGAGGAAATATTGAAAATAAGAGAAGAAGTTTCTAAATTAAGTGAAGTTAATAAAGCTAGCTATGTTTCTCCAGAAGAAGCATATGAGAATTTTGTTAAGAATCACGAAAATGATGCTTATTTAGAATCATTAGAAGCAATAGAAATTAATCCGTTTTTACCTTCACTTGTTATTCAAACTAAAGAGCCGTCTCAGTATAAAGTGATTTCTGATTTCTTTAAAAAAGAAGAATATGCCTCCCTTGTTTATGAGATTGATGATTACAAGAGGGGGACTATAATTGACAGGATATCTGATTTATCTTCAGGAATAAGGAATATCGGGATGTTCTTAACTTTATTTTTAGGCTTTATTGCAATAATAGTTACATTTAATACATTGAGAGTAAGTATTTATTCTCAAAGAGAAGAAATAGAAATAATGAGATTGGTTGGAGCAAAGAACAGCTTCATTCGCGGACCGTTTTTAATTCAAGGATCATTGTGCGGATTATTCGCAGCGATTTTTTGCTTTGGTTTTTCATTTTTGTTATTGTTTTTATTAAAATCAAACATAGAAACCTTGTTTATGGGTTTTGATATGTTTGGTTTCTATAAAGACCATATTTTCATTATATTATTACTTCAACTATTAATCGGTATAGGCCTGGGCTTGATTTCTAGCTTTTTTGCTGTTAGAAAGTATTTGAAGGATTGATCGGGGGTCGTCTAATGGTAGGACGCCAGGTTCTGACCCTGGAAATTGGGGTTCGAGTCCCTACGCCCGAACATAATTATCTGCTTGAATAAATTATTGATTAATAGTAATATTTATTATAGGAGATTCGTCCTTTTATTTTAATAATTAATTTAGAAAAAGTTTATGAGTAAAGAAATCAATTCAATATATTTCACTTTTTTATTTAGTGTTTTTTCTATTATCACTCACAATTATCTTTATTTTAAGCTAGGAAAAGAAGAGGGAGTGTTTTTTATTCTCGCTTTTCTTGCATTAATTGCTTTTGTTTTTGCAATTATTTCATCTTTAACCAAATTAGTTAGTGAAAAAAAACCAGAAGATTTATGGAAAGTAGGCTTTCTAGGATTAACAGGCTTTTTGGGTTTTCTTCCTCAGGCAGGAAGTGTTTTTTTCGGAGGATTTGGCTTCCTTTTATTTTTCTTTTTAAGATTTGGATATTCTACTAGAATTACTTTAAAAAATATCTTTATTACTATTGCTTTAATTACTACTGTCGGGTCTTTATCTTATGCTTTTCTTCAGACAATTATAGTTAATAGAGATAATGTTTATGAGTTATTTAAATTCATGAGAGAAGAAGAAACGTTGAAAGGAATAACTTTTCCTGAAACAGAACGTAAGACATTTTATTGGCCTTCCAAAACCGATCCAATTGAAGGTAAGGCTTTTAAAGAAATGACCATTACTACTGATCAATACGATACTTTAAGGAACTTTTTTGATGCAGCTGGATTTGAAATGGATTTCTTTGACATTGAGTCAACCACTAATGCTGGTGTTTCTGGGTACAAAAAAGACAATGTTTGGTGTGTTCTAAAAGCAGGTCTTTATTACGATGAAAATGGAGACCCAATACAAGAAGACAAAATGAGGTGCAATATTTATTGCGCTGAAATGGATGATTAATTATGGAAAATTGCATTTTTTGCAAAATTATTAACAATGAAATTCCTTCGTATAAAATATATGAAGATGATTTGGTTCTAGCTTTTCTAGATATTAACCCTTTAACTCAAGGACATACATTGATTGTTCCTAAAAAACACTTTGAAAACATATATGATATTGAGGAAGAATATTTAAAGAGAATAATAATTGTTTCTCAAAAAATATCCTTGAAGATGAAAGAATGTTTAGGGGTGGAAGGAGTTAATCTTTATCAGGCAAATGGATTAGTAGCCAATCAAACTGTATTTCATTTTCATTTACATGTTTTAGGTAGAACCAAGGGAGATGGATTAAGGGTCATAGAAGAAGGGTCAAAAAAAGCCTCATTAGAAAATTTAGAAGAAATTAAGAATAAATTAAAGATATGCTAAGAATAGGACAATACATATTAGGAGTAGTCATATTTATTATTTTGGCATATATTATAACAATAGTTAAAAACTTTTTAATTAAATTTTCTCAGGAAAAATTAGGAGAATTTTATTATAAAGCATTAAAACAATTCGGTTGGCCTTTTACTGTATTTATTTCTCTTGCAATTTCAATTCAATTTATTGACGTTTCTTTTATTCCCAAAGAGTATTTATTTTTAGTTCCGTTTATTTTTATTTCATATTATGCGTTAAAAGTTATTCAAATCTTTTTGGACTTTTTTTTAAAGCCAAAAGACGAAGAGTTTGCTTCGATTATTAAGTTTACTAGAAATGCAATTACCTGGATTATTTGGTTTGTTGTTATTGTTTTAGTTTTAAACAATTTAGGATTTAATATCTCAACCATTTTAACTAGCTTTGGAATATTAACAATAGCTTTGGCTTTTACTATTCAAAACATTCTAACCGATGTTTTTGCTTATGTTTTTATTCATTTAGACAAACCGTTTAAGATAGGAGATTTTATTGTTGTGGGCACAGAAAGTGGAACAGTTAGAAAAATCGGTCTAAGATCAACCAGAGTACTCTCTTTAAAGGGAGAAGAATTAATATTCTCTAATAGAAAATTAACTGAAAATGTTATTCATAATTACAGGAGAATGATAAAAAGAAGGAAGACTTTTGAAATAAGGGTTTCGCAGGAAACTTCTTCAGAAGATTTAAAGAAGCTATTAAAAGAAATAAAGAATATAATTGAAAAAGAAGAATTAACGGAAATAGAGAGGGTTAATTTCAGAGATATAGAGGAGTCAGTATTAATTTTTGAAGCTGTTTACTATATTAAATCAAGCGACTATAATATATATATGGATGTTCAGGAGAATATTAATTTTAAAATCAAGGAATTTTTAGACAAAAAAAATATTAAATTAGTTTAATATGAAGAAGAAAAAAACACAAAAAAAAGCAACTACAAAAAAAACAATTAAGAAAAAAATAGTTGTTAAGAAAGAAAAGAAACCAACAGAGAACGAAGATGCTTTGATTAAGAAAGTAAAAATCAAGGTAATCGGTATTGGAGGAGGAGGAGGGAATATTGTTTCTGAATTGTCTAAAAAATTAAAAGATTTTTCTTCTCAAAAAATTGAATTTATTGCTGCTAACACTGATAATCAAGCTTTGGGCGTATTAAGTAAGAATATTAAGATATTTCCTTTTGGTCAAAAGCTTACAAGGGGTCTAGGAGCAGGAAGAGATGTTTCTGTTGGAGAAAAAGCGGCTAGAGAAGATGGAGAAAGAATAAAAGCTCTTTTTTCTGACAATAAAGATTTGTATATTATTGTTTCTTCTTTGGGGGGAGGGACTGGCACTGGAGCAGCGCCCACTTTTCTTAAAATTGCATCACAAATGAATCTAATGTGTTTAGGTATTTTTACTTTACCTTTTTCTTTTGAAGGTAAGAAAAAAATGGATTTAGCTTTAGATTCAATTAATCAAATGAAAGAGAATCTTAATGCTTACATGGTTTTGCCCAATGAAAAGATATTTGGCTTAACTAAAGAGGAGGTGTCTTTTACGGATTCTTTAAATTTACTCAATAATCACTTAGCCAATTGTTTAGAAGGGTTACTTAGAACAATCTATTCTCCTGGGATTATTAATATTGATTGGGCTGACATTAGAACAATTCTTGAAGGAAAGAGAAGTTTAGCTTACCTTAATGTAGCAAAAAGTAAGGGTTCTCAAAATCTTGAAGAGCTCTTGAAAAAATTAATAAAAAACCCTATTCTTGATTATAACTTTGAAAATGCAGATAATATAATGTTCAATATTGACGGGTCAAAAGACATGTCTTTGCAGTCTTTATCGTTAATCAGTGAGAAAATAAGCGAACTGTCTCCTAATGCTAGAATAATATTTGGTTTAACCAGTAATCCTAAAATGAAGAATGAAATCAAGGTTACTATTTTATCTACAGGAAGTCATGACAAAAAAGAATTAAAAAAGCATAAAAAAGCTAAAAAAGATAAAAAAGAAAAAAAGAAAGAAGAAAAAAAACAAGAAATAGTCGTAGAAAAAATAAGAAGAACTGCTCTTGAGATAAAAGAGGCTGAAAAAAAGAAAGAGCAGCAAGAAGAGGATGATGAAAAAATATTTGAGATACCAGCCTTTTTAAGAAAAAGTAAAAAGAAAAAAATATGAAAGAAATTAAAAAAGCAATATTTCCTATTGCAGGAATGGCAACAAGATTTTTGCCTTTTTCAAAAGTAGTTTCTAAGGAATTAATTCCTTTGGTTGACAAGCCTCTTATTCACTATAACGTAGAAGAGGCATTATTATCTGGAATTAAACAAATAGAATTTGTTGCTAGACCAAAACAAAAAGATTTTCTAAATTATTTCAACAGAGATTTAGATTTAGAAAAGTTTTTAGAAGAAAAAGGCAAGAAAGAAGAATTAAAAGATTTAAAAGAAGTAGAGGATTATTTTAAAAATATTACATTCTCTGTTTCTACTCAAAAGAAAGCAGCAGGAGATACAAATGCAATTTTCCAATCTAGAAAGTTTGTTGGAAAAGATCCTTGCGGAGTTTTCTTTTGCGACGACATAGTCAAATCAGAAGAACCTTGTTTCTCTCAATTGGTTCAAGTTTTTAAAACTTGTAACAGACCGGTTTTAGCATTAATGCAAATGCCCGATGAGAGGCTTTCTAGTTATGGGGTTGTAAGTGTTGAAAAGATAGCCAATAGTTTTTACAAAATTAAAAAAGTAACTCAAAAGCCCAAATTAGGAGAAGCGCCTTCTAATTTAGCAATTTTAGGAAGAATGATTTTAACTCCAGACGTTTTTGATTATATTGCTGCTGATAAAAAGACGATTGCTAATGATTTTTCAATTACGCAAGTTTTAGGAAAAATGGCTGAAGAAGGAAGTCCTATTTATGGATATGAAATAAAAGGAGAATGGTTGGAGTGTGGCAATAAAAAACTTTGGCTTGAATCTTTTGTCAATTTATTATTAGACAATCCAGAATTTGGTCCTGAGATTAGAAAAAAGATTAAGGAGATGAAAATATAATGATATACGATTTAATCATTATTGGTGGAGGATCAGCAGGAATTACTGCTGGAATATATGCAGCTAGGCAAAAAATGAAAACTTTGCTTTTAACGAAATCATTTGGCGGACAAATGGTTCATAAATCAGTGGATATTGAAAACTATCCTGGTTTTGATAAGATTTCTAGCTTAGAATTAATTCAAAGATTTGAGAATCAATTAAAGAGCAAAGAAATTGAAATTCAGACAGACAAGGTTTTGTCTTTAACTAAAGATGATTATTTTAACATATCAACAGAATCTGGAAAAGAATATCAGTCAAAAGCAGTAATTATTGCTACGGGTGCTGAACACAGAAGATTGAACGTTAAGGGAGAAAAAGAATTTTTAGGAAAAGGAATTAGTTATTGTACAACTTGTGATGGTCCTTTATTCTCTAATAAAAAAGTAGTGGTTATTGGTGGAGGAGAGGCTGGATTTGAAACAGCAGTATTTTTAAGCAAATATGCTTCGGAAATAATAATTTTAGAGCATAGTAATTTATCAAAAGCGAGTAAAGAAATTCAGGACAAAGCGTTTGAATTGGGAATTAAGTTAATTACTAATGCGGAAGTTAAAGAAATAAAAGGAAGTAATTTTGTAGAAGAGGTTTTGTATAACAATGAATCAATTAAAGCTGACGGTGTTTTTATTCAAATTGGATATATCCCTGATGCATCTTTTGCCAAAGATTTAGTTGATATTAATGAAAGAGGGGAAATATTAATTAATTTTGAAACATTAGAAACTAAAACTCCAGGTCTTTTTGCAGCAGGAGATATTAATGTTGGCAAGGTAAAGCAAATAATCACTGCTTGCGGAGAAGGAGCTCAGGCAGCAATGTATGCATATAATTATTTAATTAAAGAATATGGCAATAATTAAAGAAATTAAGGCTAGGGAAATACTTGATTCGAGAAGTAATCCAACAATTGAAGTAGAATGCGTAACAGATGACGGGGTTTTTATTGATAGTGTTCCTTCTGGTGCTTCGACAGGAGAAAAGGAAGCTTTAGAGTTAAGAGATGAGGGAATAGAGTATAGGGGAAAAGGAGTTTCAAAAGCAGTAGATATAGTCAATACAATTATTGCGCCAAGAATTATTGGTCTAGACTCAGAAGATCAGAAAAAAATAGATCAAACAATGATAGATTTAGATGGCACTTCCAACAAATCAAAACTTGGAGCAAATAGTATTTTAGCAATATCAATGGCTGCTTGTAGGGCTGGAGCCAAATCAAAAGGTATTGAATTATATGAATACATTTCTCTTCTTCATTCAGAGAGATATAAGAGAAAATACAAAATACCAAAATGTTGCTTTAATGTTATTAATGGAGGCAAGCACGCTGGCAATAATCTTAGCTTTCAAGAATTCATGATTGTTCCTTTTGGGGGCACATTCAAAGAAGAGCTAAGAATGGCCTCAGAAATATATCATAGTCTTAAAATTAGATTAAAGAAAAATTATTCTGCCAATGCGACCAACGTTGGAGATGAAGGAGGGTTCGCTCCGCCCATAGATGTTCCAGAGGTTGCTTTGGGAAATATTGTTGGAGCAATTGAAATGTCTGGTTATAAAGACAATGTAAAGATTATTCTTGATGTTGCAGCAACAAGCTTTTTTAATAAAGATAATTATTATTCTTTGAGTACAGGAGGATACAACAGAGACGAATTAATAGAATATTTTAATGAATTGGTTGCCAATTATCCTATTATTGGAATAGAAGATCCTTTAGAAGAAAATGATTTAAATGGCTTTAAGGAAATTACAAAAGAGCTAGGCAGTAATGTAATAATTATTGGAGATGATTTGCTAGTAAGTAATGTCAAATATATTGAGAAAGCAAAAGAAGAGGAAGCTTGCAATGCCGTTTTATTAAAACTAAATCAAGTGGGAACAGTAACCGAACTTATTTCTTCGGCTACTTTAGCTCAAAGTTATGGTTGGAAAACGATTATTTCTAATCGTTCAGGGGAAACAACAGATGATTTTATTGCTGATTTAGCAGTGGGAATTAATTCTGATTACATGAAATCAGGAGCTCCAGCTAGGGGAGAAAGGGTTTGTAAGTATAATCGCTTGCTTAAAATAGAAGAAATGATAAAATATTTATTAGATTAAAATAATTTATTAAAAAAATGAAAGTTAGACTATTTTCAACTCCAATTTGCCCTTATTGCTTAACTCTCAAAAGATTTTTAGAAGAGAAAAAAATAGAAGTAGAAACTATTGATGTTTCTTCTGATGAAAAAGCTAGAGATGAAATGGTAGAGAAAACTCAGCAGACAACTGTGCCTGTTTTAGAATTTAATGGAGAATACATTGTTGGTTTTGACAGAAAGAAAATTTGTGAAAAATTAGGTATTGAAGATTAATAATTAATTAAACAAAAAAATATGTCAAAAATAGCAATAAATGGATTCGGAAGAATCGGTAGATGTGTTTTAAAAATAATCATTGAAAAGAAACTTGACTTGGAAGTTGTAGCAATAAATGATTTAACTGATGGGAAAACCTTAGTCCATCTTTTTAAATATGATTCAGCTTACGGAAGATCGAAAGAAGATATTTCCTTGAACGGAGATGAAATGATTATTAACAATCAAAAGATAAAGACTTTTTCAGAAAAAGATCCAGAAAAGCTTCCTTGGAAAGACTTGGGAGTTGATGTTGTTTTAGAGTGTACGGGAGTATTTACTGATAAGGATGGTGCTTCTAAGCATATTAAAGCTGGAGCTAAAAAAGTGATTATTTCTGCTCCCGGAAAATCAGATGACATACCTTCATATGTTTTAGGAATTAATGCTAATGAGTATAAAGGAGAGGATGTGATTGATATGGGGTCTTGCACAACTAATTGCTTGGCTCCTTTGGTTAAGCTTGTTGAAAATGAATTTGGAATTGTTAAAGGATTTATGACTACAATTCATTCATATACTAACGATCAGAGAATTTTGGATTTACCTCATAAAGACTTGAGAAGAGCAAGGACAGCAGCAACAAACATTATTCCCACCACAACCGGAGCTGCTAAAGCAATTGGAAAGGTTGTTCCTTCTGTTTCAGGAAAATTAGATGGAATTGCAGTAAGGGTTCCAACACCAGTAGTCTCTTTGGTTGATTTGGTTTGTGAAATTAAAAGAGAAACCACTAAAGAAGAAATTAATAATCTTTTTAAGAATAATTCAGATAAAGGGGAGATGAAGGGGATTTTGTATGCAGAAGAAAATCCTTTAGTTTCTTCAGATTTTATAGGCAATACTTTTTCCTCTATCTTTGATTTAGAATTTACTAGAGTCAATGGAAACATGATTAAATTATTATCGTGGTATGATAATGAATGGGGCTATTCTTCTAGACTAGCTGAAATGGCTTTATTTGTTGGAAATAAATGAACAAATCGTTTACTCTAATTGAAATATTAGTAGTAATTGTTGTAATCGGAATCCTTTCTGCGTTTATTCTGGTTGGCACGAGCTCTATTACCAATAGCGCTAACATTGCTAAATCTAAAGCATTCTCTGATTCTTTAAGAAATTCATTATTAAATAATTTAGTTTCGGAGTGGAAGCTTGATGAAAATACCGGAAATACAACAATAGATTCTTGGAAAGGAGGAAATACAGGAACCTTGAACGGAGCTACTCATCTTCCTGTTTGGAAAACGGGATCTGATTGTATAGACGATTCTTGTCTTTCTTTTGATGGAACAGAAGACTACGTTAATTGTGGAACAAATTCTAATTTAAATATTATTCAAGATATAACTATTGGTGCTTGGATAAGAACAAATACTCTCTCGGGAGAAAAAACAATTTTAAGGAACGGATATGCGCTTAATTCTTTTAATTTTAGGCAATATAATGGAAGGATTTGTTTTGGTTACACTCATTCAAGCGGGACTTGGGTAAACCTATATACCACAAACCAAGTATTAACAACTAATTTTAATTATGTCTTGGTTACTGTTTCTGGAACATCTTTAAAATTTTATTTCAATGGAATAAACATTCCCGGAGATACCACAGGAGCCAATATCAATAATAGAGATTTAAGGGATACATATACTTCTATTGGTCATGACACTGGTGGCACGCCTGACCAGTTTTTTAATGGAATAATTGATAACATACAAATATATGATGCGACTATATCTAGTTTTCAGGTAGAGCAAAATTATTTTTTAGGACTAAACAAGTTGTATAAAAACAATGGAATAGCTAAAATAGAATATATTCAAAGATTAGCAGAATTAAAATTTGATTTAGCAAACAATGAATAAGTCTTTTACTTTAATTGAAATATTAGTAGTAATCGTTGTAATCGGAATTCTTTCTGCCTTTGTTCTGGTTGGAATGAATTCTATTACCAACAATGCTAGTATTGCTAAGTCTCAAACATTTCTTAATTCTTTAGATAATTCATTGTTATTATCTAGAGTTTCTTATTGGAAATTAGATGAGGGGTCAGGAACAGCTGTTAATGATTTATGGGGAGAAAATGATTGTGTGTTGGGAACCTCTCCTGCTAGTCCTGCTTGGACAAACAATAATTGTGTTTCTGGTTCTTGTTTATATTTTGATGGGGGAGATAATGTAAATTGTGGCACTGGTGCAACATTGGATACGGTAGATACTTTTACTATAAGCGGTTGGATAAGATTAAACGTATTAAATAGGTCTCATTATATTTATTCTAAAGGATATAGTTATGCTAATCTTCACGGAATAGATTTAAGAATTTATTCTGATAATCAATTTATAGCTCATGCAGGAAATGGAACAATAATAACAACTATTTCTACAACTAATACTTATGCTCAGATTAATACTTGGTACAACGTTGTTTCAGTTTATAGTCCCGGTGGTTACAAGATATATGTTAATGGAATTAAAAAAGAAGGAGAATCAGTTAATCCAGCAAAACCAATTGTTTTTGAAGCAGACAAAACCTCTTATTTGGGAGTAAATACAAGCGGATATCTAGATGAAATTAAGGTTTACAAAGAAGCATTGAGTGCTTCTGATATTAATTGTAATTATTTTATTGGTTTAAATAAATTATTCCAAAATCAAGGAATTACTTTAATTGAATTTAATCAAAGATTAGGAGAAATAAAATCAAACTTGTCTCAAACAGGTTTTTAATGATATAATGCACATATGGAAATATTAAGCTTTAAAGAAGCCAAGGATATTCTTTTGAAATACAAAATGCCTTTTTGTGAGACAGAGATTTTTGATTCTTTAAGTAAGGGACTATCTTATGCTGAGGAAATTGGATTTCCTGTTGCTTTAAAAGCTTATGGAAAAAATGTTTTTCACAGAACAGAACAAGGAGGAGTGGCGATTAATATAAAGACAAGGGAAGAATTTAGAAGAGAGTGGAATAATATTTATGATAATTTTAAAGACATCGAAGGTGTTTTAATCCAAAAGATGATTAAAGGAAAAGAATTAATCTTGGGTATGAATAGAAACGAGCAATTCGGCCCTGTTCTAATGTTTGGACTTGGAGGAATCTACACAGAGTTGTATAAAGATATTGCTTTAAGAATTGCTCCTGTTTCTAAAAAAGAAGCTTTGGAAATAATTAAAGAAACAAAAGCATATGAGATTGTTAAAGGATTTAGAGGAGAAGGAGTTAATGAAGAAAAATTAATTGATCTAATATTAAAACTATCTAATCTTTCAATTAAAGAAGAAGCAATTCAGTCAATTGATTTTAATCCTGTCATGGGAAACAAAGAAGAGGTTTTAATTGTTGATTTTAAAATTGTTGTATGAATTTAGAATACATATTTAATCCACAAAGTATTGCTATTATTGGTGCAAGCGGAGAGCCAAAAACAGTTGGCGCTGGTTTGGTTAAAAACTTACTTCAAAGTAAAAAGAAAATATATTGTGTTAATCCTTTTAAAAGTAAGATTTTTGGAATGCAATCTTTTAAGAATATAAGGGATATTAATGATAAGATTGATTTAGCCATAATTGCTGTTCCAGCAAAAATTGTTCTAGATATTGTTTTGGATTGCGTTAATAAAAAAGTAAAAGGAATAATCATTGTTTCTAGCGGTTTTGGCGAAACAGGAGAGAAAGGAAAAGAATTAGAAAACAAGATAAAGGAAATAGCTAATAAAGCAAAGATTCCTTTAATTGGTCCTAATTGTTTGGGAATTATTAACCTTAATCAGGGTTTAAATGCGTCTTTTGCACCATTTACTCCTAAAAAGGGTAATGTTGCTCTATTATCTCAATCAGGAGCCTTAATAGACGCTTTAATTGATATTAGTGGCGAAGATAATCTAGGGTTTTCTAAAATTGTTTCTTATGGCAATGAGTCTCAAGTAGATTTAACTCAATTTTTACAATATTTTAAAAAAGATAAGGATACCAAAGTTATCCTTTTATACTTAGAAGGAGTTAAAAATGGAAAACAATTCTTTGAAGTAGCTAAAGAAGTTTCTAAAGAAAAACCAATCGTTGTTTTGAAGTCAGGAAAAAGCAAGTTAGGAGAAAAAGCAATAGCAACCCATACGGGTTCTTTAGCTGGAGAATATGATGTTTACAAAGCAATTTTTAAGCAAACAGGAATAATTGAAGTTGATTCAATCGAGGAATTATTAGATACAGGGAAAGCATTGTCTTTTTTAGATAGATTTAAAGGAAGAATTGGTATAATAACCAATGGGGGAGGTCTAGGGGTTCTAATTGTTGATTATTGTGAAAAATATGGAGTTGAAATTCAAGAATTAAACAAAGAAACAATTGAAAAACTAGATAAAGAAATGGAAAAAGTTTCAATTAAGAAAAATCCTTTAGATATTTTAGGAGACGCTGAACCAGAAAGATATGAAATAGGCATAAGAAATCTTTTAGAGCAAAAAGATATCAATGCTCTTATTGTTGTTCAGACCATGCAAATAATGACAGAAGCAGAAAAAAATGCTAAAATCATTGTAGGATTAAAGAATAAATTTAAAACAAAACCAATTGTCTGCTGTCTTGCTGGAAAGAAATTAATTAAAAAAGCAATAAACTATTTAGAAGAGAATAATATTCCTAATTATTCTGATCC
>Ga0116142_10004610_pt1 | contig 12946 bp, 10 predicted proteins | sample AD_UKC033_MetaG_FD_89785 | JGI IMG/M metagenome (GOLD analysis project Ga0116142, IMG submission 89785) | Active sludge microbial communities of municipal wastewater-treating anaerobic digesters from USA - AD_UKC033_MetaG | ecosystem: Engineered > Bioreactor > Anaerobic > Digestate | place: USA... | reverse complement strand
CTGGCACCCTTGAAGCTGGAGTTGTTCTGGCTTTAATTAACCCTGAACTAAGATCTCAGCTTGGTTTTCTTTTTGCCTGGAAAGTAAGCCTGCTAGTTCTTTTTCTGATCTGGATGGCTTTAAGCCAGCGACCATTCTGCCGGACAATTTGTCCTCTGGGAACAATCCTGGGTTTTTTTAACGGCATCAGTGCCTTCGAGATAAAGGTTGATCTTGATAATTGTCTGGTATGTAATGCCTGTCAGAGAGCCTGCCCGGTCGATATAAAAATTTATCAGAACCCGGGAAGTTCTCAATGCATCAGGTGCCTCCAATGCCAGGAAGTTTGCCCAACTGGTTGCATCACCTCTGGCTTCTGGCTCGATCATAAAGCAGACGAGAGAAAAACAGAAAAGCCGACTGCCTGTAGATGAATAAACTAAAAAAGATGGACTAAATTTTCTGGCCAGATTTTGCCGCCCGGAAATCGAAAAACCTAGAAGGCTTCCCCGGCGCTCATGTAGATGCCAGACGTGCCATTTGGACCAAAGGCAAAATCTACTCTGACATTAACCTGTTCCCTGGGGATAATTTTAAATCTGAAACCGAAGCCAGCCGAATATTTCAGGTGATCCCAGGAGATATGCTTCAGGCTATCGGCCAGACTGCCCAGTCCGGCAAAAGCCACCCCGCTCAGTCTTTTCCAGATAGGAAATCTGTATTCAGTTTGAAAAGCTACAATTACCCGATCACGAAAGCGGCCTCCATAATAACCACGGAGCAAGTCACCGCCGATCTTGGGCAACTTATAGAAGGGAACATCGCCGCTAACAGTATCCAAAATTCCCTGTACGACCAGAACCTGGCCTGGGCTCACTCCAAAATAATGGCGGGCATCAATCTTTAGATTGATATAATTGAAATTGCTGCCGAAGATTTTATTATTCCAAAAACCAAACAGCTGCAGATAATATCCTGAAGATGGAAAAAAGATATTGTCCCGGCTATCATAATTAATAATCAGACCGGGACCAGAAATCCAGCCTCCCTGGCTACCGGTGACCAGCACCTGATCAAGACTCTTCCCCGGTTCTTTATCAACAATCAAAGTTTTTTCCAGATGATATCGGACACCCAGGTAAAGAGGAATTTGATGAAAATATTTCCCCTGATAGCCAAGTTCCATGAAATAGCTCTGGGGTGTGTAAGTTTCAAGCTGATCTTCGCTGGTGTCAGGACCGACTCCCCAGAATTTAGTGGGAAATCGTTCGGCCATAAAGTTTCCTGTCAGGAAGACAGAATTATTCTTCAGATAGATTTCTGGCTTGAGCTGAAAGGAATACTGCTTCATCTGAGTATAAATTCCGGCAAAAAAAAGCGTACTCGGCCTGGCTTCTTTGAAAACCAGCCCGAGTCGATAGGAAAGCAAGCCACCAGCCCCAAAAGCCAGCTTGGTTTCAGGGGTGTAGTATAAGATGGGCAGGGCAGTTATGCTGACCTTATTCTTTTCGGCTTTAGACTGTTCGTCTTCCTGACTCGTCACTTGTTCGGTTGTTTCTTGTGCCCGTAGAATTATGGAAAATGGTGAAAGCAGCAGAAGGAAAAGTATAATTAGCCTCAGATTCTGACCTGGCTGAATTTGCTTTTTAACTAACTGAAACATAAGCGGTTATGTTAAATTGAATCGGTCTGACTGTCAACCCTGCCTGCCGAGAATTCAAATTTTTTAATCAGGTCTTATGGCTTCAGCTCATATGATTTCTCTTGACAGGCAAATCTGGCTGGGTAAAAGTATTAACCAGGTTAAAAAGTTGAGATTTTGACCCGAGACCTTTAAAAGTCAATGGCAAAAATTAATAAATTAACTAATTCTAAATCTGGAGAGGAAATGGAGCCCGAAAAAAAGAGTCTCAGCCGACGAAGTTTTTTTGGTCAATGTGGACGCTGTGCTGCCTGGCTGGCCAGCGGTCTTATTCTGAAAAAAGATCTTAGCTCGTCTGGGCCTTTTGTTTTGACCGATATAGCCTCCAATGCAAGAAAAGAAAAGGTCAAACTTGGCTTGCTCTTTGCTCTTCACCGCCTGAAACAGGACAGGCCTGATTGGCCCAATCTTGGCTTTGATTTTCGGCCAGTAATTGAGAAGTGCATTAATGCTTTACAGCAGAAATTTCCTCACTATACGTTTCTGGTGTCATTGATCAGCGGAACAGAAGAAGCAGAAAAAATTATCAAAGCTGACGAAGAACAAAATGTCGACGGTTATGCTGTCTTTCAGCTCAATTGTTGGAATCAAGTCGTTCAGCCGGCGGTAGCTACTGGCCGGCCAGTGCTCTATATTGATTTTCTATTTGCCGGCAGTGGCGGCTTTCTTGTTTATACGTCCAGTTTAAAGAGAGAAAATCAGTTTAATTTCGGTTTCATCGCTTCGGACAGGTTGGATGATATAGTAACTGCCTTTGAGGCCTTTGCCAGATTTAAAAATCCGCAGAATGATCGCTCGTTCAGTCAGCTGGTCGAGGATATCAGAATTTCCCTGACTCCGGCTCCAGGCTATCTTAAATGCTATCCGGATGAACTAAAACTTCTTTCTATCGAAGAAACTCTTTACCGTTTAAAAAACGCACCAATTCTACTTTTTCGAGATGAACAGGGTGGTCAACCATTTCAAATAATGAATATTCCTGTTTTCAACCTTCCTTTCGCTGAGTTAAATCAAGCCTGGGCCGCAGCTGACCAGGATGAGGCTAAAGAAATAGCCAGGAAGTGGTGGAGGGGAGCTTCTCTTGTGGTTGGTGTCAGCTGGCCAGAGGTTATCAATTCGGCTGCCATGTATTTAGGCATGCAATCATTGCTGGACAAATACCGAGCACAGGCAATAACTGTCAATTGCCTGGGAGGATTTTATGGCGGACATATCCACGCCTATCCTTGCCTTGGATTCCATGAATTAAATAATCAGGGCTTAGTTGGTGCCTGCGAAGCTGACCTCAGATCAACGGCCACTATGACTGCCTTTGGTCTGATGACCCGGGGCCGACCTGGCTATATCTCTGACCCCGTTATCGACATTTCCAGTAGGCGGATTATTTATGCCCATTGTGTCGCCTCTAATAAGGTTTTTGGACCCAGCGGGCCGGCCAATCCTTATGAAATCTTGACTCATTCTGAAGACCGGCAGGGAGCTGCTGTTCGTTCTCTTTTGCCAGCTGGTTACCTGACTACCAGCCTGGAGATAGACGAGGGGCGTCAGGAAATACTCCTTCACCAGGCTAAAACTATCGGGAATGATTTTAATGACCGAGCTTGCCGGACGAAGCTGGTCGCCGAGCCAATAGGTGATCTGGAAAAGTTATTTTCTTATTGGGATCAGTGGGGTTGGCATCGAGTGACTTTTTATGGTGATCTAAAAGAAGCTGCTTACCGATTGGCTGAGGCTCAGAACTGGCGGGTAGTGACAGAAGCTTGAGGAAATATGAGGGAAAAAATAAAAGCCTATGATCTTGAGGATTTAAAAAGGAAAATCAAGGATTTTCCATTTGTTGAATTGATAAGTCGTCCAACTCCACTTTATCTAATGGAAAAGCTAAGTAAGGAAGCTGAAGGCCGGAAAATACTGATAAAAAGAGATGATCTGACCGGACTGGCTTTTGGTGGCAATAAATCAAGGAAGCTAGAATTCATTTTAGCTGATGCTTTGAAAAAAGGTGCGGATACGGTCGTCACCTGGGGGGCCTTGCAGTCAAACTGGTGTTTGCAGCTAGCGGCCGCAGCCTGCAAGGTCGGGCTCAGGCCAGTGCTGCTTTTATTCAAAAGTTATGATGTACCTGCTATTTATGAAGGTAATGTCTTCCTTGAGTTTCTTCTTGATGCCCGGATCGAAATTAAAGAATCAGCGGAAAAGGGTAAGTCAGTTAATCAGGATAAAGCTCTTGAACTGCTGGAAGAACTGGCAGCCAGAGAAAGGGCTAAAGGGCATCGGCCCTACCTGGTTCCAGTCGGCGGTTCAACTCGTGGCGGCCATCTGGACAAGCCGCTGGGAGCTTTGAGCTATTTCCAGGCTATGCTGGAGATATACGAACAGACGGCTCCTTTCTCGGCCACGCCTGATTATCTAGTCACTGCTTCTGGCTCAGGTGGCACTCAAGCTGGCTTAATAGTCGGAGCTAAGGCCCTTGGACTTAAGACCAAAGTGGTTGGGATCTGCGTTTCCGATAAAAAGGAAGAGTTTCTGCCGGTAGTTAAGCAGATAGCCTTTGATCTGGTGAATACCCTTGATCTGGAAGTTGAACTTGATAACGAGGACTTCATTCTCGTTGATGATTATCTGGGCGCAGGCTATGGACTGATGACGGCTGAAATAGCTCAGACCATCAGGAATATATTTAAAAAGGAAGCTTTGATTCTTGATCCAGTTTATACAGCCAAAGCTATGCTCGGTCTAATAGATCTTGTCAAACGTAATTATTTTTCATCAAATGACAGGATCTTATTTGTCCATACCGGAGGGACACCAGCCCTTTTTGCTTTTAAAGATTACCTTCTGTCCTGTTTGCCTGCCCATTAACGATGATTTGTTCTAAAACGTCGTCTACTTGCTCCAGCTTAACCTCATAGTGTTTCTGACTTCTTCCAGCCGGGAGTTCAGAGGCTTTAAGACCGTGCCCGGTCAGGACAAGTACGCTCTGACCGTGAAACCTCTCTTTTAACTTTAAATAGGCAGCCAGCGTGGTGGAGGCTTCTGGCTGAGCAAACAGGCCTTCTCTTACAGCGAGTAATTTCCGGGCAGCCAGCATTTCCTCATCACTGACGCTCACCAGTTGTCCGTTGTTTTCTTTGATAATTTTTAAAACCAGATTACCGGCCGGCGGGTCAGGATTAGAGATAGAATGGGCTAGAGTACTGGTTGATTCCAGTTTCTTTACTTTGTCCTCTCCTCGCTCAAAAGCCCGAACGACTGGAGAACAGCCCTCAGCCTGAACTCCGATCAGGGTTGGAAGGGCTTTGATCAGTCCGACCTGCTTTAGTTCCAGGAAACCCTTATAGAGCCCTATCAGATGGCCACCAGAACTAAGTGGAACAAAGATAAAATCTGGTGATTGACCTAATTGCTGGCAAATTTCAAAGCTGGTCAGTTTATAACCTTCCAGTCGCAGGGGATCAACTGAATTGGCAAAATATATGCCATACTTTTTGCCCAGCTGGTAGCTTTTATAAAAAAGCTGGCCATAATCGCCATCAACCTCGATAATTACCGGCTCGTAGACAGCCGAAGAAATTAAAGCCCCGGTTGAGGTTCCTTTCTTTACCAGTAAAAAGGCCTGAAGTCCACAGCGGGCAGCATAAGCAGCAGTGGATGAAGCCATGTTGCCAGTGGAGACCGTTCCCACCTTTTTTATTTTCATCTCACCCAGTTTTTGAACTACAACAGCCGTTCCTCTGTCCTTAAAGCTAAGCGTCGGGTTAGCCGTTTCAAGCTTGGCAAAAAGGCCGGTTCTATTTAAAAATTTTTCCAGGCCGGATAATCTCAACAGGGGAGTAGTGCCTTCTTTCAGGCTCAATTCAAGGTTAATTCCGGGGAGTGGCAAAAACTGGCGATATTTCTGCAGAGTTATTTCACCGTCAGGTGAAAAGGCAGCAGCATTAAATTGAATTGAATCAAAAAGAAGTGGTTGATGGCACCTTGGGCATAAAATTTCATTTGGCTGAAAGAGATCTTCATGATAACAGTATAAACATTTCATCCTGTTCATCGGACTCATTCTTCACCGCCCAGAGTCTATTTTATTTCACTGGCAATGTAAAGACTGCCCGCAGATTGCCTGTCAGCAGTTGTTTAACGGCCAGATTAAAGATAAAATATTTATATTCATGATAAATAATGAGAATAAAGATAGATATTTTATGAAAAAGGCCCTGGCTGAAGCCAGTCGGGCTGCTCGTCGGGGGGAGGTGCCGGTTGGTGCTGTTCTGGTTAAAGATAATAAAATTGTAGCCCGTGGCTATAACCAGTCAATTTCTCGATCTGATCCTACCGCTCACGCTGAAATTATAGCCCTGAGGAAGGCCGGGCAGAAATTAAAAAATTATCGTCTGCCGGAACTGACTATGTATATAACCGTCGAGCCCTGCCCGATGTGCCTCGGAGCTATCCTGCAGGCTAGAATTAAGAGGCTGGTCTATGGAACAGAAGATAGCAAGCAGGGAGCCATTATTTCTCGATTGGCCATTCCGCTGGCCAGGGCCAATCATCGACTCGAAATTTGCGCTGGTATATTAAGTGAGGAGTGTCGACAGCTGATGAGCAATTTTTTCCGCTCACGACGGGGGCTTAAAAAAGCAGGAGAAAAGTTGCAAACTCGTCAGACTTAAAGTAAATTACTCAAAACGGAGAGGTGGCCGAGTGGTTGAAGGCGACGGTCTCGAAAACCGTTATTCCGGTTAATTACCGGAATCGCGGGTTCGAATCCCGCCCTCTCCGCCAGTTAAGCGCAATTGGTCTCTTGTCTGAGGTTAAGATGGATAAAGTAAATATCATTCTTGTTGGTTTCGGCCGGGTTGGCCGAGCTTTTTTTGAGCTTCTTAAGGAAAAATATGATGATTGCCTCCAGCGTTATGATCTTCGACTGGAACTCAGAGCAATTGCTCGACAGAAAGGCATTGTTCTTCTTTCCAGTACTCAAAAGGTGCTGTCTCCATCCTATTTCGCCCAGGATGACCTTGACAATCTGGCTTACTGGATAAAAGCCATCACTATCTCTGATTTGCTGGAAGAGTTCCGGACAGGAGTGCTGGTGGATTGCACGCCTTCCAATCTTATGAGTGGCGAGCCGGGCCTATCACTGGCCAGACTGGCTCTGGGTAAGGGCTGGCATCTGGCCACCGCCAGCAAAGGAGCTCTCGTTTTGAGACCAGATGAGCTAAAGGAACTGGCTGAAGAAAGAGGATTAACCATTAAAGCCAGTGCGGCCGCAGCTGCTGCTCTGCCTACTCTCGATGTGGGGAAACGTTCTCTGGCTGGTGCCGAGATTCTGGCTATCGAGGGCATTTTAAACGGGACCAGCAATTATATCCTGACCAGAATGACTGAAGGTCTGGATTTTGAGGCTGCTCTAAAAGAGGCTCAGGAAAAAGGTATTGCTGAACCTGAGCCTTCCCTGGACATTGATGGCTGGGATACGGCAGCTAAAATGGTCATTATCGCCAATGAAGTACTGGATACTGAAATCAAGCTAAGTGAGGTTCTGGTTAGAGGCCTCCGCGGCTTGAAAAAAGAAATAGTGGAAAAAGCCGGCAGCCTTAACAAAATTTTAAAACTCTTTGGCAAGTGTTATAGGGAAAAAGCTGGTGGGCCCTGGAAAATTGAGGTTGGATTGGCCCTGCTTGACCCGGTTCATCCTCTGGCTATGACCAACGGAACCAATAAGGGCATCATTTTCTATACGGATACTATGGGCTGGGTAGCAGTTACAGGGGGTCAATCAAATCCCAAAGGTGCGGCTGCTGCCCTTCTAAAGGACATAATTTCCATTTACCGGCCATAGTTATTCCTGACTGAAAAATTGATTTCCGGCCGTTATTTTGATAACCTTTTTTTCTTGGTAATTTAAACCAGGAGAGGTGTCCGAGTGGTTTAAGGAGCACGCTTGGAAAGCGTGTGTAAGCCCGAAAGGTTTACCGCGGGTTCGAATCCCGCCCTCTCCGCCACTTCAATCCAGAGAAAGGAGTTTTAAATGGACAGTAAAGATTATATCGTCATCGAGGACATCTATGGTGCTCACAATTATCATCCGCTGGATGTGGTGATCACCAAAGCCAAAGGCATCTGGATGTGGGATGTCGAGGGGAATAAATATCTCGATTTTTTAAGTGCTTATTCAGCGGTTAACCAGGGTCACTGTCACCCGAGAATTGTCAAGGCCTTACAGAATCAGGCTAAAAAGTTGACTTTGACCTCCAGAGCTTTCAGAAACGACCAGTGGCCACTGCTGGCCAAAGAGCTATGTGAACTGACGGGTTTCAATATGGTTCTGCCCATGAACTCGGGGGCAGAAGCAGTAGAAACAGCCATTAAGTTGGCCAGAAAGTGGGCCTATCAGAAAAAGGGAGTTCCTCAGGATGAAGCTGAGATTATCGCCTGTACGAACAATTTTCATGGCCGAACCGTGACTATAATTAGCTTTTCTACTGAACCGTCCTATCGCCAGGATTTCGGGCCATTTACCCCCGGATTCAAAATCGTTCCTTTTGGTGACGCTGAGGCCCTTGAAGCGGCTATTACCCCCAGGACAGCGGCTTTTCTGGTTGAGCCAATTCAAGCCGAGGCTGGAATCCTCATTCCACCTGATGGCTATCTCAATAAGGCCAAAGAGATCTGTGAAAAGAATAAGGTCCTCTTTATTGCTGATGAAATTCAAACCGGGTTGGGCCGGGTTGGCAAAATGTTTGCCTGCGAATACGAAGGTGTTAAGCCGGACATAATGGTTATTGGTAAGTCGTTAGGTGGCGGCTGCTATGCTATTTCGGCTGTCCTGTCGACGGCCGAAATTATGGGTCTGTTTAAGCCAGGTGAACACGGATCAACTTTTGGTGGCAATCCTTTAGCCTGTGCCGTGGCCCGGGAAGCTTTGCGGGTCATTCAGGATGAGCACCTGGTCGAGCAGGCAGCCGAGAAAGGCACCTATTTCTTAGAAAAGTTAAAAACAATCAAAAGTCACCATATTAAGGAAATAAGAGGTCGGGGTTTATTGATTGGTATTGAGCTCTATCCTGAAGCTGGAGGTGCCCGCCGTTTCTGCGAAGAGATGATGAATGAAAGACTGCTCTGTAAAGAAACTCATGAGAACGTGATAAGATTTGCTCCACCGCTCATGATAAGTAAAAAAGAGCTGGATTGGGCTTTCAAGAAGATAAAAAAAGTTTTTAAAAGGTTAAATTAAAACCCAGAAGATCAGACCTTCCAGGAGGATCTGCCCGGTCTGGAGCTAACTTATAAAAAATTAAAATAGACTTAACTGGAGAGAAAGCTTGGTTTCGATCCTGGCAGTCATCTGGGCTGGAGGAGAAGATGCGAAAACCGATAGGTTTGGTCGTTTTAATAGTTTTGTCATTGGTTAGCTGCCTGATTTATGTTCCGCCTGAAGAGAGCCAGACTACTGGCCGACAACCAGCAGTTTCATCCTTTCAACCATTTGTGTCTGGAGAGATAACGTTCGGGTATATATACGACTATCTCAGTAGTTTTGGTTTCTGGGTGAATTATTCACCCTTTGGTTATGTCTGGGTACCAAGAGGAATTGACGCCCGCTGGCATCCTTATGTTCATGGCCGCTGGATCTGGACTGATTATGGCTGGACCTGGGTTTCATTTTATAGCTGGGGCTGGCTGCCCTTCCATTATGGTCGCTGGGGGTGGGATATTCATCTGGGCTGGTTCTGGGTACCTGATGTTGAATGGGGCCCGGCCTGGGTAGTCTGGAGATTCAGTGACATTTATATCGGCTGGGCGCCAGTTCCACCCAATGTCCGTTTCAGACCGGGGCATGGATTCGAGTGGAGAAACGGGCACATTGATTATCACTTATGGGTTTTTATTGAGGGACGTCGTTTCGTTGAAGGTCGTCTGGCTAACTGGGTTATTCCGCGAGAACGAAACAGAACGCTAATTAATTTTACAGTTTTAGCAGATAGGTATAGTTTGAGAAACAATATCATTATCAACGATGCCCTCAGTCCTCAGCATGTAGAAAGAATGACTGGTCGGCCAATCACCAGGGTAAATATTAAAGAAATGAAACAGCCAGCAGAGGAAAGGGTAAGTATGAATGAAGTCAGGATCTACAGGCCAGTTATCAGGAAAGAAGCTGCTGCTCCCAAAACAGCCATTAGCCTGGAGGAGGCGGTACAAAGATTAACTCCTGATAGGCTCAGACAGGACGTTAATTCTATTAATTCTTATCATCGCCGAGAACAGACTTTGCTGGAAAAAACCCAAAAAATGGAAATAGAAAAGCTGAAGCAGCAAACAGAAAAGGAAATAAGGGGTGCTCCGCCTCAAGAAAAGCAGAGAAAATTAAAGGAGCTTCAGGCCAGAATTGAACAGTTAAGACAACAGCATGGCGAAGAAAAAGAGCAGCTGTTGCAAAGACAGGCCAGAGAAAAACAGTCTATCAAGCCCGAGAATTTAAGAAATAAAAATCACTGATCTGAAGCTTCTCTGGCACTATGATAAGATAGCCAGAGAACTGAGGCTAAAATCAGGCACCCTCCGGTCAGAGTTCGCAGGCCAGGCTGTTCTTTAAGTATCAGGTAACTGAGAATCAGGCCATAGACAGGTTCAAGCAGGCTGATCAAGCTGGAAGTTTGGGCTTCCATCTCCCTCAATCCCTTGATAAAGAGAGTATGGGCTAAAGCTGTGCAAAAGACACCGAGGAAGATAATCAGAGCCAGACTTTTTAAATTTCCCGGCCAGCTAAATCTTCTAACCAGGAAGACAGGCACTAAAAAAAACATGGCCAGTGTGTCCTGATAAAAAGCTAAAACCAGGCTGGGGTAGTGGGCGGTCAACTTTCTATTAATAATGGTCAACAGGGAAAAAGAAAAGCCGGAAGCCAGTCCCCACATAACCCCAGCAAATATGTTATTTTTGAAATTAAACTCGGGCACGAGCAAGCTGATACCTGCCAGACAGATTGCAGCCAGAATAAGGTTTTTTCGGCGGAAGCGAGTGCCGAGAAGCCAGGGCTCAAGAAAAATCGTAAAAAGAGGAAAAGCCGAATAAGACAGCAGTCCGGTGGCAACGGTCGAAACCTGAATTGACTGAAAAAAAGTCGTCCAGTGAAAAGCCAGAAGACCTCCCGATGAGATCATCAGCCAGAGGTCAAGAGATCGGGCGGGTCGAAGCATTTTTTTAGATTGAAGCTTGATAATCAGGAAAAGAGTCAAGCTGGCCAGTATTAATCTCCAGAAAGTCAGAGAAAATGAAGGAAGGTTGACCAGCTTACTGATGACGCCGGGAAAACCAAATAAAAAGACAGCCAGGTGAACGAACAGCAAACCTTTTTCTTTTTGCTTCATGCCAGGTTCATTTTAATCTCTTCGAGACTTAAATTCATCCCGAAAATCAACTCTCTGAAGCTTTTTCCCGGTTGAATTTTAGGTCAGTTATGATAAGATAAAGCAGATTTTATTTCAGGCTAGAGGCAATGTCAGACCAATATCTAGATAACCCCAAGGATTCTTACCTCGTTTTGGCCAGAAAATACCGGCCCAGGAAATTTTCTGAAGTAGTCGGCCAGGAAGCAGTGGTGCGAACGCTGCAAAATGCTATCCGTGAAAATAGAATCAGCCATGCTTATCTTTTCTCCGGCATGAGGGGTGTGGGCAAAACCACCATAGCCAGGATTCTGGCCAAGGCTCTTAACTGTCAGTTTGGGCCGGCTCCAGAGCCCTGCAATCAATGTGAACTCTGCCAGGCTATTAATGAAGATCGGCTCGTTGATTTCATTGAAATTGATGGTGCTTCTAACCGCGGTATTGAGGATGTCAAGGCTTTAAGAGAAAGTATCCAGTATGAACCAATGCATAGCCGCTATCGGATTATCATTATTGATGAAGTTCATCAGCTGAGCCGGGATGCTTTCAATGCCCTGCTCAAAACCCTGGAAGAACCGCCAACCAGAACCATCTTTATCTTTGCCACCACTGAATTCCATAAAGTTCCCAGAACCATCATTTCCCGTTGCCAGCATTTTGTTTTTAAGAGATTATCGAGTGAAGCTATGGCCAGCCATCTGCGATCTATTGCCGAACAGGAAGGCCTGACCATTAGTCCTTACAGCCTTCAACTCATTGCCGAAGCGGCTGATGGTAGTTTGCGGGACGCAGAAACTCTCCTTGACCAGGTTATCTCTTTCAGCGGTCTCCAGGTTAAAGATCATGACACTGAAGAAATCCTGGGAGTTATAGATCACCGGTTGTTTGAGAAATTTTCCAGGGCAATCATTGAAGGAAAGGATGAACAGATCTTCGGATTGGTGGAAGAGCTGGTTTCGGCTGGCTATGATCTTAGATATTTTTATAATGGACTGGTCGGGCATTTCCGCCAGCTGTTGCTGGCCAGAATAGTAAAAGATCCATCCAGCCTCAATTTACTGTCAAAGGAAGAACTTAACCGGCTAAGGGAGATCAGTCAATCATTACTACCGGAAGACCTGCTCAGATATCTAACTGCTCTGCAGGAAGGTGAGTCTGGACTGAAGTATTCCGCCCAGCCCAGAATATTTTTAGAGGCTCATCTGATCAGGCTGTGCTATCTATCGCGGCTAAAACCGCTGGATCAGGTCCTGGAAGAGATTAAGGAGCTAAAACTGCAGTTGAAAAAGGGCTTAACCCGAGGCGAACCTCGAAAGCCCGACTACCAGATTCCGCCAACCAGACCCGGCGAAAAAAGCAGAGGCTCTGTTCGCAGTCCTGACTTTCAAAAAGCCAGTAACCAAACCAGGGTGGCTGGAAATGGTGTACCGGTTCTAGGACATCCGGTTGCCGACGAATTTTATTTCCGTCTGATGAAAGACCGTCCTGCTCTGGCTCCAATTCTCAAGGTCGCCAGTAAGGTTGAGGTCAGAGATAAAACTCTGCAATTTATATTCAGTCAGGACAAAAAGCATTTTGCCGTCCTCATCGAGCAGAACGAAGCCTATCTAAACCGTCTGGCTGCTGACTTTGACGGCTATTGCTTTAAGGTAAGGGTCGAAGAAGACAGCCTGGAGGAGAAAGGGCGTCGACCTAATTTGGCCAATACTGGCCAGAAAAAGGTAAACCAGGTTGTAAACGGTGAAGGTCGGACGACTATTGAGGATCAAAAAGTCAGGAATATTCTGGACGACTTAAGGGGTCAGGTTATTTCAGTTAAGAAAAAAAATAACGATAATAAATTATAAGAAAATAGCAAGAAAAAGGAGTTGGAATG
>Ga0116142_10004605_pt1 | contig 12954 bp, 10 predicted proteins | sample AD_UKC033_MetaG_FD_89785 | JGI IMG/M metagenome (GOLD analysis project Ga0116142, IMG submission 89785) | Active sludge microbial communities of municipal wastewater-treating anaerobic digesters from USA - AD_UKC033_MetaG | ecosystem: Engineered > Bioreactor > Anaerobic > Digestate | place: USA... | reverse complement strand
TAATTTCCACCCCCAATATTCGTGGAAGCCACCTGCGTTCCGGACCCATTAGGAAATCCGCTGACAGTACTGTACTCAATACCATAAGCAGTTACGGGTGTGCATCCATTGGCAGTAATTGTACCAGCTAATGTGGCTGACACTTGCGTTATAGCCGTTGCATTTCCCGTAGTAAGTGAAGGTATAGTGTTCACACCTGCACCTGATGCTGCTGCATTCACCGGTATTGTTACACCACCTCCTGCTACAGCAATATTGCCATTATACGATTGCACGGCAAGAGGGTCAAATCTTACAAATATCTGTTGGTTAAGAGTGCCTCCGGGTTGTGTGATATTTAATGTCGTTGTATAAGTACCTCCTGCAGTTGTTGAATAAGTATATCCTGCTAAAGCAGCTACTGTAACATCTGCTGTAGTAAGATTTGAACCGGTAATTGTAAATGAATTGGGGCCGGCAGATGTATTAATACATACGTCACCAAATACAGGCAAAGGGGACGAAATAGATAATGTGGGAACAGCTCCTCCTGGAGTAACTGATGTCCAGGTAGTACCAACCCTAATTTCATCAATTTCTACGAATGGCGTATTTGTAGCATTATCCTGCCTGATAAATATTCTCTCAATGCCTGCTGCACCGAGGTCGGTTCCAGCGACCGCTGTAGCATCTGCAGCCGGCTCTGCACTTCCAATAGCAGATGTGTTCAGCCAGATACGAGCTACGTCATTAGCAGAGCCGGCGATAATATCATATGCCCCCACAACAAAATATGAAGTTCCAGGATCCAGGTCTGCAGCAAGCCAACTCACAGCAGAATTACTTCTGGTAGAGATTCCAATATTATATTTACCAACAGTTGTACTTAGCCGTGTCCTTATTGTTGCCCCGAATGCGGATGTTGATGCAGTCTGCAATAACCCTGTAAAGTATCCGCCAGTAGTAGTAAGACTGCCTAATGCAGACAGATTCAGAATAAAAGAATAATAAACAGAGCCACTTGTAATTGCTGTTCCAAAAATCCGGTAATTATCACTTCCCGTTCCATCAAAAGCTATCTTATTACCAGTTGATACTGGCAGTCCCGGATAAGAGAGACTCCCGCTGGTAACCAAAATAGAGTCGCCTGTGTTAATTCTAACCCAGGAACCACTGCTTTGAGTATAGATTCCATTAGTGGGGTCAGGGGTATAGCTGAAAGGTTCATGCGAAAACTGTCCCTGGCTGTTCAGTAAAACTGTAGTTAAGCCAATCAGTAATAATATTTTTTTCATTCAATAACTTTTATAGTTCAAATTGTTTCTATTCTTTACATAGTTAGTTCCAGCTGAATTTCACATCATCTACACCTGTTGAAGGCCTGTTACCACCGCCTGATGTTGCTGTTAGTGTTACAATACGAATCCATACTGGCTGGTTAATATTATTCAACAGGTTACCAAAATTTACAGTTACAGTATTGTTTAAAAATCTTCCATTCTTAGTAGTTATGGTATCCGGGCTTGTAGTAACTGTAGAGAAGAAAGCGGGATTTAAACCCGTTGCATAATCTACCCGCCAGGTTGTAGTTCGGTTTTGCGTAACCGGTGCATCTAATGATTGCAATTTAAACTCCAGATTCAGGTTAGACTTACCAGCAGTATTGGCCAGCAAGAAAGCAAAAGCTGCTCCAGGATCACCAAAAGATCCTGTTTGCCTGTAGCCAAGAGCCCTGTTGGTGGCAGCTGTTTGTACAGCTGTAGATGCAGTGGAATCAAGACCTGTCGCTGATGCAAAATTCTTAAACCCGGCAGAGGTCTGGTTCCATGGAGTACCGTTGTTAAAATTAGACTGGTAAACAAACCCTTCGTTACCAATATAAGAATTTGAAGCCCCTTCTTTTACATATACTCCGGCTGGCAATCCGGCTGTACCAAGGTTATCAAAACTAAAAGTAATGGGTGAAGTTGTCAGGTTTATTTGTCCGTTTCCGCTGGCAGTAGGGCAACGGGGATTGATAAATCTGACATCAGTTGTATCTCTTATTGTAAGCTGCTTTGTTGACCCGAAAAATGAATACACTGCAATGATCTCGCCATTGCCCTGGGCTACGGGCAATGTGGCAAAATTGCAATAATTGCTGGTACGCAATGTTATCCTGTTTGATGTCAGGTTGGAACAATTCTGTAAAATCCTGTTACCCGACTGGGCATCATCTGCGTAATTTTTTGATCTCTCAGAAGAAGCAAACTCATATCCTACTAACTTAATCAATGTACTTACATACCTGTCCTGCAGGCTGGTGGTAAGCTGAGATACTGTAACCACTTTAGGAATCAGAGGCTGATTAAGTGCCCCTTTTATAATATGTTTATCGATCAGGTTAGCAGCCAGCAATGTAACACCTCCCTGGCTGATATAAGCGGAGTCAATGCCCCCGCCAAACTGCAAAGTACCGTTGTACTGACCAAGATACAAACCTTTCAACTTTACATATACCTTACGGCCAACCGGGTAATAGTTAAAGAGGTTAAAACTTCCCAGACGAAGCAATACTCCGCCAGTAGAATCCTGTATAGCTATTTGCTGGTAATAATTACCACTTTTATCATCACATGAAACTATGCCTTCTATAATTGCATCATCAGTGATAAGCACAGGCGCCCCTGATGTATAACGGGTTTTTATATCCTTGATACTGATATTGGCCACCACATCCGGCTCTCCCAATGGTGGGGGATCTGTAAATTTTCTTTCGCAGGATATAATAAACAAGCTGGCAACAATGATTATCCCTGCCAGGCTTATCTGATTATGTTTTCTGTTCATTTGCATAAAAATATTTTTCAGCGTTTCTGTGTATTAGTTTATTGAATGTCTGCAGCGGTACGAATACCGACCTGTGTTGTTGTATTATAAATAGAAACATAACCTGTAACGGAAGTGCCGCTTGTATTTACCGTGATACCGGATGTGTTCCTTATAAACATTGATAAAGTACCGGTGGCATCTGTAACATTGTAAGTCACACCAGTTGAATTTGAAGAGGCCTGGACAATAGAAGTAACATTGTTGATCTTTACCAATGAGGAAGCCCATGTATTTTTATTAGTAATTATGTCGGCTACAGTTGCTACCCTTGGGGCGATTGATATAGTGCCGCTAACCTGTACAATATTTGCCTGGGGCACACTCATCAACTCAAGATCACCATTATACAAAGTGAACTTTCCCCCGCCTGACGGATTAATATCCAGCACAGCCCCCATTGGATAAACAGGCGATCCGATTACAGTATAAAGGTATATTCCGGCACCACTTTCATCCTGCAGACGATAACTACCAGAAGCTTCATTGGTATTATTGGAAATAACAATACCTCTGATATGCTTGGTACCGGTTGGAAATAAATAATCACCGCTCCCCGGGTATAAAGCTCTGAAAGCTGAGAAGGTCATATAATCGCCAGGGCCAAGCGGATCCGGTCCGGTAGGGCCAACAGGCTGCTTGTCGCAAGAAACAAACAACACATTTGTCATAAGCAAAACAAAAAGTGCAGTAGTGAATTGTTTTATCTTACTAAATCGCATATAATTTTTTTTATTACAATTAATAAAGAATTAAAACCTGAGTGTCATACTGGCAAAAAAGTTCAGCCCATAAGCATAATAAAACTTAGGAGGGAATTTGCCTGCACTGACAGGATCAGAAGCAGCTGTTTGTGCATCGTACCGAAGTTGTTCAAATCCTCCTGTAACAATATCCTTATTGTTTAGGATGTTATTAACACCAAGGTTAAATACCAGGAAAGTTGGTTTTTTATCAATTTCGAAATGTTTTGGCATTTTTATCGAATAACCACCAAAGAAGTCTACCGTGTATTGAGCATCAAATTTGGTCTGATTAAATATCTCATTATATGCATCGCTCTTTGGAACCACAAACTGTAATGCATCCCAGGTGCGTCGCAGCGGATTCATACTAAGATAAGACTGGTCAAAATAATTACCTGTCAGGCTGATAAACCAGAATTTTGGCGAACGGTAAGTAGCTCCAAAACTATATGCTTCCATTGGTGTGGAAGGAACTCTGAAATTTTCAGCATATACAACCTGTTTGCCAAGTATAGATGCGCTGTTATCTACAGTGATGACTGCATTCTGCTTGCTGTCGTAATAATAACGGCCTATTGCGGCAGCAGCATTGATAGTGATTGTTGGTGTTATTTTAGCCTCCATACCAAATTCACCGCCAAAATGAAGTTTATCAATACCATTGATAGCATAATTTACAAAGTTCTGGTAGGTATCATGATAGAAAGACATTACATCCATCCCATCTTCGAAACGGGTATAATAACCCCCAAGTCTTATTTTGAATTTCGGCGCATTCATGATATATCCTGCTTCAGCAGTCTGAATGGTTTCACTCGTTACAATATCCTGCTGGCTGTTTCTTGTGCGGGGTGAGATATATACATTTTCAAAATAAGGTGCTCTGGTCTGGTAGGAGCCGTTTGCGAAAATATAATTACGGCCATCAATTTTGTACGTAATTCCGCCTTTACCAGCATAGTTGGTAAACTCGTTTACGGTGCCTTTTCCTTTTGAATTATCCGGGAAAAGGCCATTTCTTGTATTTCCTTCTCTGTAAAATTCGGTGAGTGAAACAGAGCCTGCCAGGAAGAAATCAACTTTATTGAATTTGAAAACACCCTGTGCCCAGGCAGCTATCCTTGAGATATTGATATTATAATCGTAACCAAACTTGTCACCCTCTTTCAAAATACGGTTAGGTACATCCAGGTCAAACTGGTTAGCGATATTATCTACAGGAAAATCTCTTTCGGCAAATTGGTTCACATTCACATAAAATTCGCCGCCTAGCAGATCATCTACTTTTTTATAGTAGTGATTGTTCTGCTGCTGATAAGAAGCACCTGCAGTAAAATCAATATGATCGCCAAACTTAGTATTCAATACAGAGTTGGCATTGAAACGGGTGGTATTAATGATCCTTTCTTCAATAATATACCGTGAACGGAGGCCGCTTACAGCGTTACCGGCAATGCCATTTGCATCATTGATAGTGGCAAAGCTGGCCCGGTTCACATCATATAACCGCTGCCAGTTAATCTGACGGGTATTGATATCATCCTTCATCAGATCATATAATATTTGTCCCTGCACCGGATCGGGTGCGCTGGCCCAGATAGAAATATAACTGGGCAGGTAGCGATAATAGTCAGGCCTTGGGTCGGCTGCATTATACCAGTCAAGAGCAGTAACACTTCTGTCACCAAAAGAATAACCAAGCGCCGTTGTAAGAGTAGTATTATTATTGATCCGGAAATCATGAGTAAGAATCGCAACTGGCTGGTGTGTTTTACCAACACTGGCATTTCTCTTTTGGCCATTCTGATAACCCCAGTTGGGATTATAGTAATTGGTACCTGCCAGATCAAGCATTTCCTGTACTGCAGCACCCTGGCGGCCGTTCTCTGTTGGAGCACCAAATGCAGTAAAAGAAAGTAAATGATTTTGACCTATGCGCTTGTCAACAGCGGCAAAATAACCCCAGCCGTTATAATAGGTTCCCGGAACATATCCTTCCTCTGCCCAGCGACGGCTGCCACTAAATGTAAATGCCCATCCTTTTTTACTTAAGCCGGTCGAATGGGTGATCATTATCCTGTTATTATAATTTCTGTTGGCCGCTGCATAGCCAATACTTGTCTGTGCCCTCTGCCTGCTGGCCCGGGAATCAATATTTGTATTCCCTCCAATATCACCAAACGTGAAAGTATTATAACGAAGCCCCCAGGATATATCCCTGTTGCGCATCACATCATTCAGGCCACCCCACAGTCCGAATGGAGTAAATCCATTATCCAGGTTATCCATGGGAATACCGTTCATGAAAGTGCTGAAATGATCGTTATCATATCCGCGGATACGGAAACGAACAGCGCTGAAATTAAAAGAGGCAGCAGAATAAAAAGGATCTCTGCCCGCTGTAAGAAGGGATGAGATGTTTTGATTACCCCCATCACCTAAATCGTTCTCATCCAATGATACAGTAGGAATATTATCTAATACTCCGTCCTTCAAATCATCAATGATAGTTGTGTCTTTTTTGGCTGTGGAATCAACCTGCGCTGTCGTTACCAATCCGGCACACAATAGCAGCAGTAGCAGTTTGGTTTTAAGCATGATTATTTTTTTAAACAAGACGGCAAAATTAATGAGGATGTACCTTCCGTTCTAAAAAAGATAGACACATAATGTTTTATTAATGCTTTGCCTCTTTTTACAGCTTGCCGGCGTCTTTTGTTTCAGTATGTTTGCGTCCTGCTTTTAATTTATGAAAAGAATAATCGTAATTATACTTCTTTCGGTTTCAGTGACTGCGGCGATTGCCCAAAAAAAGGATTATAAAGCCGCCATCGTTGCCTTTTATAACCTTGAAAATCTCTACGATACGGTTGACAACACCCTCACTAATGATGAAGAGTTTCTGCCTAAAGGGGTTAGAAATTATAATACGGCCATTTATTTTGACAAATTGGGAAAACTCGCAACCGTAATTTCCCAGATAGGGGCAGAAATAAATGCAGACGGCCCGGCAATTTTGGGTGTGGCAGAGGTAGAAAACGATACTGTTTTAAATGACCTGGTGAAACAACCGCTCATAGCCAAAAGGAATTATAAAATTGTTCATTATGATTCCAGGGATATCCGTGGAGTAGATGTTGGATTGCTATATAATCCTAAATATTTTACCGTGGAAGCGAGTGATAAATTGTTTGTTCAGCTTCCGGGAGGTTCAAAAGATGCTTACTTTACCCGTGATATATTATGGGTAAAGGGCAAATTAGGCGGTGAAACGATTCACATATATGTCAATCACTGGCCCAGCCGAAGCGGAGGAGAGGCACGAAGTGCTCCGGCTAGAAATGCTGCAGCCCAGGTTTGCAGGAATCATATGGACTCTATTGCCAGGCTGGAACCCAATGCCAAGATAGTTGTAATGGGAGACCTGAATGATGACCCAAACAATGAAAGTGTGGAGGGTATCATTAAAGCAAAGGGAAAAGAAAGAGATGTAAGAACTGGGGGGATGTATAATCCCTGGATGGATCTGTATAAAAAGGGAATCGGTACACTGGCGTACCAGGATGCCTGGGGGCTTTTTGACCAGATTCTGATTTCTCATGCCTGGCTTAATAAAGATCAAAATGGTTTCTTCTTTTACCAGCAACATATTTTCAATAAAGAGTACCTGGTGGAAAATAAAGGCCGGTACAAAGGATATCCTATGCGTACATGGGATGGTAATACATACCGGGGTGGTTACAGTGACCATTTCCCTACCTACCTTATTTTCCTAAAGGAAATTAAAGACGGGAAAAAAGGTTTTTAGATAAATAATTCTGATAATCAATTTATTATTACCTTCTACTTATCCTATGTAAGGCAAAAAAGCACTCAAAAGAAAGCTTTCTTTATCGGCATAAACTCCTATCTTTGCCGCCCCAAATCTGTATTCGCAGATTCTTTGATCGAATGATCAATGTCCGATGGGATAAATCGAATTTTTAAATTAAAAAACAGGTAAATGAACAATTACGAATTGATGGTGATTTTTACCCCTGTTTTGAGCGATGATGAATTTAAAGCTGAGCAAAAGAAATATGCAAAGCTTGTAACCGATGCCGGTGGATCTATCATAGCTGAAAACCCCTGGGGATTGAAATCACTTGCTTACCCGATCCAGAAAAAGACCACTGGTCTTTATTGGGTAATGGAGTACACAGCAAACGCTGATTTCAATGAGAAACTGAAGATTCAGCTTCTGCGTGACGAGAGTGTTCTCCGTCATCTATGCACTAAACTCGATAAATACGCCGTCGAGTACAATGCCAAAAAGAGAAGTGGTGTAAAAACAGGAACCGAAAAAGCAGTGGAGGCTTAATATCATGGCAAAAAATGAAATTAAATACCTGACCGCCATTAAAAGCGACAAAAGAGTTAAGAAATTCTGTCGTTTTAAAAAGTATGGCATACGTTACATCGACTATAAAGATGTAGAGTTCCTGAAAAAATTTCTGAATGAGCAGGGTAAATTATTACCCCGTCGCCTTTCTGGAAACAGCCTGAAATATCAGCGCAAAGTTTCAGATGCAGTGAAAAAAGCCCGTCAGATGGCATTATTGCCTTATGTAACAGATCTTTTAAAATAACCTCACCCTAACTTCCCGGCTAACGGGAAAGACAGTCTGAATAAAACAACGACTGGGTTGGTGAACAAAAAGAAAACAATGGAAGTAATATTAATTCAAGATGTAGATAATCTCGGTGCTGTGAACGAGGTGGTAAAAGTAAAAAACGGATATGCCCGCAATTACTTATTACCCCGTCAACTGGCTGTTGAGAATAATCCCAGTAATAAAAAGCAACTGGAAGAAAGAATGAAACAGGTGCGTAAGAAAGAAGAAAAAATGCTGGCTGAAATCAATAGTGTAATCGCTAAGCTGAATGAAGCACCTATCAAATTGGGTGCGAAAACAGGTACAAGTGGTAAGATTTTTGGCAGCATAACTTCTCTTCAATTAAGCCGTGCCATCCGTGAGCAAAAAGGATATGATATTGATCGTAAAAAAATGAGTATCCCGGAAGATGTAAAAGAACTGGGATCTTATAAAGCTGTTATTGATTTTGGCAATGGTAAATCAACAGAAGTCGAGTTTGAAGTAGTAGCAGAATAAGCAGCTGATATTTTTTTAAAAGTCCCCCGTTTCGGGGGATTTTTTTTGCCTCTTTGTTCGCTAAATTGTTAAAAATCAATGATTTTAGCATTCACTATACCAAACAGAGAATAATTTGGTAATATCTAAAGAAAAAATCCGTTATTTTGTCTTGCTTTTGGTGCTCTTTCAGTTTCACAAGTCCTGAACGATTCGAAAAACCGTAGAATGTTCATTGGGTACTGTTTACTGTTGACACTTTTATTTTTTTAAAACCTCTCAAAATGAACATTTACGTAGGAAATCTCAGTTGGAACCTGAAAGATCAGGATTTATCTAACCTTTTCGCTTCACATGGCGAAGTAGCGTCTGCAAAGATTGTTACCGACAAATTCACTAACCGCAGCAAGGGCTTTGGCTTTGTAGAAATGCCGAATGATGACCAGGCACAAGCAGCAATCGCTGCGCTGAATGGTTCAGAAGTTGATGGCCGTAACATTGTTGTCAATGAAAGTCGTCCTAAGCCGGAAGGCGGTGGCGGCGGTGGCTTCAAGAAAAGAAGCTTTGGCAGTGGTGGCGGTGGCGGCGGCTACAAAGGTGGTGGCGGCGGCGGCTACAAGAAAGGCGGCGGCGGTGGTTACAACCGTGACCGTGGTGGATACAATAACGATTATTAATATCAATTAATAACGTCCCGATAGCTATCGGGATCACGAAGCTTTAATAAGTCTGGTTCGAAAGAGCCGGACTTTTTTTATTTTCAGAATATGAAAAACAAATTACAACTGTCCCCAATAGTAGCCGGATGTATGAAATGGGGACAATGGGGTGCCCGATTTACAACAAGGCAGTTTGCTGATATTATTGCTGCTTGTATTGATAACGAAATAACCAGTTTCGATCATGCCGATATTTATGGCGATTATACAACTGAAGAAGAATTCGGAACTGCATTAAACCAACAACCTTCTATCAGGAAAAAAATACAGCTAATTACAAAATGTGGTATTAAGATGCCCGTTGCAGGAAGGCCTGCGAATAAAATGAAATCGTATGATACAAGAAGCCAGTATATCATACAATGCGTGGAAAGGTCACTAACCTGCCTATGCACTGATTATATCGACGTATTTCTGATTCACCGGCCGGATCCACTCATGAATCCCGAAGAAATTGCTGAAGCATTTACCAGGTTAAAACAACAGGGTAAGGCGTTACATTTTGGTGTTTCAAACTTTACTCCTTCTCAGACAAACCTGCTTAATAAGTATTATCCTGTCGAAATAAACCAGATTGAAATATCTCTGCTGCATCTTGATCCGTTTCATAATGGCCAGCTTGATCAATGTATACATGATAACATTCTGCCTATGGCCTGGAGCCCTCTTGGCGGTGGCTCTTTACTTACTGATTTTTCGTCTGAAAAAAATATGAGAATACAAGCGGCGGTTAATTTGTTAAGGCTGAAATATAAATCAAGCTTTGAAGATATTCTATTGGCTTTTCTCAGGAAGCACCCTTCGGGAATAATTCCTGTGCTTGGTACATCTAAGACAGAACGTCTCATCTCAGCAATACAATCCAAAGAACTTCAACTTGAAACAGAAGAATGGTTTATGTTATGGGAAGCTTCTGCAGGCAGATCAATTCCATAAAACGTAAACTGGTAAGGAACTAACCCTAAACTTTCATTTTCGCTTTTATATGATCCGAAAGTCGTAAAGAAATGGCTACGACTGTGAGAGTTGGATTAATAGCCCCTCCCGTAGTAAAGCATGAAGATCCGGCAATATATAAATTGTCAATTCCATGCATCTTGCAATTTGCATCAACGACTCCTTTCTTCGGGTCTTCGCTTATCCTGGTTGTACCCATATGATGCCATCCCCCGCTTGTGAAATCAGGCATAGAAGTATCATTCTCATCTAACAGAAAATCATACAATTTAACCCGACCAATACCGGCTGCCCCCACCAGTTGACCTATCAGCTCATTCAACTTTCTGACGGTTCTCTTATCAATAGGTAACATTGCCCAACGCAAATTTGCCCGGGGAACTCCAAGCGAATCCTTCTCATTACTAAGCTCCACTCGGGATGAGGGATTGGGAGCCTGTTCGATTCTTGTATACAACTCAAAAGATTGAAATATTTTTTCTTCTTTTTTGGGCGAAAAGCGGTCTATTACCCGTTGAAAAAAACTTTTCTTGTACGCATCACCATAATCATTCTGATTCTTCTTCAGACTTTTGCGAGGATCTTCTTCATTCCATGTCCTGACATTAGATTGTACCTTCCTGGCCAATGGTAGCGGATTCAATGAAATTGTTCCGTTCAATATTTTCAACTCCTTCTGTACTTCAGGAAAAACAGCAAGTTCTGCCCTTACTTTTTCAAATTGGTACAGTTTCAATTCATCGGAATAATTAAGCCATAGTTCGCCTGTCTTTAACTCCGGATGCTCCATAAAATACCGGCCCACCAGGTCATTATCATTCCCTAAACCGGCCGGTGCCTGTTTATTAGAAGCTAATAATAATCTTGAATTCTGGATAGCACAGCAGGCCAGAATAAAATACTTTGCTTTGACAGTATGTTCCTTTCCGGCATAGTTCTTAACCGTAACACTATTAATTGACGATATATTGTCTGTTGCCTTTATATCAACAACATTAGCATAGGTATACAAGTGAATGTTTTTCGCATTAACGATAACATCGCGGTATTTGGTGCCAAATCTCGTCGGAGGGCTGAAGTGCCACATCTTGTTCCAGACTATTTTGGGGTCCAATGGCAATGGAATGCATTTAGGGTCCTGCTTCATCCAATAATTGACATCCCATTCATAAATTCCAAGGTCCAGTATATTATGCGCCGCAGGATAAAAAGTAGCTATGGCATCTTTCTTAATGGGCCAACCACTATGTTCTACCCAATCCCTTACTTCAAAGTCGATATCATCAAATGTTGAACACATCCCTCCCCAGTGCATACTACTTCCTCCGAAATAATGAAGCCGGCTTGATTTCATTGGATAATAATTCTGCCCTGTCAGTTTTCCATTATAGAGCTCCTGTACCTGGTCATCATACTCAAAACCTCCGCCTTCCAGCAGAATTACTTTATGAGAAGTGTTAATCCAATCGAAAGCAATGCTTATTCCTGCAGCACCAGCGCCAATAATACAAATATCACCTTCAATCAGTGATCCATTGTCCAGTTCTCTTGCATCAATATGCATATTTTTTAAATCTAGGTGGTTAATGAAAAGAGTGCACACTGCCGGGCCTCAGTGATAGTAATGATCCATCCCTTTTCCACAATTGTTTTATAAGCCCGAAATTCTTCCAGTATTTTTTTATTCAGCAACTCTGCTACAGCAGATTTATCTGATGAATCAACTTTCTTTCCTGTATTGTCAGTTAAGAGTAACTCCGTTAATTTATCCTTATCATCCTCTCCTTTTACCCTGCTCCTGTAGCGATCCCCTATTAACCGGATTTCAGCCTCGTCACAAAACTGCCCAAGAATTTCCGGCATCACCAGTGGATGGTATGATTTTCTATTTCGCCGGCTGAAATAAACTATAGGGACTGTTGCAACTACCGCAGTGGCAGCGGCAGCCAAGATGAAAGTTCTCCTTTTCATAGATAAGCCACAAAATAATTTTAATATTTCATAGGACAAAATATAGGCACACCTGACCCCAAACTTTATTTTCTGAAGCTAAGAAGAAGTATTTTTACGACAAGTATAAACCGCTGTCCGTTTAAAATATTATTGTACTTTCTTAACGCTGCCTGCCCCGCTGACTTTTTGATTAACTGTAGCATTCCCTTTATACTTAACATCTGCTGCACCTGTTACCCGAACATCTAATTTTAAGCTGGCAAATACTTCAGCATCTCCGGCACCTGATATTTCTACGTCAACATTCTCTGCAAGCAGATCAAAACATTTAATATCCGTACTACCTGATCCATCCGCCAAAAAATCCCTCGTTTCGCCTCTTAGAGAAATTGTTCCTGCCCCCGACACATTAGCATCAATTTTTGGCGCCTTTAACTCCATTTTTATATCACTGGCCCCGGTCAGATCGATTGAAATTTCTTCAGTACTGGTTATTTTGCTTTCACCGAAAATATCACAAGCCCCGGAAGCTTTAAAATGCGTGAAAACAGGGCTGCTAACAAACACTTTTATGGCCCTGGAAGGCTTTAAATTGATACC
>Ga0116142_10004604_pt1 | contig 12959 bp, 13 predicted proteins | sample AD_UKC033_MetaG_FD_89785 | JGI IMG/M metagenome (GOLD analysis project Ga0116142, IMG submission 89785) | Active sludge microbial communities of municipal wastewater-treating anaerobic digesters from USA - AD_UKC033_MetaG | ecosystem: Engineered > Bioreactor > Anaerobic > Digestate | place: USA... | reverse complement strand
TCCCGGATGAACTGCGCCGGGTGCGACAAGTCGGCGTCCATCGTGATCAGGTACTCGCCCCGCGCCTCGCGCACGCCCCGGAGCAGCGCCGCGCCGTATCCCGGCGTCGTCTCGCAAATGTAGCGCGCGCCCGCTTCGACGACCACCTGCTCCGTGCCGTCCGGCGAGTCCTTGTCCACGACCAGCACCTCGTAGCGCGGGCCTATCGCGTCCAGCGTTTCCTTCAGCGCGGGCAGCAACAGCCGGAGGTTGAGCGCCTCATTCATGCTCGGGATGATGACCGAGAGTTCGGGACTATCCTGTGTCTCGACGGATTCCATAGCGCACGTTGCCTTGTCTCTTGCCGGGGATCAAGGCGCGATTCTAGCGGAACCGCCCGCTCAGACCAAGCCGGCGGCGTGTCTTCGGGGTCCTTGCATGAAGTGCGGGCTTCAGCCCGCGCCCCGCGCCCTGAAGGGCGCACTCCATACACTGTGTTCTATGCGCGCAGGGGCGCGATCGCCGCGCGCACGCGCTCGGTGACGATCCGCGCGACCGCGAACTCGTCCGCGGCGTCGGTCCCGAGTTCGAGGATGATGTCGAGGACCCGCACGAGGGTTTCGCCGCCGTCGCTTCGTACGTGGCAGCAGAAGTCAATCTCGGGATGCGTGAGCACCAGCGTGCGGAACGTCTCCGCCAAGTCGCCCAACGGCGCGCGGTCCACGTGGCGCAACTGCATCACGGCGCGCACGGCGACGCCGCCCAACGTCGCCCGCTCGACGGTCATCGATCCGCCGGCCTGCTCGGCGGCGGCGCGGAACAAGCTTAAGCCGAGCCCGGTCTTCTTGCCTTCCTTGGTGGTGTAGAACGGGTCCAGCGCCGCGTCGGACGAAGCGGGCAGTCCGGGCCCGTTGTCCTCGACGACGATCTCGAGGGTGTCTTGCGCGACGTTCTCGGTGATGCCGACGTACACCACGGTGGCCCCGGCGCGCGTGGCGTTCTCCATGAGGTCGAGGATGTGCAGCGAGAGTTCACGCAATGCCGTAGGTCCTCCCGCCCGCGTTCCGAAGCGCGCGCGCGAGCCCGTGAAAGTCCGGCGCTTCCAACTCGAAATAGGACCGCGTCGCGCCGATCTCGTCCAGGCTGTGGCTGTCGGATGCGAAGATCAGCGGCAGCCCGAGCACGCGGAACTCGGCGTCTCGACCCTGGTCATGGCCCGCGGCGGAAATCTCGATCGCGTCAAAGCGCACGTCCGGCGGGAAGAAACCCAATTGCCCGCATACGGAAAAGGAGGGGCGGTCCACGTGCGCGGCAATCGCCAGTCCGCCGCACCGATGCACATACGCCACCGCCTGCGCCAAGGGAAACAGCGACGCCGCGGAGAGCATCTTCGATTCTTCGCCCACGATGTCCCCGTCGCCGTTCATCAGCAACTGACGGCCCAAGCGCCGCGCGCCCGCTTCGTAAGACGGCAACCCCGCCAGCACGGCCGCAGCGGCCGCGGCGGCCGTCGCGGTATCCGGAAACAACGCCACGACGTGGACTTCTTCCGCCGTCGTGATCTCGATGCCGGGAATCACGGCGACGCGGCCCTCGCCCGGCCCGTCCGCAACCTCCTGCACGGCGGCGGCGTTGCCCGCCGTGTTGTGGTCGCAAATCGCGATCAGGTCGAGCCCCGCGTCCATGGCCGCGAGCACGACGGCGGGCGGGGTCAGGGCGTCATCCGCGCAGGGCGAGAGCGCGGTGTGGACGTGCAAATCCGCGGCGAACCGTTTCACGCACGGCTTCCTCGCAGGCCGAGTGCGTAGAGACGCCCGACGACGTCGAACGCGGATTCGTTCGACGCGAATAGCGTCACGCCTTCCTCGACGGCCTTCGCGCGCACGCTGTCCTCGGGCCGCCGCCCCATCGCGAAGATGACGCCGGCCAGTCCCGCGTGCACCGACACCGCGACGACGTTCATGTGCACTTGCACCGTGACCAGCAGCCCGTCCTCGGGCCCATGCGCCAACACGTCGCTCAACAGGTCCGACACGTAGGCCCCCGCGACCTCGCGCGCCGGGTCCGGCGGCAACTCCGGCGTCAGCAGTTCCAGACCCAGTTTATCCATGACTTCCTTAAGATTCATGCAGCGACTCCCTCCGCTTGTTCCCCGCGTCTTCCATTTCCCGATACGGGCACGCCTCGACGGCGGTCTCGCCGCGCACGGTGTCTTCCGCCAGTGCAGCGCAGGTCGGCGCGCCGCACACGCCGCAGTCGCGGCCCGGCAACGTGCGCGTCAACCGGTCGATTTCCCCCAGTTTTAGCATGGCGCGCCCCATGTCCGCATCCAGGCGCAAGCCGCCGCGCGGCGTCAGGTCACGAATGCGGCGGACGGCGGCGCCGGTTTCTTCGTGTCCGTCCAAAGCGGCCTCGGCGCGCGCGCGCGCCAGCGCCGGGTGCGTTTTCCAGATCGGCGCACCGAAACACCCCTCGGGACAGGCGTACAACTCGACGACACGGCAATCCGTCGCCTGCCCGTTCTCGACGTCTTCGAGAAAGCGGGTCACCGAGTCCATGCCGCCAATGCGGAGCGGCGTGACGGTCGCGTCCTCGGCGGCCGCGGGCGGATGCGCGCGCCGCTTCACGCGCGGCAACAAGGCGGGCATGATCGCCGCGGGCGCGAGCACGTCGGTCCGCGTCAAACCGTTCGGAGCGGCGAGGGCCGTATACTGCGCGGAACAAGGCGCGACGAAGACGGCGTGCGGCCCGGTGATCTCGTCGCGCGCGGCCTCGATGGGCGTCAGAAACGGGGCCACTTGCGGCAGCAGCGAAGGAAACCGCAGGCGAACCAGATTGACGACCGCCGGACACACCGGCGAAAGCACCGGCCCTGCGGCCGCGGCGTCCGCGGCATGCGTACGCACGGCCTCGGCCAGTGCGTTTTCCCACGCGGCGCTGACACGCACGTTGCGGAACCCGAGCTCCGCGAGCGCCTGCTCGACGTCCGCGAAGCTTACGCCCGGCCCCAGTTGGCCCAGTAACGAGGCCGGAAGCACCAACACGGTCTCCGGCGAAATCTCGGGCAGCGCGGTCTGGCCGGGGAATCCGAACACGTTCGAGGGACACGCCTCGGCGCAGGCCGTGCAGTCCACGCACAAATGTTCGAGGATCAGCGGCTTCCCGCCGCGCACACGCGTCGCCTGCGTCGGGCAGGCGTGGAGGCACCGCAGGCATTGGTTGCAACGCCCGTCTTGAATCGCGACGGAATTCGGCGCCGTCACGCCGGGCGCGGCGGGCCGCAGGCGCACCATAAACCGCAACTGCGTGCCCCGGCCTTCGCCCGAGTGGATCGAGAAGCGGTCGCTGTTCCTGCGGATATTGGGCAGGCCCATGCCCGCGCCGAAGCCCAATTCGCGGGCCTCCGCCGGCGCGGTCGAAAACCCCTCCGAAAGCGCGCGGTCGATATTCGGGATGCCCGGCCCGCCGTCGATAACGGCGATCTCGACCTGCTCCGGGTCCACCGCCACGTGCATCGCGCCGTCTTGCGCGTGGATGACCACGTTCATCTCGGCCTCATACGCCGCGATCATCGTGCGGCGCACCGCGGCGGCGTCCGCCCCGATCTTCTTGAGCAAGGTCTTGAGTTGCTTGGACGCCTCGCCGCCCCGTTCGTAGTCCCCGCTGATGATCGGGTAGGTGGCGGCGGTCATCGGGCGGCGGCCCCTTCCCCTCCGGCCCCGAGACAGCGGTGCAGCCGCCCGCACGTCTCGAACAGGCTCGCGGGCGACACCAGCAGCACCGTGCCGCAGCGCCGCGCGGCTTCCTCGACGAGCTGGTCCGGCGCGGCCCCGTTCACGAGGCAGATGCCCGGCGCATCCATGAGTTCGATAAGGCGCACGAGGCCGTGGTTCGCGATATGCGTCACCAGCAGCGTCGTATCCGACACGTGGCTCAGCAGATCGCTCATGCGGTCCCCCGCATGGACGCGGTCCACGTCCACTTCGCGCGCGCGCTCGGGGTTCAGGATGCGCGCCCCGATGCGCTCTGCCACTTCAGCGAGATTCATCGGCGTCCCCGGCGGAGAAAGTCGCGTCCGCCGCGCCTATTCTAATCCCGACCCGCGGCAAGAGACAACGCGGTGACCAAGAAGCCCAGTGGCGACAACTGTTCTAGGTCGTCCGATTTGTGCCCGACCCTTGACATCCGGCGCGGAAGTGCTATCATATCCAGAAGAAAGGCACGCGCAATCGTCGGCGGCGGCGGGATGTGCGGCCACGGTCCGCGTGCCGGGGCGGTCTCAATAAAGAAAGGGGGGTTGCGTCATGAAACACGCGCGGCTCAAGCGGGCTTGCGGTCAGGGGGGATTATTCACGCTATTGGTTTGCGCCTTGGTGCTGGGCGCGTGTCCCTGGTCGCCTTCATCGCGGCCGCCCGAGGATAACGGCGATCCGGACAACGTCACCCCCCTGCCGGATGACGCGACGGGTGAGCCGCCGGAGTATCCGGATAGCGCGCCGGAAGGCGATAATCTCGACGAGGGAATACCGTCTGCGGAAGGCGAAGGGGAAGGGGCGAGCGGCGCGGGTCTGCCCGAAGGCGGACCGACGGACGGAGAGGGTGAAGGGGAGGGCGAAAGCGCGGAAGGAGAAGAGGAGATGATCGGGGAAGGAGAAGGTGAAAGCGAGGACGAAGGAGAGCCGCCGGGCGTCTGGCTGTGCGATTACTGGCCCTTGGCCACAGGGAATTTCTGGGTATGGCTGAACGCAATTGATGCTTACACGGTGGAGCACATTACCGAGGGCTTCGAGATGAACGGCTGCCCCGTCTGGGAATCCACCAGTCGAATGGACGGATGGACGCACTACCAGTCCGTTGCGTACTACGTCTTGATCCAGGGGTGGCTCTACGCCACGTCCTCCGTGAAGGACCTTTACCGGTTACCCTCGGCCACGGGCAAGATGCAGCATCTTCTTCCGGAACGACTCGTATCCGGCGAGTCGTTTGTCCCGGAATACTGGGGCAGCGAGTCGTTTACGATCCTCACGGGGAACGCAGTGCGCGCGGCGGCCCAAATCTACGGCGTATCGCTCGATGTCATGCCAAGTCCCGACGCGATCGGACTCGTGTTCAATCACGAGGAACTGGGCGAGATCGCGATGTTCTTGCTCGGTCGGGACTACGGTCCGATGGCCGTGCTCGGGGGAGGAGGATACAGCGTTATCTTGTCCGGAATCGCGCAGACCGGCTGCGTTCTCGACCCGGCTCCGTAGCCAGGGTGGCTCCTTAGAACGCGATGGCGTCCAGGCCGGGGATCGAGGAATCGAGAGGCACTGTTTCGATGTGGGTTGCGCCGAGGCGTGCGAGGTCGTAGCGCACCTTCGCCAGGGGGAGCGCGGGGTTGTCCGCGTCCATCTGCACGCTGAACTCGGTGAATTTCGCGCCGGCGTTCATGGTGGGCTCATCGCCGAACAATTTGTTCGCACTGAGGTATTCGAGGATGCCCGGCGTCGCCTCATTCTTCGCGTTGAAGAGGATCAACACCTTGTTCTCAGCGAAGACGGACCCGTAGAGATTCAGCAGGAACAACCGCGCCAGTTCGTATTTCTCGGGGTTGTCGCGCACGGCCGGGTTCGCCCAGATGCCGGTCTCGGACTCCATAATGACCTCGCCGATTTCGAGGCCGTAATTGCGGATGGCGCTGCCGCTCTGGGTGATTTCGAGGCCGAAATCGACCGCAGCGTGCTTCACTTTCGCCTCGGTCTTGCCCCAGGTCTCGTAGATCACGAGTCCCTCTTGAATGCGCGGTGGCGTCTTGAACTTCTGCACGGAATACGCCGCGTGCGACTTGCCGAACCCGAGCGCCTCGACCTTCTTGAGATACCATTCGAGGGCGAGGTACGGCATTTCGGAGACCATGCTTACCAGCGGCTTGGCGCGGAGCAACGCCGCGAACCAGGCGTCGAATGACTCCGCCGGGTCGCGCCGATCGTAGATGATGACGATGCGCACGCCGCCGCGGTGGAGCGACAGCACCTTCTCGAGGCGCAGATCCCGCCCGTACTCGAACTTGAATTCGAGAACCCGCTCGCGGACCCAGTCGTCGCCGCCGATGGCGATATCGACCTCGCCGAGGCCGAGTTGCGCGCCGAACTCCTGGGGGCGTCCGTCCCAGCCGACGAGCATCGCGTGCAGCGGAAACGAGGTCGGCCCGCCCGCGTCGTAGCCCTTGGTCGGAAATCCCGCGTGCTTGAGCAGGGCGATGAGGTTGCCGCCCCGATTCGGGTCCGCCAGCGAGCCCGCGGGCATGCCGATGACCAGTCGCGCTTCGTTCATGATGTTCTCCTACAGGTTCAAGGGCATGCGCACTTCCTTGCGCACGGGCGCGCGGCCGCTCCAGACCACGTACATGACGGCGAAAGGATACCATCCCAGCGTGAAGATGAGCCACGCCAAGGTCCAGTACGGATACGTCTCAACGGGCGCGGCGCGCCACCAGGCGATGAGACCCAGCACGCTCCCCACGAAGAAAGACCCCAGGCCGGTCTGCCTGGCCAAGGCCGGCCAGGGTTGGAATCCCTTGCCGGGCCGGTGGTCCAGAAAGAAGCCGAGTATGAAAAACAACAGCCCGATCGCGATGGCGCCCGGTTCGACCTGAAGGTATCCGTACACCCATGTCCGCTCCGCCGTCGGGTCCACGCCGAAATTCGGATCGAGCAGAACCAGCCGCGCAATGCCGCATACCACCACCAGCGCCGCGCCGTAAAACTGCAAACGGCTGTACAGGTACCGCGCCCGCAGCATGCGCCATGCCGCGCCCGCCAGCAGCAAGAGCCACGGAACTTGCACTATGATTACCGCGATGTAATGTAACACCCCTGATACTCCACCTTCGCGACGTCACGCCGTCTCGCGCGAACCCGCGCCCGACGGCGGGAAACAAACACGCGGCGCCTCACGAGAAACCGCGCGCGCCGCCGCAATAAAATACGCAAGATTTCACGATGGGGTCAAGCCCGGCCTCATTCCGCCCATTCTCATTCCGCGCGCGGCGGAATCTCTCGGGGACGCAGGAGATGGAAAGGACACAAGGGACAGATAGTCTGTGTCGGGTGTGCGACATGGCTCGGCGAGCGTCCGGCGCCGGGCACGAAGCGCCGTGAACGACTCCGTATGGATGCGCGCCTTTATCCGGGCACGGCTGATCCGGTAGGCTGTAGACTTCTCAACACAAGAAGAGGCGTCGCCCATGTGTACCCTGCCCGATCCGAGTCGGCGGTCCCGTTCAACCCTGTTGTGCTTGTTGCTTCTGCTCTGCGCCGGGGCCGCCTCGGCGGCGGCGGTCGAGATTCCCGACGCGGCCCTCGAATCGCATCTTCGCGAGGCGCTCGGCCAGCCCTCGGGGGACCTCGAGGACAGCGCCCTCGCAACCATTACCAGCCTTTACCATGATGTCGACTTGCATGGCGTCATAACGGACTTGACGGGCCTCGAGTACTGCACGGGCCTCGAGGCCTTCGACGTGCAGGACTGTCAACTTTCCGACCTGACGCCGCTCGCGGGACTGTCAAACCTCACGTACCTCCAAATCGTGAATTCGGGGGTGACCGACGTGACGCCGCTGGCGGGGCTCGCCGCGCTGTATCACCTCGGCATCTGGCGCAACGCCATTTCGGACATTGCGCCGCTGTCCGGATTGATCAATCTCACGTGGCTCGGCCTCGCCGGCAATCAGATCAGCAATATCTCGCCGCTTGTCGGCCTGACCAACCTCGAAACCCTGCATCTGCAAGATAATCAACTGCCCGACGTCGGCCCGCTGAGCGGATTAACCGGCCTGCGCGAACTCTTGCTCGATGGCAACAACGTGGTCGACCTGACGCCCCTTGCGGCGTTGTCCGCCCTCGAAATCCTCGGCCTGAACAGCAACACCCTCAGCAACTTGGGGCCGTTGTCCGGCCTCGCCAACCTGACGCAGCTCTTTCTCTATGACAACCAGATCACGGACCTCGCCCCATTGAGCGGCCTGACCGGGCTCGAACGGCTTAATCTCTCCGTGAACTTCTTCAGCGACCTGACGCCGCTCGCGGGGCTCACGGCGCTGCGCGATCTCGACTTGGCCAGTTGCCAGGTCACGGCGCTCGGCCCGGTGGGTGGGCTCACCGCCCTCGAATACCTCGACATCTCGTACAACCTGATCCCGAGTCTCTCCGGCGTCGAGACGCTCGATGCCCTGCTGCGACTTGACGTGTCCGGCAACCCGCTGACCACCGTACTGCCCGTGTTCGATCTGGACTCGCTGATCGAGCTTTGGCTGTGCGATATCCTGACCGGCGGCGAGACGTTGGCGGAGCAGGCGGCGGAACTCGAGGCGGGCGGCGTAGACGTCGTGTTCGGCGCGGCGGAGTGTAACCCCGGCGAGGGCGAAGGCGAAGGGGAACCGCCGCTGCCGCGCCACAGCGCGGACCAGAACGGCGACAATCGCATCAACCTCACGGAATTGTTGCGGATCATCCAGTTCTACAATTCCGGCGGGCTTCATTGCGACGCGACCGGCGAAGACGGCTATGCGCCCGGTCCCGGCGATGCGTCCTGTCCGCCTCACGACGCGGATTACGCCCCCGCCGGGCCGGATTGGCAAATTGCGTTGACGGAACTGCTCCGCATCATCCAGTTCTACAACGTCGGCGCGTTTCATGCCTGCCCCGGCCAAGGCACCGAAGACGGTTTCTGTCTGGGAAACCCCTGATTTCCGGGACGGCGGCGCAAGGAAGATACGGGCCGGGCGCGGCAAGCGAACTTACCGCCGCCGGTCACGCCGCGCCGGCCTCCAGGGACCGCTTGCTGCGCGTGCGCTGCAAGGTCACGTCGGGGCGGCGGCGTTCGAGGATCGAGAGCGAGATTTCGATGTCCTCCCGGGCCTCGTCCGGGGTCAGCGCGCCGACGGCGACCATGTCCTGGTCGCGGATGGTGCTCCACGCGAAGGCGAGCCCCACGAGCGGCGTCAATCGCCCCGCGGCCATCGGCTTGATGGTCATCACTGGTTTCTTCGCCTCCTGGATGACCCGGTGCGCCCAGTCGATCTCGACCTGCATAAGAAACCCGATCGCGTTGTAGATTTGGATGTAGGTCGCGATGTCGAGCCCCGCTTCATCGGCGTAGACCGGCGTCTCCGGCATATGGGTCGAGAGCCCGGGGATCATGCCCCGCTCGCGGATCATGGCGCACACCCGGTCCATGTCGCGAATCGTGCGCGTGGTGCGGTCCACGAGCGCGTCGACCGCGCTCGAATGGGGCAGGCAGAACGTCGCGCCGTTGGCCGCGCAGCCGTCCAGCACCTCGGCGGCCCTGTCCAGGTCGACGCCGCCTTCCGTCAGCGGCGTCCAGGGCGTATCGACGACGATCATCGCCTTGCCGGTTCGGCCCTGCGCCTCGCGGACGGCATCCACCAGCGGCGGCACGCCCGTCATACCCATGATCGTGTCAATGCCCGCATCGAGAAACACCTCGAGGACGTCGGCGATCTTCTTCGCGTCCTGGTAGCGCTTGATGAAATTGTCCTTCGCCGAGGTCTGATGCGACCAGCCCAGGAACCAATTGGTCCCGATGATCATGCGCGACACGCTCACGCCGCCCACGTCGGTGCGGGGGAACATATTCATGCGAGGTCTCCGCCGTCCGCCGCCGGACCGTTCCTGCGGCCGCCACGAGTATACGCGGGCGCCGCGATGTTGAAAAGCGAGCGTGAGCGGACCCGTTGTTCGCGTCTCATGGTTGCCGGCGGCGCAGTGCGACCGCCTGCTTACGCGAGACCGCGGGTTCTGCCGAGACTACTTCAAGACCCTCCGCGTACTCGATCCGGAAGTATAGGCCGCGAACCGGGATGACCGGGCCGCGGGAATGTCGATCCTGCTTGTTGTGCCTTTCGGGGGCGCTGGTGTATTTTCCGGCGAGGCGTCGGAGACGCCAAAACGGAGGGCACGAACATGGGCGAGACCAGGCATTTCTTCCTTACCGGCTGCGCGAGCGGCATCGCGAAGCACTTGACCGGCGTGTTGCTCGGTCAGGGGCATTCCGTCTTCGCGACGGACGTCAACCTCGAGGCGCTCGAAAACGCCGCGCGGGAGGGCGCGTGGCCCGTCGAGCGGGTGCGGCTGCGCGCGCTCGACGTGCGCGACGCCGATGCGTGGGAGAACGTCTTCGCGGAGGCGGTGCGGGAATTCGGCCACATCGACATCTGCATGAACATCGCGGGCCTGCTGCTCGCCGCGTGGGCGACGGATCAGCCGATCAACGAAGTCCACAGTCAGATTGATGTCAACGTGAAAGGCGTTATCTTCGGCACGCGGGTGGCAGCGCGGCACATGGTCTTGCGAGGCAAGGGCCACATCATCAACATCGCCTCGATTGCGGGGCTGACGCCCGTGCCCGGCATGGCCGTATACGCGGCCACGAAATACGCCGTGCGCGCCTACTCGATCTCCGCGTGCATGGAACTGCGGAAGAAAGGCGTATACGTCACCGCCATCTGCCCCGCTTCCGTGCAGACGCCCATGCTCGACGGCCAGTTGCACAACGACGCCGCCGACCTCTTCTACTCGGGCTACCGCATGCTCACGGTCGACGAAATCGAGCACGCGATTTTTAAACGGGCCATGCGCCGCAGGCCGCCTTACGAGGTGCACGTGCCCCGGCTCAAGACTAAGCTCGCGAAATTCGTCGATAATTTCCCGGCGGTAGGCCCGATCTTCGCGCCGTTGTACCAATGGAGCGGCCGCCGCCGCCAGGCGCAACGCCGTGCCGAGGAACAGCGGGCGAAGTAGCCGGAGCGGGAGAATCCGGCGACGCCCCTTGTCAATCGGAGGAGGAGAGTGGCAACATGTTTGCAGGTTCCAATGGCTGAGGAGTCGTCGGCTTACGTGAAGGGCAGCACAATGAAGATCAGAGTAATCGTTCATGAAGCGGAAGAAGGGAGATTCTGGGCCGAAGTGCCGGCAATCCCCGGCTGTGCGACTCCGGGCGAAACCTTCGAGGAACTGCTTGCCAACCTGTACGAGGCTGTCGAGGGCTGTCTAGCGATCAGTATGTAGATAAGCCGGTTTCACGGAGGACGACCTGTGAACATGGGAACACCAACCTGATGCGCCGGATGCCGCGAATCGTCGTTGCGCTGGGTCTGGCGAGTCTGCTGACCGACCTGTCGAGCGAGATGATCTATCCGCTGCTCCCGCTGTTTCTGACCGGCACGCTCGGCGCGGGCGCGGTGGCGCTCGGGCTGATCGAGGGAATCGCCGAGACGGTGGCGTCGCTGTTGAAGGTATTTTCCGGCGCGTGGTCCGACCGCACGGCGCGCCGCAAACCGTGGGTCGTCTTCGGGTACGGCATCGCGGGCGTGGCGCGGCCGCTGATCGGACTGGCGACCTCGTGGGTCTTCGTTTTGGCGATGCGGTTCGCGGACCGCATCGGCAAAGGGCTGCGCACGGCGCCGCGCGACGCGCTCATCGCGAACGCGGCCGCGGCGGATCAGCGAGGCCGGGCGTTCGGTTTCCAGCGCGTGATGGACCATACGGGCGCGGTGCTCGGGCCGCTGGTCGCGGCGGCGCTGCTGACGTTCGCTGGATTCTCGATCAACGCCGTCTTCCTCCTCGCGGCAATTCCCGCGGCGCTCGTGATGCTGGTGCTGGTCGTCGGCGTGCGCGAGCCGGGTGCCGCGCAACGCCCGGAATCGTCCGGCAATTCTTTGCTCGCGCATTACGCGGAACTGTCGCCGGACTTCAAGCGCTACCTTATCGCGCTCGGGGTGTTCACCCTCGGCAATTCGACAGACGCCTTTATCCTGCTGCGGCTCTCCGATGCGGGCGTACCCGCCGCCTCGGTGGCCGTGCTGTGGGCGCTGCACCACGTCGTGAAGACCGGCGCGTCGTACATGGGCGGGGTCTTGTCCGATCGGTTCGGGCGCAAGCGTCTTGTGGTGGCCGGCTGGGGGGTCTACGCACTGGTATACCTCGCGTTCGCGATGGTGGCCGCGCCAATCCCCCTCATCGCCACGTTCCTGGCCTATGGGCTGTACTTCGGCCTGTGCGAGCCGACCGAGCGCGCCTGGGCGGCGGAACTCGCGCCCGCGCACCTGCGCGGCACGGCGTTCGGCTTCTATCACGGCGTCGTCGGCTTGGCCGCGCTTCCCGCAAGCCTGCTCTTCGGGGCGGTCTGGGCCGCCTTCGGCGCGCCTGCGGCGTTCGGCATGGGCGCCGCGCTGGCGGGTGTCGCCGCCGCGCTGCTGATGCGCGTGCGCGAAATGCGCGAAGACGCCGCGTAACGCCGCATCCTATTCCGCGAGGGAAGCGTACATTGCCTCAAGGTCTTCGCGCGTCACTTCCTTCGGGTTGTTCTTGATGAGGGGATGAAAACTCCCGTCGATCAATGCGCCGACGGCATCCTTGGGGATGTTTGCCTCCGCCAGCGTACACGGCAGGCCGCCGATGCGCTTCAATTCGCGGATGCGCCGGACCATCGCGTCGATGTCCGCGAAGCCGCAGTACGCCGCGAACGCTTCGAGGCGGCGCCCCATATGCGGTGCGTTCAGGCGTACGGCGAATTCGAGCGTGAACGCGCAGGCCGCACCGTGGCACAGGTGGAACCGCGTCGACAGCGGATACGAACAGGCGTGCACCATCGCGTTTTTGGGCAGTTGGAACGCGATGCCCGCGATGAGCGCGGCATAGGCCATGTCCGCGCGCGCCCCCGTGTCATTCGGGCGCGTACACGCGGTTTCGAGGGAACGAAAGATCAGTCGCGCGGCCTCCTTTGCCAGCAAGTCACACATCGGCTGATGATTCCTCGACCAATAACACTCCATAGCGTGACAAAGCGCATCGAGGCCGGTGCAGGCTGTCACGAACAACGGCAGCGAATACGTCAGTTCGGGGTCCACCACCGCGTGCGTCGGATACAAGGCGTCCGCGGTGGTGGACCCCGAACTGACGTATTCGCTGCCGTTGTTC
>Ga0116142_10004602_pt1 | contig 12966 bp, 13 predicted proteins | sample AD_UKC033_MetaG_FD_89785 | JGI IMG/M metagenome (GOLD analysis project Ga0116142, IMG submission 89785) | Active sludge microbial communities of municipal wastewater-treating anaerobic digesters from USA - AD_UKC033_MetaG | ecosystem: Engineered > Bioreactor > Anaerobic > Digestate | place: USA... | reverse complement strand
GGGGGCTCCACCTACGCATTCGAGGGGAACGAGGCGGTCGTGTACGCCGTCGAGCGCCGCATGCCGCTGGCCGAGTGGCTGGCCGCACATCCCGAGGCGCGGGCCGTCTGAGGCGACGCACCGCAGCTATCGACACAACACTTTGCGGATGGGCCGGAATCAGTGCGGTTCCGGCCTCCATTTTTCCATCAACAAACTCACGAGGAGGTTCCATGAGCGAAGCCGTTTCCTTCTCCCTCGGGCGGATCGTCGCGACGCCCGGCGCGCTGGCGGCGCTGGAGGACGCGGGCCAACTGCCCATCGAGTTCCTCCAGCGCCACGCCCGTGGCGACTGGGGCGAGCTCTGCGACGAGGACAAGCGGGCGAACGCCGCCGCGCTGAAGACGGGCGCGCGCCTGATGAGCAGCTACACCATATCGGGCGAAACCAGGCTGTGGATCATCACGGACGCCGTCATCGACGAGGCGACCGGCGAGCGGCAGGCCACGACCCTGCTGCTGCCGGAGGAGTACTGACCATGACCGCAACGACATTCCGCAGGACCACGACCGTCTGGCGCTCGGAGCGGCGGCCGGACGTCACCACGACCGACCCCGCGCTCGCGCGGGTCATCGCGTGGGCCGACGCCGCCCCGGACGCGTGGCACATCGTGACGCACCGCAGGAGCAAGGCCCTCGGGCTGGACTCGTGCGAGTACATCGGCTGGGCGCAGCGCGGCATGGCCCCCGAGGCCATCCTGGAGCGCGCCCGGCACCTGCACGGCCTCGCGACGGGCGGCGACCCGCGCCTCGGGCCGTCCGCCATCTTCGCGTGGCGCGTCCGCTTCACGCTGGCGCACTACCGCGACGCGGGCTTCACCGGCGGGCTCTTCCGCCAGCACGACGCCCGCCACGAGCGGCTGTGCCTCACGCTCGACTACACGCCCCTGCTGCTGCAGTCCGTCATCGACCGCTTCCTGGAGTGGTGCGGGCGCGACTACCGCACGGCGTACGTCACCCTCAACGGGCGCGGCGTGCGGCGGCTGGAGGGCGCGTGACATGGGCGACGGCAGCGACCACGCCGACATCGCGCGCTTCCTGCGCTGCGACGAGGGGCGGGACTACCTCGCCTCGCTCGCGGCGAAGCTGGAGGGACGCCGGGTGGCCTCGGTCGAGTGGACGAATGAGGTGGACCACGTCGGATTGCTCCTGCATCTTGAGGATGGCGGCTGCTTCGTGGCGGCTTTGACATTCCTGGATGTCGGGGCCATCCGCTGCCGCTTCGAGGCCGCCCTCGACCGAGAGTACTACCGCGACTATCCGGACCGCAGGCCCGCGTAGCCCCATCGCGCCGCGTTCGCAGGCGCGATGCTGACTTCACTCCACGACGGCGGGGCGCGGCGCACCGTCACGTGCCCCCATCCCCCGGAACCCGTGGCACCCGTGCAACCGCGCCGGGTCCTGACCACCACGGGGACACCGGGAGGGGAGGCGCGGCACCGCGCCGCGCCCCGCCAGACCCCTGGCAGCCGTCCGCTCCGCCCGGCGAGATGCGAGCCCGGCGGCACCCGCCGGGACCCGGTGCCCCGTCTGAGTACAGTCAGGCCGGGGCCGTCTCGTGAACATACTATTGATTGCAGGGGGAATGCGCCCGTGTGCAACGAACTAAGCCGACGTTGGCGCACAAGACAACCGCATCCAGACGAGAAGCAACCGAAACAAAAAGGAGGAATACCCATGCCGAGAATGATCGAGAGCCCGACCCGCTTCCGCTTCACGCAGAAGGCGCTGGAGACGCTGCCCCCGCATGATCCAGAGAGCTCGTCCACGCAGATGGAGCTCTGCGACGCCGAGTGCGTGGGTCTGAGGCTGAACGTATCGAAGACGGGGAGGAAATTCTGGTTCCTTCGCTACCGATGGAGGAACAACAAGCGGATCATCCGGCTCGGCGAGTTCGGGCCGTCCATGAACCTGAAGCAGGCGCGCGACCGCGCGTGGGAGATGAAGGCGATGCTGGCGCGTGGGGAGAATCCCGCCGAAGCGAAAGAGAAGCGGGAGAGCATGCCCACCTTCGCGGCCTTCGCGGACCAATACCTTGAACACGCCAGGGCGACCGTGCGGCGGCCGGACGTCATCATCAGCCGCCTCAACACCGGCGCGCTGCCGTATTTCAGGGACAGGCAGATCGACGCTATCACCACGCGCGACGTGCAGCAGTTCCACGCGAAGATGAGGGAGAGGCTTTCGGCGGCGACGGCCAACCACCATCTGGTCCTTCTCAAGGCCATGCTGAACTGGGCCGTGAAGATCGACCTGCTGGGAAGGAACCCCTGCATCGGCGTGAAGAAGTTCCAGGAGCCGCAGGGCCGCGAGCGCTACCTGTCGAGGGACGAGGTGAGGCGATTCCTCGCGGCGCTCGATTCGTGCGACAACATCCCGGTGGCATCCGGGCTGCGCACGCTGCTGTTCAGCGGACTGCGCTCGCGCGAGGTCTTCGCGCTCCGCTGGGAGGACGTGGACGACGAGACGCGGTCCATCCACCTCAGGCGGACGAAGTCGGGGAAGGCGCGCCGGGTCTACCTGTCCAGCGCCGCCTGGGCGGAGATAGAGCGGATGCGCCAGCTGCGCGCCGGGGACCACCCGTTCGTGTTCCCCGGGCGCATGCCGAACACGCCCGTCATGCAGCCGCAGCGGGCCTTCGCCGCCGTGCTGGAGGCCGCCCGGATCTCCGACTTCCGCATCCACGATTTGAGGCACACGTTCGCATCCCACATGGTGCAGTCCGGCGCGACCCTCTTCGAGGTGCAGAAGGCGCTGGGCCACGCGTCGAGCCAGATGACCCAGCGGTACAGCCACCTCGCCGACACCGCGCTGCGCGACCGCGCCGAGGTCGCGGCGCAGCACCTCACCGGCACGGACGGGTGAGTGCACGCAGGCCACCGGGAACATTGCGATTGGACCGCCGCTCACAGCCGGGTGGCGGCCCTCTTCTTGGGAGAGGCGGCGCTCGCCCTACACGCGACGCGCCGGAGCCGGAAACCGGTGGCGAGGGGAAACTGCATGCCCAGTCTGTCGAAGGTGGAACGCGTGGAACGGGTCGCCGAAGGCGGCCAGGTATGGCCGGGACGGAATGCGCTGGACGCGCCGGAGGCCCGCATGCTGATGCTCGCCCTGTGCCTGCAGCTGCTGCGGCGCGGCATGGCGCGAGACCGAGTGGAGGACTCCACCACGTTCGAAAACGGGGATTTCGAGCGGGACTGAAATTCCGCGACAGGCTCTCTCTCCCGGGAGTCAATCGCAGGGTTCACATGCCTGGCCGGCAATAGAAGTGAAAAGCCTGACAGGAGTCTGCGAGTTTCGCTTCACGTGCATGACACGCAAGGGACGACCGCGAAGGGCCTTGGCTACTTTTCGAGGGAGGATGCCTGGACGATCTTCTCGAACTCCGCGAGGATGTCGGCGTAATGTGCCGATAGGTAACGCACCACCCGGCTGTTGCCAAGCAGCTTGGCGAGGTAGCCGCGCGCGAGAACAAGGTTCATCATGTTCGGGCCGTAGCTCTCCTCGACCTCACGGACGCCCTGCTCCAGCGATTCCATCTCCCGCCGCATGCGGGCCATGTCCTCTGGGGTGAGCTTGTTCGTCTGCTTGTCTTGGCCACCCTCGACGCGGAGTTCCGGCGGCGTGGCCGCGATGAGCGCGAAAACGTACAGGGGAGAGAAGTTCCCGGTCGCAATCATCAGCTCCGCAATCTCTATCTGCCGTACCGGTTTTACCCTCCGAAGCGCGCGCATCCCGTTCGTGGTGACCGGCTTGTCCCGGAGCAGGTTGACGGCCTCGGGGCAAATGCCGTTCAGCAGGTCGCGTTTCTGGCGAATACGTGCCACATCCACGCTGAGCGCCTTGGCGATTCGTTCTTCGCTGACGCCGTTCTCAATCGCGCGCAAGATCATGAAGTGCTCCTGGATCGGCGGGAGACGGTTGACCTTGTGGTTGTACGTGTAGGCCTCGTCGTCTGTGGAGACGAGGCAGAAGACCTCCGTCTGGCCGAGCGCCTTGAGAATCTCGACGCGCATGTGCCCGTCGAGCAGGAGGTATTGCTTGTGCCTGCCGGGCTTGCCCTTCAGCGGGTAGACGACGGGCGGCTCGATAAGGCCGACCTCTCTTATCGACGCCATGATGGCGGCGTACTTCGCCCCACCGACCATCGCCGGGTTGACCGGCTTCGTTGGAAGCATGCGGTCGAGGGGCACGGTCAGCCCCTCCCGCAAGAAGCCCAGCCTGACGGACTCGACATCCATATGCCTCAACTCCTTCCGATGGCATCCGCCAGATAGGCGGGCATGGTGTCCATGTCTTCGGCGCGCAGGAGGTTCACGAAGTTCTCGTCCGCCAAGATGGACTTCAGGGCGTTGACAATGAATAGCAGCTGCGCCTGGCACAGTTCCGCCTTCTTGATGGCAAGACGCTGGCGCTTGCTCTCCTGCTCGAAGGCGCGAACGATAAATTCCGGCGTGATCGGGTTGCCGCCGCTTCGCACGCTCCGCCCATTTCTGCCTATCTTTTTTCCATAGGTCCTGCGCTGTTCGACGAGCCGGGTGGCGCGCAGGATGCCCTTGCCGCGCAGCCCGTGATTCTCGTAGGCTTCGGAAAGCGCCCGTTGTACCTTCTTGTCGTCCGAGGTGGCGATGATGATGGCGACGCTCATCGGGATGCGTCCCGCGTCGACGGCCTGCAACAGCCGTTCCTCTCCCTGGTCCAGCAGGCGCAGCATGCCGCCGACGGTCGTGTCGTCCGAGTCGATCTTCCGGGCGATCTCCGCATTGCTGTAACCACGGTCACGCAATGCGCCAACCTGCCGGGCCATCTCCATCATGCGCGGCGTTCGGCGCGCGAGATTCTCGACCAGGCTGCCGAGCAATTGCTCCTCGCGCGGAATGTCCTCCACCAACGCGGGAATCTCCTTCTGCCCGAGTGCAATAAAGGCTTCCAGCCGCCCCTGGCCGCATATGAGGTCGAATTCGGCGTCGCCATCGCCGCCCGGCTTCCGGGGACTCACTTTGATGGGGCGCTTCAGCCCGATGTGGGCGATACTGGCAATGATCTGGTCGAACTTCTTCCGGCTGCGATTGCGGGGGTTCTGAACGTGAATCTTGTCCACCGGGATCATCTGCACCACCTGGCCGCCGCTCATGACGCCACCTTGATCCTGGCGCGCCGCGCCATTCCGTACAGATGGTCCAGCGTATCGAAGCGGTAGACGTCCATGGAGAGGCCGTTGCACTCGGCCAGGCGGATCTTCGAAGCATGCATGTCCAGAGACGGCAAGAGGTAGTAGTCCAGGGGGGCGGTGTTGTCCGTGTCCATTCTCACCGCCACCGTGATATCCGGCCTGAGGGCGGCGTCGAAGTGGATGTTCCAGCGCGACGCCCCGCCCGGCGTTCTCTGGCAACGGGACAAGACCAGCGAAGCGGTGAATTCACCGTTGACCGAGAGAAGGTCGGTATCCGGGTCCCGTTCCACCCGCCCTCCCAGGCGGGTCATCGCCTCGATGGTGCTGTCCACGATGCGCGGGTGCATTTGGCGCAGACAGCGATTGATTTCCAGGTAGCTGTAGTCTCTGTCCGGGATGTAGCCGACCAACTGGTAGGCGCGTATCAGGCCGCCGAAGCGGTGGCTGAACACGCAACTGGAGGGCAGGGCCTCGCACTCGTCGATGATGACCGCGCTCAGCCATCCCTGCGCTTCGTATAGCTGCCGCAGCCCGCCGATCAGTTCCTCGTCGGAGTAGCGGCGCGCCCGCTCCAAGATGATTTCTCGCGCCCTCCAGAAGAGTGCGGGCTCAACGATGGGCTCGAAAACGTCGTCGGCGCGAATCCACATCTCCTCCGGATTCCTGACGCGCTTCTTCTTGAGTTTGAAACTGATTCGGTTGTAGACGTTGTTCCCGATATACTTCTCGTTGGTCAGGATTTGCTTGACGGTGGCATGGGTCCATTGCCGCCCGAGATCCGTCGGAATGCCGCGCTTGTTCAGGGCCGCTGCGATTTCCCTCTCCGGGCGGTCCCGTTTCACAAACTGCTCGAAAACCCAGCGCACCGCGCTGATTTCCTCCTTCGGCCCCGGCACAAGGATGACCCGGTCGGTCTGGATGCTCTTCTGCTCCCCATGGTTGAGTACCCCCTTTGGTTTGCCCCCCATGTTCACCAGCATGCGCCGCAGCCCAAAACCGGGCATCCCGCCCTGGCGAAACCCCAGCTGTATCAGCCTGCACTGCCCCTGGAAGACCTTCGAGGAAAGCTCCCGGCTGTACTCCCCGGCCATCGCCCGCTTGACGCTCTTCACGATGGTGGAGCTTGGGCTCCCGTCGTTCTGGAACTGCTCGGCGCAGTAGATGACGGCAATCCCCGCCCGGCGGCAAATGTACTCGTAGTAGGCGCTTTCGTCCGTATCCTGAAAGCGCCCCCAGCGGCTGATGTCGTAGACCAGGATGGCCTCGAAATCGGCCTTTCCCGCCTGAACGACGTCAATCAGTTCCTTGAGCGCGTCGCGCCCGGCAATGCGAAGCCCGCTCTTGCCCTCGTCCATGTAGCTGCGCACGACCTCCATGTCGTGCTTGGCGGCGTACTCGCGGATTACGTCCGATTGGTTCTCCGTCGAGTACTGCTGGTGCTCCGTGGACATGCGCGCGTAGATGACCGCGCGCGTTTTCGGCGAGGGTGTCTGTGGTGCCTTATGTCTGTCCATCGTTCATGTCTGTTCCCATTTCCGGTAGGCTCCCGGCGCGGTTGCGAGCGGCCCCCATCCGGGGCAACCCAAAGTTGACTACGGCGCCATGCTTGATGCGGTTTGCCGCGTAAGGCCTTAGCTTGGAGCGCCTTATGGGGCGTTGCGCCGCACTTCGGGAATTCTACACGGGAATCCCGGCATTCCTGTTGCGAAGTCGGGGATGGCGGCGGGCACGCTTGTTACCTCATTGCGCGCCCGGATAGAAGCGCCCTGCAGCATCGACGAAGAATGGCTTCGCGCTCTGCGCTTCGGCACCTATTGCTGACGGTCCCCATGCCTTCCAGAGTGCCACTTGGATGGTCCGATCTCGGATCATCGCCGGAAATATCGGAGGATGGCTGATCGCCAAGCGTAGTTATCCAGCGGTAGACCGTGGTATGCGAGAGCGCCGGTGTCTGCGCATCGTCGTCATCGAACCCGGAGGCGCTTTGCCCGCTTTCCGGATAGGCGATGGGAACGCCGTCTTCGCAGACCGTATCCCGATAGGTCGTCCTGCCGTCGCGAAGGTACCGCTCGCAAAGCGCTTGGATGGTCCCCCGAGAGAAGCGCTTGCCCCGGACTGCATATTCCGGATACTCGGTGAATGACCTCCTGCACGCCGGGCACTTCCAGCGTGTCAGGCTGCCGGTGGTCTGAGATACGATGCCCTGCTCGATGGTGCGGAAGATATGCCTGCGTGTTCCGTTACGCAGGAAGCGCGACGGAATTGCACCGCAGTAGGGACAAGCAGCGCCGTCCGTCTGTCGCCTTTGGCCATGCATTTGTCATTCCCTGCGCATTGCGGTAAAGAGGGGTTGATCCTGAGGGAAATTTTGTATAGAATTTCCCTCAAGATGGCAGGGAAAAAAGACTCAGATTCTGTTGACACCGCCGTGATGCGGCGACTTGAGGCTCAACCCGAGGGCTGGGTCTTCACGCCGGACGCGTTTCTCGACCTCGGCAGCCGCCGCGCCGTGGACATGGCGCTCGCACGGCAACTGCAGCGCGGACACATCCGCCGCCTGGCGCGTGGCATCTACGACCGCCCCAAACGCCATCCGCAACTCGGCATGCTTGCGCCGCCCGTGGAGGCGATTGCCGAAGCGGTGAAAGGAAGGGATGCTGTCCGGCTGCAACCGTCGGGCGCTTACGCGGCCAACCTTTTGGGCCTGACTGACCAAGTTCCCATGAAGGTGGTTTTCCTCACCGATGGCCCCTCGCGTCACACCAGGATTGGCAATCGCGAAATCCTGTTCAAGCGCACCACGCCGCGCAACATGGCGACGGCGGGCCGCGTCAGCGGCACGGTCATCCAGGCGCTGCGCTGGCTTGGCAGACAGCATGTCGACGAGGCCATCGTCTCGGCGCTGAAACAGCGCCTCACGGCGAAGGAAAAAAGGATGCTTCTCAACGACATCCGCTATGCCCCCGCCTGGATCGGCCAGACCATGCGCGCCGTCGCTGAGCAGGAGGGGTCATAACCGGTGGACAGCTACCTGCGCCTGCCTCCCGATGAGCAACGCACCTACTGCGAGCAGGCCGCCGCTGATTTGGGGTTGCCCGCCGCCAGCATCGAGAAGGATTTCTGGGTTTGCTGGATACTCAAGGAACTCTTCTCGCTGCCTGGCATCGGCGCGCATCTGACGTTCAAAGGTGGAACGTCCCTGTCGAAAGGGTGGGGGCTGATTCAACGATTCTCCGAAGACATTGATATCGTCATCAGCCGGTCCCGGCTGGGCATGGCGGATGGACCTGAGAGGAACAGTGTCAAGGCATGGAAACACTACCTCGAAACGCTGGGCGAGAAAACTCAAGACTTCATCGTTGACACTCTCACGCCCAACTTCAGAGATCGTCTGACAAGTCGTCTCCCCAAAGGCATGCAATGGAAATTGATTCATGACAGGGATGATCTCGCCAACGAAGCCATCCTGTTCCATTACCCGCTTGTATTCCCCGAAGGCGGATATCTCCGTCCCGTGGTGAAGATTGAACCCGGCGCGCGCTCGGACACCGCGCCCACGGAACGCCGCCCCATCAAAGCCTTCCTCACACCCATGCTGAAGGCCGAGTTCTTCGACGTGCTCTGTGTGCATCCCAAGCGGACTTTCTGGGAGAAGGCCATGCTGCTCCATGAGGAGTTGTCCCGTCAGGTTGACCGCCCGCCGAAGGCACGCTTGGCCCGGCACTACTATGATCTCGCGCGGCTCATAGAGCAGGGCATTGGTGACGAAGCATTGTCCGATACGCCGCTGTTCGAGGCCGTGGCCAAGCATCGCGCCGTATTCTTCCGAAAGGCAAAGGCCTCGCAAGAGACCATGCGGCGGGGCGCGTTCCGCCTTATGCCGTCTGAGACCCAGCGTCCTCACTGGGCACGCGACTACGAAGCCATGCGCGAGGCAATGTTCTATGGACCTCCACCGCCCAGCTTCGACGATATTCTGGAAACGGTAGAGGGATTCGAGCGCCGGTTGAATGCACTGGGATATTGACGGGAGAACGAGTAATCGAAAACACCATCACCAGACTCCGTGGCTATCTTCTGGAATCCTTGTTCTAAGATCGCTCGTCCAAGCATTGGTCACAGAATAGCCCATTGACCGATAGCCTTTGAGCCGCTTCGCGTTCATGCGGACCAGAACTGGAACGTACTGGTCGACGTAGTCGTACACGAGGGCGACTTGCTTATTGGTGTGAAGCCGGTGTAGACGGCCCACGTATTGCTGCAACGTGCCGCGCCAGGAAATCGGCATTGCGAGGAATAGGGTGTCCAGCCGGGCGTCGTCGAAGCCCTCGCCCGCGTAGCGGCCCGTGGCCACGATGACGCGGGGTTCGTTATCGGGAATGCTCTTTAACCGCTCCAAGAGAGCCGCGCGTTGTCGCTTTCCCATGCCGCCTTTCATTTTCAGGACGTTCGGGACGGTCTTGGCTATTTCGTCTGCAAGGAATTGAAGATGCTCCGTGCGCTCAGTCAGGACAATGGGCGACCGTCCTTGCTCCACGCTCTTCACCACATCTTCTATGATCATACGGTTCCGGTGAGCGTCCCCGCACAGGGCGCTGTAAACGTCCTGAATGGTCGGTTCGACGCTGGACAGCGGCATCGTGAAGTCCGTGTCCCTGAGCAAGACAACATGGTCGAACGGATGCTGCTGTGCGCTGTCTTTGGCCCGCAGTCTCACACGCACCGGTCCGCACTGCATGACAATGATCGGATGACGACCGTCCTTCCTTATGGGCGTTGCCGTCAGCCCCAGCACGTACTTCGCGGGGACTTGTCTGAGTATCTGCTCGAACGTGAATGCCGAGATGTGGTGACATTCATCCGCGATCACATGGCCGTAACCTCCCACAACATCGCTCACCTCCCCTTTTCTTTGGAGACTCTGCAGCAATCCTATGTCAATCATTCCTTTGGGCGCTTTCTTGCCCCCTCCGATTGCGCCGATGTCGGCCAGGGAGATGTCCAGATGAGCCGCGAGGCGTTCGCGCCACTGCTCCAGCAGGGAGGTGCGGTGCACGAGAATGAGGGTGTTGCAGCTCCGTTGCGCGATAAGCCAAGCGGCGAGTACGGTCTTTCCGAAACCTGTCGGAGCAACACAGATTCCAGTGTCGTGCTTCAGAAGGTCGCGTCCGGCGGACTCCTGCGCAGGGGTGAGTTCTCCCTTGAAGGTCACGCCGATGGGGTCCCCTGAATGTTTCTCGTCCCTCCACCTTGCCTCGACCCCGTGGGCGGTCAGGATGCTCTCCAGTTCGTTTTCCAGACCTCTCGGCAACGCGATATGCTTCGGGAACTCTTCGCCGCACGCGATAACACGGGGCTTGCCAAAGACCGACTGACGCATCACCTGGGCGCGATAGAACTCGGGGTTCTGGAATGCCGCGAGCCGCATCAGCCGGTTGAGCATCTGAGAAGGCAAGCCCTCCTTCGCCACATAGAGCAGGTTTGCCTTTACGATGCTGATCGCCTTGGGAAGCGGCTCCGTGATGGGTTTGTCGGGGCGCTTCCGGGAGGGTGGCAGTGTCCAGGGGTCGTCCTCGGCGGATTCGTCGATACTGCAGCTGCGAACCCCGATGATTTCACCCCGGCGAGCCGCTTCGGCGATGATACTTTCGGCCTGCTCCGGTTGCACCTTCTGGAGCGAAGCAAGGAACTCCCACTGATTCGGATAGGGTTGAAAGCCCTCATCCACGAAAACACTGTTTCCCTTTTCGCGAGGAAGGCGTTGAAATGGAAGCGCAATCAGATTCCCGAGTCCGCCCTTTGGCATCGTGTCTTGGTTGGGGAAAAATCGATCGTACGTATCGAGTCCCACGGCGTGACGCCGCTCCATGCACCGCGTAAGAATCGCGCTGCCCAGTTTGCGCGCCGCGACCGCCGGAACGGCATCCGAGAAGAAGATCCACACGTGACCACCATTTCCCGAACGCGATCGCTCCAATGCAGCCGGGACCCCCATGTCTTTGCATGCCGACAAATAGGCTGTCGCGTCCCTCTCCCAGCCCTTCTTGTCGAAATCGACTACGAGGAAGAAACAGGTTTCATCGGGCAGTAGGGGATAGATGCCGACGGTTGCTTTGCCCAAGACGTGGTCGTGAATCACGTCGTCCCTGATGGGCAGGTACTTTTTGCTCTCGCACCGCGAGCATGGCTTCTTGCAGAGCAGCGGATGCCACTCGTTTCCGCAGGCCGGTGAATAACCGGAAGTCCCTTTCTTGGACTCCCAGCGCAGCGCATAGACATCCTGACGCCCACGAAAGTAGGACCGGAACAGGCGTATCTTCTCCCGGTTTTCGCCTCTTGCCGAAGAGTCAGTGGGCTTGGGCCGTGTTTCCGCCTTCGGCTCGGAGAGTGCGGATGCCGGGCGGAGTGAAAAGGCGTTGAGCAGCGCCTTGAGCCGCTGGTTTTCCTCACGCAACCGGCGGTTCTCCTCAGCGGCCTCCTCAAAGCTCTGGGCCTGATTGTTTTCGTCTCCAGTCGTCATTACTTTCAGCCTTTACAGCCACAGCAATCTCTCCCCGCGATGATAGCACCTTCACCCGCATGAACGTCAGTGCACGCAACACTATCCATGCAGTCATCATGGGTGCTCCGGGGCTTCCGTTTGGTTTTCCACAGAAGTGGCGACCAACAAAAGCGTTCCTTCTTCCTCGGATTCCGTTGTTTGATGAAACCAAGACGAGGGGAGTTTTCGGTCCGGACCACTACAAAGCCGCCTTCGCACTCAAATCATCCTATGGCCTGGATGCCTCCAACCCCAGGCCCGAAAGGAGGTTTGCAGTGGACACATTCTCATCATCGGAAATACCTACGAATCCAATCAGTATCGCCTGCACCCTGGCTGCATGGAAGGTGCCCATCGAGCGTCTGGAGGCGGGCGTGCCGGAGTTGCCGTTCAGGCTCACTGACCAGCCGTTCGAGGTGGTCAACCTGTGTGTTGACGCGGGAAGAGTCATCGGGGTGGCCAGACTGGAAGACGCGCGCGCCGTGGCCAATGAGGTGCTCGCCGTGGTGGCGTACTACCGGCACTTCTTCTGGGGGCGGCGCGGCGTGGGCACGAACGTCGTCGTGTATTGGTCTAACGCTGGCATCCCCGACTGGGCCGGTCCCGGCCTCTCGTTGGCGCGGGAGATATTACGCGCGGTGCCGTGTGTGTACACCGTGGACGCTGGCGGGGCCAGTACGGGGGCGGTGCCGCTGTGGGTGGCGCGGTCGGAGCGCTTCGGCGCAGCCACCGGCACGCCCACGATCATCCTGTCCAGCGCGTCCGACGTGGACATGTGTACCGCAGACGATGCGTCGCCGCACGACATGACCTACGTCCTGACCATGGAGGGCGACGGCGCGCGGTTTTTGGCCTGCGCGCCGGACGCTCCCGACGCGGCGACGAACGCCGCCGTTACGTGCATCGAGGCGCAGCTCGCGGACGAGGGCGACCCCGACACCGTGGCGGCGCTCATCGCGGAGCACCTCGGCCCCGCAGACATCCCCGTCGGCCACCTCTTCGACGGGGTGGACCAGTGGGGCTGACACCCCCCAAACGCATCCACGTGTCGTGGTCCGTGGGTGGACCGTTATTGCGGTGATGGCGGAACGGCCAATTGCACATCTCGATGGCACGCATGGACTATGAGAACTGTACTAGGACAGGTTTCATGATCTCGAAAGCCGTTTTACCGCTTGCGGTAACCAGGGTTCGAATCCCTGCCTCTCCGCCAT
>Ga0116142_10004597_pt1 | contig 12980 bp, 6 predicted proteins | sample AD_UKC033_MetaG_FD_89785 | JGI IMG/M metagenome (GOLD analysis project Ga0116142, IMG submission 89785) | Active sludge microbial communities of municipal wastewater-treating anaerobic digesters from USA - AD_UKC033_MetaG | ecosystem: Engineered > Bioreactor > Anaerobic > Digestate | place: USA... | reverse complement strand
CTGTTTCAATAATAGCCACTTTTACTTTAATGTACTTTGGTGGCTTCACCTTGAATGTCATGAGTTTGGGCGGCCTGGCTCTGGGTATCGGTATGATGGTTGATAATTCCATTGTCGTTCTGGAGAACATCTTCAGAATGAGAGAAGAAGGTATCCCCTTGAAGAAGGCGGCAGTGGATGGCTCCACCGAAGTTACTGCTGCTATCATTGCCAGTACGGTGACCACGCTTATCGTTTTTCTACCAATGCTTTTTGTTGAGGGTGCTTCTGGCATTATGTTCAAGCAGCTGGCTTATGTGGTAGCTTTTTCTCTCACCTGTTCGTTAGTTGTTGCTCTTACTCTTGTTCCTATGCTGGCCAGCAGACTTCTTAAGGGCGATAATATCGGTAAACATAAGCCAGAAAAGAAGCTGGCGGTTAAGTCTAAACAATTTTTTATCAATATCGAAAATAGTTATAAGAGGCTTCTTGATTATTGTCTCCATCACCGGTTCAGAGTTCTGTGGATTACCGGTGCTGTGCTTCTGGCTAGTGTTATTCTTTTCCGCTTTATAGGCCAGGAGTATATGCCTCAGACCGATGAGGGGGAAGTCAGAATTACGGTCGAAATGGAAGTCGGCACCAGATTGTCAGTTATGGATCAGAAACTCAGAGAAGTGGTGGCTATGGTCAAACCGTTGGTACCGGAAATTGAATCGATTGAGGAAAGAGCTGGCAGTGGTGGTTGGAGAGGAGGAGCGAACCGGGGGAATATTACGCTTAAGCTTGTTCCCAAGTCCAGGAGAAGCAGGTCCAGCCTGGATATAGCGGCTGACCTAAGCCGTCAACTGCAAAATGTGCCAGGAGCTATTATCCGGACGAGAGCTACTGGTGGGCAGATGATGATGGGGATGAGAGGCGGCGGCGGCCAGGAAAGACTTCAGATTGAGATCCGTGGTTATGACCTCGAAGTTGGCCAGAGCCTGGCCCAGGAAGTAAAAAGAGTTGTTGAGAAAGTAAAAGGAGTAACTGACGTCAGCATCAGCCGGATAGAGGGAACACCAGAGCAGCGGTTCGTTATTGATCGACAGAAAGCCTCGGAGATGAAATTATCAGTCAATCAAATCGGCAACTTTATCAGTACGATTTTATCTGGATCTCAAGCCAGCCAATTCAGAGAAGGTGGTCGGGAATATAGAATCCTGGTGAAGGTTAAAGATTCAGAGCGGATGGATGTCAATGACCTTCTCGACCTGACCATAACCAACTCTGATGGGGAACAGGTCAGCCTGAGGAATGTGATTGAAGTTCAGAGTGGGCGAGGACCACAGCAGATAGAACGAAGAGATAGAGAAAGAATAATTAATGTCTCAGGTGAGATTGCCGACCGGGATCTTGGCTCGGTCATTAAGGATGCTCAGCAGGCTTTTCGGACTATTCCTCGTCCAGCTAATTTTTCTATCAATTTTACTGGTGATTATGAAGAACAACAAAAGGCCAACCGGGAATTGATGATCAGTCTCATCCTGGCGCTATTTATGGTTTACATGGTCATGGCGATGCTCTATGAGTCTCTCCGGGATCCGCTTATCGTCATGTTTTCTGTGCCGTTGGCGGTAGTTGGCGTGGCCTTAATCCTTTTCTTGACCGGGACCAGTATCAATGTTCAGGCTTATATAGGAATGATCATGCTGGGTGGTATTATTGTTAATAATGCCATATTACTGGTGGACTATACCAATCTTTTAAGACGTCGTGATGGCTTTGAAATGATGGAAGCCATAAAAGAAGCCGGACGGAGAAGACTGCGGCCAATTTTGATGACGGCTTTGACCACCATTCTTGGTATGCTACCGCTGGCCCTTGGGATTGGAGAAGGAAGCGAGATCCAAACCCCTATGGCCCGAGTAGTCATCGGCGGTCTGACCAGTTCAACTTTTATTACTTTGTTAGTTATTCCAGTGGTTTATTCACTTTTCGAGCAGAGAAGGCAAAAAAGAATGGCTAATAATAACAATCATATCTCATGAGAAGGTGACATCGAGAATCATCATTAAAATGAATCCAGCTATAAGACCGATTGTCGATAGATCGGAATCACCCTGTCCCTGTGATTCTGGAATGACTTCTTCTACTACTACAAAGATCATGGCACCGGCTGCAAAAGACAGAGCATAAGGCAGAATGGCCATTATCCTGGTGACGGCCAGAGCCCCCAGGATACCGGCCAGAGGTTCGACCAGGCCAGATAGCTGTCCCAGGAAAAAACTCTGCCGGCGGCCGAGGCCGGCTGCCCTCAGCGGTCCAGAAACAGCCATTCCTTCCGGCAGGTTCTGCAGACCGATGCCGAGAGCCAGAGCCACGGCTCCGCCCAATGTGCCTGAACCTGGAAGTGATAGAGAAGCAGCCCCGAAGGCCACTCCAACCGCCAGCCCTTCAGGAATGTTGTGCAGGGTGATGGCCAGTACCAGTAGCGTGGTCTTTGACCAATGGCTTTTCAGGCCTTCTGCCAGTTCTTCAGGCAGAAAGAGATGAAGGTGGGGTAAAATCCTGTCCAGGGCAAATAGCAAGCCAGCTCCCAGCAAAAATCCAGCTGCTGCCGGCAGCCAGACTGGAAGGTTTTTCCCTTTTGACATATCAATAGCCGGGGCCAGCAGAGACCAGAAACTGGCCGCTATCATGACGCCACCAGCAAAACCCAGCATCAGATTAATAATTTTTCTACTGACAGTCTTCAACAGAAATACAGAGGCAGCGCCAGCAGCGGTCATCAGATAAGTAAACAGAGTAGCTACCAGAGCTTGAAGGACAGGTGACCAGGTGGAAAGAGTCTGCATCTTGGACCTTAAGCATAAAAATAAATAAAAGGGGAAAAAGAGTCAATCTCTTTGGTTTTAAAGTTTAGAAAAGTCCTGGATATATAAATTTTTAATAATCGATAGCTACCCTTAGCCAGCTCAGTTTTTTCTTGCAACCCTTAGCCAGCAAAAGATATAATCACCATGATTAACCGAAAGGAGGTTATCATGCTGTGTGCTTCCAATAAAAATAAAAAGCAATCGGATTTATTTTCTTTGTTACTGGCCGTTTTGTTAATTCTGGCGGCAGGGATCTCATTCCTGCAGGCAGGGGAGGAGGCCAGGGTGCTGCGTTTTCCTGCCATTTATAATGACCTTATCGTTTTTTCTTATGCTGGTGATCTTTATTCGGTTGGAGCTTCTGGTGGAACTGCCAGAAGGTTAACTTCGCATCCCGGTTACGAAGCTTTTGCTCGTTTTTCGCCCGATGGAAAATACCTGGCCTTTACGGGTGAATATGATGGCAACCGCGAAGTTTATTTGATGCCGGCTGAGGGAGGCACTCCTGTTCGCCTGACTTATAGCCCGGTTCTGGCTCGCGATGACATCTCTGACCGGATGGGACCAAACAATTTAGTCATTGGCTGGACGCCTGATGGTCAGAATATTATCTACCGCTCACGTCAGGCTGAATGGAATGACTTCAACGGTCAATTATATTTAGTCTCGAAAGAGGGCGGATTTCCGGAAGAACTGCCCTTGCCCCGCAGTGGTTTCTGTTCATTATCACCGGATGGTTCGAAGCTGGCTTTTAACCGGATTTTCCGTGAATTTCGCACCTGGAAAAGATACCGTGGTGGCATGGCTGATGATGTCTGGATTTACGATTTTAAGAGCAAAAAGACTGAAAATATAACGAATAATCCAGCACTTGATATTATTCCCATGTGGAGCGGGCAAAAAGTTTATTTTCTGTCAGATCGCGGGGAAGAAAAGCGTCTGAATATTTATGCCTGTGATGTGGGGACAAAAGATACCAGAAAGATAACAGATTTTAAGGACTATGATATTAAATTCCCTTCAATCGGTCCTGGAGCCATCGTTTTTGAAAATGGCGGCTATCTTTACAAACTCGATCTGGCCAGCGAAAAAGTCAGCAGGATTCCGGTTTATATTGCTGATGATCAATCAGGATCAAGGACAGAACTGGTAAAAGTTGCTGATAAAATTACCAGTTTTGATCTGGCGCCAGATGGAGCCAGGGCGCTGTTTGGAGCTCGTGGTGAAATTTTCACTGTCCCGGCCAGGCACGGCAATACCAGGAATTTGTCCAATACTTCCGGTGTTCATGAGCGAGAGGCGACCTGGTCCCCAGATGGGCGCTGGATAGCTTATATTTCTGACCTGACAGGAGGGGATGAGATTTATATCAGGCCGCAGGATGGTTCTGGCCAGCCAGTTCAGCTGACTTCTAATTCTGATAGTTATAAATATGCGCTTCTCTGGTCACCGGACAGTAAGAAGATTCTCTGGTCGGACAGGCTCTTTCGTCTGCGCTATATCGATATAGATAAAAAACAAATAATAGAAGTGGCCAAGGGAAAGACCTGGGAAATTCACGATTATACCTGGTCACCTGATTCAAATTGGGTAGCTTATTCCCAGCAGGAGCTAAATTCTGTAGAAAAGATTTATCTTTACAGCCTGAGTAATGGTAAAACCATGGAGGTGACAGATAGCTGGTATTCATCTTATTCGCCCTGTTTTAGCACTGATGGAAAATATCTATTCTTTGTTTCTGACCGTGATTTTAATCCTGTTTACAGCCGGACAGAATTCAATCATGCTTATTTAGCCATGTCGAGAATTTATCTGGTGACTTTGACGGCTGAAGCCAAATCACCTTTTGAGCCGAAGAGCGACGAAGTCAAGATTGCTACTCAGGGAAGTGAGGCAGCTAAGGGTGAGAAACCAGATAAAGAAAGAGCTTCGGCGCCAGCTAAAGCGGCTGCTGAGAAAGTCGTGGTCAAAGTGGATGAGGTTGGCCTGAAGGACAGAATCGTCGATTTGCCCATCGAAGTAGCAAGTTATTCGTCTTTAACCTCAGTTGGGGATCGTCTCTATTATCTCAAACGCAGTACAGTAGATCGTCAGACCAGTTTTAAATACTATGACCTGGATAAAAGGGAGGAGAAAGACCTTGGTCAGGTGAGTGCTTATGTTATTTCGGCTGATCAGAAGAAAATGCTGGTTGCTCAGCGTCGTGAATTTGCCATCATTGATTTACCCACTGCTCCCATTAAAATTGAGGAAAAACTTGATCTGAGCGGCCTGGAAATGTGGCTCGACCGTCAGGCCGAATGGGCTCAGATTTTTAATGAATCCTGGCGTCAGATGAGGGATTTTTTCTATGCGCCTAATATGCACGGTGTTGACTGGGAAAAAGTGAGGGCTCAGTATGAGCCTCTGGCCCGGGCAGTTAATCATCGGGCTGATTTAACTTACGTAATTGGTGAAATGATTGGCGAACTAAACTGTGGTCATACCTATGTGGGTGGCGGAGACCTGCCAGCTGTTAAGAGAGTCAATGTTGGTCAACTCGGAGCAAAGCTCGAGAAAGATAGGGCCACTGGTTATTACCGGATTAAAAAGATTCTGGAAGGCCAGAACTGGGACAAAGATCTGCGTTCGCCATTAACAGAAGTGGGAGTCAAGGTTAAAGAAGGAAATTATATAATTGCCATTAATGGCCAGCCAGTCAATCAGGTTAAAAATATCTATGAGTTGCTGGTCAACACAGCCGGACGACAGGTGACGCTCAAAGTTAATTCTCAGCCGGTCGAAAAGGGAGCCTGGGAAGTGGTGGTTGTACCTATTGAGAGAGAAAATAGCCTCTATTATTATAACTGGGTGAAGAGAAACACTGAAATAGTGGCCAAAGCTACCAATGATCGTGTTGCCTATATCCATGTGCCTGATATGGGTGTCCCCGGCCTAAACGAATTTGTTAAGCATTTTTATCCTCAAGTCAATAAAAAAGCCCTGATTATCGATGTCCGCGGCAATGGCGGCGGCAACGTTTCACCCATGTTGATTGAAAGACTGCTCAGGCAGGCAGCGTTCATTGAGGTGGCTCGTGGCTCAGTTCCGAACTGGGATCCGGCAGCAGTTATTATGGGGCCAAAAGTCTGCCTGGCCAACGAGTTCTCAGCCTCCGACGGAGATCTCTTCCCCTATCGCTTCAAGCACTATAATTTAGGTCCGCTCATCGGCAAGAGAACCTGGGGCGGAGTGGTCGGAATTCGCGGCAGCTTACCGATTGTGGATGGTGGCTATCTGAACAAACCGGAGTTTGCTCCTTATAACCTTGAGGGTACTAAATGGATCATTGAAGGTGAAGGAGTCGAACCGGATATTTTTGTCGATAATGATCCAGCTAAAGAGTATGAGGGAATTGACGAACAGCTCAACAAGGCGATTGAAGTTATCCTGGAAAAACTCAAAACAGAGGAGAAAAATATACCGCCGGTACCACCCTATCCGGTAAAAAAATAGGTATTTTTTTAAAAAATAAAAATTTAACATCCAGACGTATTATCTAATTTAAAAAAGAGCTGGGATCGTATAGTAAATAGTGTAGAAAAGCTGACAATAGCTGGAGGGAAAATGGATCAACCCGAGAAAAAAGACAGTCCGAATAAAATCAAATATCTTATAGGAGTGATGAGCGGAAAAGGCGGAGTGGGAAAGTCCACGGTTACCTATCTCACTGCTTTGGCGCTTAGACAAAAAGGCTATAGAGTTGGTATCCTCGATGCTGATATTACCGGGGCCAGCATTCCCCGGATAATGCATCTTCCCCGATATGATATGAAGGTTAGTGGCGATTTTATCTGTCCGGTTGAAACTGAGCAGGGGCTTAAAGTCATGTCCATCAGCTTTCTGGTTGATAATGAAGAGCAGCCAGTTATCTGGCGGGGGCCACTTCTCAGCCGGGCTATCCAGCAGTTCTGGGGAGAGGTCCTCTGGGGCGAGCTGGACTTTTTGGTCATTGATATGCCGCCAGGAACTTCAGATGTGGCTATTACAGTTATGCAGTCTTTGCCTTTAAAGGGCTTCATTTATGTCTCCACTCCCCAGAATCTGGTCTCAGTCGTGGTAGCCAGATCTATGCAAATGGCGGAAAGACTAGAAGTCCCAGCTCTTGGCCTCGTGGAGAATATGAGCTACTTTATTTGTCCCCACTGCGGTCAGAAAACCTATTTTTATGGTCAGGATGAAACCGAAAAACTGGCCAGGCAGTTTGGCGCTGAATTAATTGTCCGGATTCCGATTAGTCTTGATCTGGCTCGGCTACCGTCTGAAGGACTAAAACCGGAATCGCCGGACGTGGCGGAAGTGCTGGAAAAATTGGGAACCTTTCTGATTAATAAGTTGATAATAAGTTAATAAGCTTAAATGATAAGAAAAACTAAGCCAGGCGGCAAATCTAATATTTTTCTCTGAACTAAATGGAGTACCAAACATTTATCGCAGTTTAGCGGTCCTGGTGATATAATTTGACAAAAATTTATAATTTTGGAAACAAGAGGATGATCAATGGCTGAACAGATGACAGAGAAAAAATTCTGGAGATACACACCCGAGGACATTGCTGCTCATTTTGGCAGTGATTTAAAGAAAGGCCTGACTTCCGAACAGGCGCGGCAAAGTCTTGAAAAATATGGTCCTAATGAGCTCGAAGCAGCTCCTGGCCGCTCTCCTCTGTTGGTCTTTTTTGATCAATTTAAATCATTTCTTGTCTGGGTACTGCTGGTAGCGGCCGTTGTGTCGGGTTTTCTTGGCGAGTGGGTTGATGCCCTGGCCATCATGGCGATAGTCATCCTTAATGCTGTTCTTGGCTTTGTCCAGGAATATCAGGCAGAAAAGGCTTTACTGGCTCTTAAAAAAATGGCCGCTCCTATGTGCCGGGTAATCAGAAATGGACAGTTAATCCAGATTCCGGCCAGGGAAGTGGTCCCCGGAGATATACTTGAACTGGAAGCCGGGGATAATATAAGTGCTGACGCCAGGGTAATATCTCATACGCCTAATTTTGCTGTTCTGGAAGCCAGCCTGACAGGTGAATCGACACCGGTCTATAAGACCAGTCTGGTCCTCGACGAAGAGGACATTCCACTGGCTGACCGGGCTAACATGGTTTATGCGGGCACATCTGTTTCGGCTGGCAAGGCGACGGCCATCGTTGTTCAGACTGGCATGTCCACCGAGCTGGGCAAAATCGCCAGTATGATTCAGGAAATTTCCCTTGAGACTACACCTCTTCAGAGAAAACTGGAACAATTTGGCAGGCTACTGGTTTATATCTGCATTGGTCTGGTGGCCATGGTTTTTTTGCTGGAGTGGCTGAGAGGAGGGGAATTAGTTGAGGTCTTTTTAACCGCGGTCAGTCTGGCAGTAGCCGCCATACCAGAGGGACTGCCGGCCGTGGTGACTATTGCCCTGGCCATGGGTGTTCAGCGTCTGGTCAAACGCCATGTCTTAATCCGTAAATTGCCATCGGTTGAGACTCTGGGTTCAGCTACTGTCATCTGCTCCGATAAAACAGGTACTTTGACCAGAAATGAAATGATGGTGAGGGCGGTCTATGCCAATGGACAGCTTTTTACAGTCACCGGGGATGGTTATGAACCTGAGGGTAATTTTTATCTGGGCGAAAAACAGGTTAATCCAGCTGATTATCCTGAGTTGATAAAAACTCTAACCTGCGGATTGCTTTGCAATGCGGCTTCTCTGGTTGAGGAGAACGGCCGCTACAAGATTGCTGGCGATCCGACGGAAGGTGCCTTGCTCTCAGCCGGGTTAAAGGCCGGCCTGGAAAAAAATAAGCTGGAAGAAGAGCAACCTCTGGTGGAAGAAATTCCGTTCGACTCTGAGCGGAAGATGATGACCATGACCAGGCGCTCAGGTGAAGAGTATGTTGCCTATGTTAAAGGTGCTCCGGACGTCCTCCTTCAAAATTGTACGAGTCAGCTTGTTAATGGGCAGGAAGTTCCACTGTCAGAAGAAGAGGTAAAAAAGATTCTGGAAGTAAATGACCTCCTGGCCAAGCAGGCACTACGAGTACTGGGTTGTGCTTACAGAAAAATATCGTCTCTGCCAGAAAAGATGGAAGCTTCCACTCTGGAAAAAGATCTGGTCTTTACCGGTCTGGTGGCCATGATTGATCCGCCGCGAAGCGAAGCAGTGGAAGCCATTGCCAAGTGCCTTCTGGCCGGGATAAAGCCGGTTATGATTACCGGTGATCACAAGACCACGGCTGTAGCTATCGCTTCGGAAATGGGCATGCTTCAACCAGGTTCGGAAGCTTTAAGCGGGGACGAACTCAACAAGCTAAGTCAGGAAGATCTGGAAAAGCTGGTGGATAAAATTCAGGTTTATGCTCGCGTCTCGCCTGAACACAAGCTGAGGATCGTCAGGGCCTGGAAGAAAAAAGGAGAAGTAGTGGCTATGACCGGGGACGGAGTGAATGATGCCCCAGCTGTGAAGGAGGCTGATATCGGAGTAGCTATGGGTATTACTGGCACTGATGTGACTAAAGAAGTTTCCGATATGGTTATTACTGACGACAACTTTGCTTCAATTGTAGCCGCAGTCGAAGAGGGACGAGCTATTTACGACAATATAAAAAAATTTGTTCATTATCTTCTGTCCTGTAATTTAGGCGAAATTATGGTCATGTTTGTTGCCTCTTTGGTCGGCTGGCCGGTGCCGCTTCTTCCTATCCATATTCTCTGGGTCAATCTGGTCACCGATAGCTTGCCAGCCCTGGGGCTGGGATTCGATCCCCCTGATAAAGATATTATGCGGCGTCCTCCCAGGAAACCGAACGAGCCGATCATAGACAGGAAAAGAGGCGCTTTAATGTCTCTGCAGGGCATGTTCATAGCTTTCTGTTCGTTATTTGCTTTCGCTTACGTTCTATTTATTGAAAAAGAAGGTCTGGGCCGGGCCAGGACGGCTGCCTTCATCGTTCTGGCTGTAGCCCAACTTTTCCAGGCCTTAAATTCCCGCCACCAGATGAAATCAATTTTTGAACTGGGCTTTTTTACCAATCCGAGGCTGATTTATGCTTTGCTGATTTCTCTTGTCCTTCAGCTCTCAGTTGTTTATATCCCATTCATGCAGAATATTTTTAAGACTGAAAATCTGACCTTATTCGACTGGGTACTAGTTCTGATTTTATCCTCTTTGCCGCTCTGGACAATGGAACTGGTCAAGTGGCTCAACAAGAAATTTAAATTTTATGAGATATACTGAACAAACTATATGGGTTAAATTAAGTTAAGATAGCAGCTTCGGCTCGCCAGAGAGACAGGATGTCTGCCGGACTATTCTCGTCATGAGCAGGAACCTGTATTACCACGGCTGGTGGTTGTTACTTTCTTGAAAATGGAAAATCGCTCCGCCTGAAACTTTATTTCATATGCCGGATACGCACCTCTATTTCCGGGACGTCTTTTAACAGGGTAACTAACCTGGAAGTGTTCGTATCACCATAGTGATAAGGATAGAGAATCCCGGGCTTAATCCATCTGGCGGCTTCAGCTACCATCTCTGGCGTCATCGTATAGGGCAAATTCATTGGCAAAAAAGCAAGGTCAATATTTTTCAGGTTTTTCATTTCGGGAATATTTTCAGTATCACCAGCAATATAAACTCTTTTATCACCGAAAGTAATAACATAACCATTGCCTGCGCCGCGGGGGTGAAATGGTTGACCATCCGGCCTTTTATGAACCAGATTGTAAGCTGGCACAGCTTCAATATCGAGTCCAAGCAGATTTAACCGATCGCCATTTTTCATAACTTTTAAATCCTGGACTTTGGACTGACAGCTGGCGGGACCAACAATGATGGTTGTGTCCTTTTTAAGAATTTTCAAGGCTGCGGGATCAAAATGGTCATAATGGTCATGGGTGATAAGAATTAGATCAGCCTGGGGAAGTTCTTTGTAATTGCCCTCACTGGTCACAGGATCAACGTGGATGACCTTATCTCCGAAGGTCAAAATCAGACTGGAATGGCCGATAAAAGTAATCTTTAAATCACCGGCTGAGGTGGGGATGATATCTTCTTCCAGTTTTTGGCCGAAAGCCAGAAGTGGTACTAAACCTAAAAGTGAGCTTAGAATCAAGACGACTAATCTGTCCATCTTCCTCCTCCTTTATTCAATTTTAACACACAAAAATTGATTAAGAAAGTTCTATTCTTCAGCTGAATTGCTTATAATGTCTGCGAGTGGGCCTGGGAATTGGCCCGCTGATTTCGAATTGCCAGAAATTGTAAAGGTTGGTCTGCGGTGAAGCTCAAAAGATATTTTAGACGAAATCTTTTATCTCTCTGGGCTATATCTCTAATTGTCCTGGGGGGTCTGGCCATTATTATCATCCAGAAGGAAAAAAATATTGAGGTCAAAAGAGAGCTAAATGAACTGCAAGAGCTGGCTCTGGCCTTAACGGCAGAAATTGGTTCCTTTCCAGAGCTCGACGATAGCGATTTAACTGAACTTCTTTTAACTCAGGCCAGGCTGTCCCGCCTCAGGGTCACCTTGATTGAGGCCAGTGGTCGGGTTGTCTTTGACAGCGAAAAAGAAGCAGTGGCTCTGGAGAGCCACCGTTATCGGCCAGAGATTTATCAGGCTCTGGCTGGCCAGGTTGGTTCCAGTTCGCGATACAGCGATACTTTGAAAAAAATGATGTTTTATGTGGCAGTTCCTATCCAACGAGATGACCGGATAATCGGAGCCTGTCGGGTTTCCCGTGATCGGGATCTGGCTGCCATGTCCTATCATCAGTCCGCCCGGTATTTTCTAGTTTTTTTTGGACTTGGCTTAGTTTTAAGTTGGGCCTTGATTTATATTTCCCTGAAGAGGCTATTTAAGCCACTGAATGAATTATTGTCCATCATCAACCAGGCTGAAACATCTGAGACTGGCCCAATCATTCGGACTTCGCTTCTCGAGGAACTGGGTGAACTGGGTGGTGGGGTAAGTCATCTGATTTCGCAGAAAGAAGAGTTATCTTCGCATCTTAAAGAACAACAGGAAATCTTTTCGGGACTGTTGGAGGCCAGCGGCGAAGGCTGGTTTCTTTTTGATCAGGAAGGTAAGATCATTCTGGCCAGTGACAGCCTGAAGGAGATGTTTTCTGATTTAGATTTCAGTCAGGAGTTTTACTGGCAAGCTGTGCGCTGGCCGGAGCTGAAAGCCCTTCTGGATGAAGCTAAGGACAAATCAAAACCTGTTCAGCAAAGGCTGGAAAGAGCAGGACGTATCTATTCTCTGGCAGCCAACTGGCTGCCAGCTCAACAGCACTTTTTAGTAAGAGTTTCTGACATAACGGAAATGGTTGATCTGGCTCGCAAAAAGCAAGAGTTTCAGGCCAACTTGATTCATGAACTAAAAACTCCGCTAACTGCTATCAGCGGCTTTATTGAAACACTGGAAGAGGAAAGGCTCAGCTCTCAGGGGCAAGCTTATCTTGACATAATAAAAAGAAATATACAGCGTCTGAATCGGCTCATTGAAGATCTGACCGGGCTGTCAGAGTTGGAGGAAAGATCAGCCGAGCTGGAAACGGAGCAGGTTAATCTGGCTGAATTGGTTCAATTAGTGGCTAATATTTACAGCCCACCGGCTGCTAAAAAAGGGCTCGCTCTGGAGGTGGAAACAGAGCCGCTGGTTAGGCTGGAGGCCGATCCTTTTCTCCTGGAACAATTGGTTATCAATCTGGTTGATAATGCCCTGCGCTACACCGAAAAAGGAGAAGTGAAGATCAATTTGAGAAATAAAAATGGTGGGGTAGAACTCATAGTCAGCGATACAGGCATCGGACTGGCAGAAGAGCATCTTTCCAGGATATTTGAAAGGTTTTATGTCGTGGATAAATCGCGCTCTAGAAAAACCGGTGGGACCGGCTTGGGGCTGGCCATAGTCAAACATATTGTACTTCTTCATCAGGGGAAAATAACCGTTACCAGCGCCCCAGGCGTTGGCACAACCTTTACTGTCTGGCTGCCCAGAGAGCAGTCAGCCAGGGCAGATGAAAAAAAGAGCCTGTGAATCTATAATTTTATCCAGCCAGAGAAGAAAGGAGCTAAAACTCATGCCAGAAATAGAAATCAAAGGCAAAAAGCTAAAAT
>Ga0116142_10004595_pt1 | contig 12982 bp, 9 predicted proteins | sample AD_UKC033_MetaG_FD_89785 | JGI IMG/M metagenome (GOLD analysis project Ga0116142, IMG submission 89785) | Active sludge microbial communities of municipal wastewater-treating anaerobic digesters from USA - AD_UKC033_MetaG | ecosystem: Engineered > Bioreactor > Anaerobic > Digestate | place: USA... | reverse complement strand
GCTTGATCTCCGTCTCCAGGCGGTGCTTGACCTCGTCGACGATGGCCACCGTGTTGGCGCCGGTCACCTTGACGATGCCCATGCCGACCACCGACTTGCCATCGCGCCGGGCCAGGCTGCGGTAATCGGCCATGCCGTCGACGACGTCGGCGACCTGCCAGAGCCTGACCGGCGCGCCGGTGCCGCGACGCGCGACGACGATGTCGCGGAAGTCCGCCGGCGCCTTCATCCGCGCGTCGAGCTGGACCATGGTCTCGCGCTCGGGCGAGCGCAGCTCGCCCAGCGGCAGTTCCTGGTTCTCGCTGCGCACGGCGGCCACGACCTGGTCGACGCCGACGCCCAGCGCCTCGAGCGCCTCGGGCCGCAGCTGGATCTGGATCTCGCGCGCGACGCCGCCGATGACGCTCACCGCGCCGACGCCGCGCACGTTCTCCAGCCGCTTCTGCAGCACCTGGGTGGCGAAGGTGGTGAGGTCCTGGGCGCTGGCGCTGCCGTCGGGGGAGAGCAGCGCGACGTTGAAGATCGGCTGCGCCGCGGGGTCGAAGCGCGAGATGCGCGGCTCCTTCACCTCCTCGCGCAGCAGCGGGCGCACGAGCGCGACCTTCTCGCGCACGTCCTCGGCGGCGCGACGGCCGTCGACGTGCAGGTTGAACTGCACGATGACGACGGAGCTGCCCTGGTAGGAGCGCGAGAACACCGTGTCGATGCCGGCGACGGTGTTGACCGCTTCCTCGATGCGCTTGGTGACCTCGGCCTCGACGATCTCCGGCGAGGCGCCGGGATAGTCGATCTGCACGACGACGGTCGGGATGTCGACGTCGGGAAACTGGTCGATCGACAGCCGCTGGTAGCTGAAGAGGCCCAGCACGACGAAGGCCAGCATGACCATCGTCGCCAGCACCGGGTTGGCGATCGAGACGCGGGTGAACCACATGGTCCGTCGCCTCGCTCAGGGGCGGGGGGCGCTGGCCATCACGGCAAGGCCTGCTGCTGCGGCCGCTGCGCCGGCGGCTGCGGCGGTTTCAGCGGCGTTGGCCTGCACCTGCGCCTGGACCTGCGGCGGCAGCTGCAGCCGCGTGCCGTCGGGCAGGTTGCCGACGCTTGCGCGCAGCACGATCGCGCCTTCGCTCAGGCCCTCGGTCACCTCGACCGCCGGCTCGGGCCCGGCGCCGAAATCGGCCTCGCCGCGCGTGCCCAGCCCGACACTGCGCGCACGCACCTGGCCGTCCTCGGCCACCAGCACCTGCGGCCGGCTGCGGTCGGTGCGCAGCGTGCTCTGCGGAACCGCCAGCACGGTGCGGCTGCCGGTATGGACACTGCCCTGGGCGAAGAGGCCCTGGCGCAGCCCGGCTGCCGGCTCGACGGCCAGGTAGGCGAGCACCGCGCGCGTGCCGCCCTGCGTCGCGGGGTTGATGCGTACCACGCGTGCGGCCACCGGCGTGACCAGGCCATCGACGGCCAGGCGCGCGCGCTGGCCCACGCGCAGCGCGGCGATCTCCTCGGCCGGGACCGCCGCCTGCAGTTCGAGGCGCGAGAGGTCGACGATCTCGACGATGCGGCCATCGACGTTGACGCGCTCGCCGGGCTGGACGAAACGCTGCGAGATCAGGCCCGAGAGCGGTGCACGCAGCTCCGCGTCGCGCACCGCCTTGCGCGCGAGCTCCGCGGCGGCATGCGCGGCCTGCAGCGAGGCGCGCGCGGCGGCGGCGTTGTTCACCGCGGTGTCGAGCGCGTTGCGCGAGATGAAGCCCTGCTCGACGAGCGCGCGGTTGTTGGCGAGCGTCCGTTCGGCGATGTCGAGCTGTGCCTTCGATGCGGCGGCCTGGTCCTCGGCCTGGCGCAACCGCCATTCGTACTCCGTCGCATCGACACGACCGATGAGCTGGCCGGCCTTGACCGCGTCGCCTTCGCGCACCGAGAGCGTGCGCAGCTCGCCGGCGACCTTGGCCTTGACGATCGCGCTGTCCACCGCCTGCAGGCCACCGGAGACGGCGACCGTCGCGACGAGTTCCCGCGGCAGCGCCTGGACGAGGTCGCCGGGCAGCAGTTCCAACGCGGCTGCCGAGGTGGCTGTGGGCGCCGACGCGGCGGCTGCCGCTTCGCGGCGCTTGTCGAGTGCGCGCATCAGTGCCAGGCCGAAGGCCAGCGCGACGACGACGAGGACGAGGATCCAGCGGGTGCGGTGGCTGGCGGGCTTGTTCATGGGCTTATTTCCGCGCGGGCGCACAGGCCCTGCAGCATCAGGTCGGCGTGCGCGGTCAGCGTCGCGGCCGGGTCGATCTCGAAACCCTCGATCGGGCAAGCCCCGAAGGAGTGCTCGTGCAGCATCAGGAAGAGCACCGGCGTCATCACCGCGTGCGCAACCGCGGGTGCGTCCACAGGGCGGAACTCGCCGCGCTCGATGCCGCGACGGATCAGGGCCTCGAAGAGCCGGTGCGCCGGGCGGATCACCTCGTCGACGTAGAACTGGGCAAGTTCCGGAAAGTTGCCCACCTCGGCCAGCATGACCTTGTGCAGGCCGCCGACCTGCGAGCCGGCGACGCGCTCCCACCAGCCGGTGAGCAGCATGCCGATGAGTTCCGCGGAGCTGCCTGCAGCCCCGGCGACGATCTCGTGTGCTTCACCGATGAGTGTCGCGATGTTCTCGCGCACGACGGCCTTGAAGAGCTCGGTCTTGCTCGGGTAGTAGAGGTAGAGCGTGCCCTTGGAGACGCCGGCCAGCCTCGCGACCTCCTCGACCCTTGCGGCGGCGAAACCCTTTTCGACGAAGAGCGTGAGCGCCGCCGCGAGCAGTTGCTGCGGCCGGATCTCCTTGCGGCGCTGGCGGGTAGGGCCGGTCGGGTTCATTTTTTTAATGACTGACTGGTCAGTACTATAACGTAACGGGTCCGAGCCAGATGCCCTCCCCACCCTTGCGGCCCTGGTCGCATCCAGCGCGCCGCGCGAGCGTGCAAAGCCCGCACTTCCGGCGCGAAGCATGAGGACGCTGACCTCAGCCTGGCCACTATCATCCGCGGCCCTTCACCGCCTTCCGCTGCCGCCGACGAGCCGCTGACGACCCGAAGACATGGAACCCCTGCTCTTGCTGAAGGCCGCCGTGATGGGGGTGGTCGAGGGCCTGACCGAATTCCTGCCGATCTCCTCGACCGGGCACCTGATCCTCACGGGATCGCTGCTGGACTTCACCGGCGAGACGGTCAAGGTCTTCGAGATCGCGATCCAGACCGGCGCGATCCTGGCCGTGATCTGGGAATACCGCGAGCGGCTGCTCGGCACCGCTTACGGCTTCACGCGCGAGGCGGTGGCGCGGCGCTTCGCGCAGAACGTGCTGATTGCCTTCCTGCCGGCCGTCGTGCTGGGCTTGGCCTTCGGTTCGCTGGTCAAGCGTCACCTCTTTCACCCGGTGCCGGTGGCGACCGCGTTCATCGTCGGCGGCCTCGTGATCCTCTGGGCCGAGGCGCGGCACCGTCGCCGCTTCGGCCAGCGCGATCTCGAAGGCGCGCGGCATGCGCGCGTCGAAACCGTCGACGACATGAGCGCGATGGATGCGCTCAAGGTCGGCCTGCTGCAATGCCTGGCGCTGATTCCGGGCACCAGCCGCAGCGGTGCCACGATCATCGGCGCGATGGTGCTCGGCTTCTCGCGCCGCGGCGCCACCGAGTTCAGCTTCTACCTCGGCATCCCGACGCTCGTCGGCGCCGGCGTCTATTCGGTCTGGAAGCAGCGCGAGCACCTGGCGGCGTCGGACCTGCCGCTCTTCGCCGTTGGCTCGGTCGTTGCCTTCATCGCCGCGCTGCTGTGCATCCGCTGGCTCATCCGCTACGTCTCGACGCACGATTTCCGGGTGTTTGCCTGGTACCGCATCGTCTTCGGCGCGATCGTGCTGCTGACGGCCTACACGGGGATCGTCAACTGGTCCGAGTGAAAGCCCGCATCCCGATCGTGCTGGACGGCCATTGACCGGGAACGAATCACGAATCATTTCCTGCACGGTTCAGGGCGGACGATCTCGAGCCGCGCTCACCGGTGGTCTCGCGCCATTCCGCGGGGCCGTCGTCGTGTGGGGTTGACGAATGAGTCTCCCTTAAATGAGGGGGGCCGCCGCTCGACAACAGTGCCAAACTGTGCGCCAGCGCTGCGCTGCCCGTCTTTGCGCGTCGGGAAGGATGGGTGGCAAAGCTCGCCACCGCAAATGGCTCGGCTATGGATCTCCGGCGCGTTCCGTCGATGACGGGAGAAGGCTATGAAGCTACAAACGCGCTGTTCGTTTCCGCTGACCGCTGTTGCGGCCGCGCTCTCGATCTCGTTCGTCCTCCCCGCCTCGGCAGCGAACTACACCTGGGCGAGTGGTGCGTTCACCAACACCGGGATTCCTCCATCGCTACTTGCGGCGGATACGCTTTTCGTCGTGCCGGGAACGCCGACGAAACTCCTTAACGTGTCCGTCAGCAACGCCGGCGCGATCGTGGCCACCGATATGATGGCCCTCGCGAATACGCAAACCCTGACCAACGACGGGCTCTATGACCTAAGAGCGGACGTCGGTCTCGGCAACGTACTTGGTGGCACCTTCGTCAACAACGGGAGCTTCGTCAAGAGCGTCGGATCAGGTACGAGCTACGTCGATCCCACCTTCGTCAACGGTGCCACCGGCATCGTGGAGGTGCGCACCGGCACGATCGAATTCAGGCACGGCGATGCGAGCTTTGCCAGCGGCACCCAGTTCACGGGGGCAGGCACGGTCATCGTGAGCAACTCCGCCAGTTTCAGCGGCGCTTTCACGACCGCGAACAACCTGCGGTTGACCGGCGGTAGCTTGACCGGAGTCGTTGCCCAGATGGACGGGGATACGTCCTGGGCCGGCGGGACCATGGTTGGCGACTGGACCGTGGGTGCGGGGGCGACGCTGACCGTGGAGTCAGGATTGGCAAAGCAGCTGAGCGCCAACCTGAACAACAAGGGCACGATCGCTGCCGAGGGACCGCTGGGCGTGGTCAACTCGCGCACGCTGACCAACAATGGCGTCTACGATCTGCGCGGGGATATCGGGATTGCCACGAACCTGGGCGGATCCGTTGTCAACAACGCCACGCTGGTCAAGAGTGCAGGAACAGGCACGAGTCAGATCAATGCGACGTTCCGCAACAGCGGCAGCGGCGTGATCGACGTGAGCAGCGGCACGCTCGACTTTCGCAGCGGCGCCGCAAGCTTCGACAGCGGCACGCGGTTCACGGGTGCAGGCACGGTCACCGTGAGCAACTCCAGCACCTTCAACGGCAGTTTCACGACCGCGGGCAACCTGCGTCTGACCGGCGGTAGCTTGACCGGAGTCGGTGCCCAGATGGACGGGGATACGTCCTGGGCCGGTGGGGCCATGATTGGCGACTGGACCGTGGGTGCGGGGACGACGCTGACCGTGGAGTCGGGATTCGCAAAGTCGCTCTATGCCGAGCTGGACAACAAGGGCACGATCGCGGCCAATGGCACGGTTGGCCTGGGCAACGCGCACACGCTGACCAACAACGGCGTCTATGACTTGCGCGGGGATGTCGCCATCGCTGGCTCCCACTTTGACTCCTTTGTCAACAACGGTACCTTGATCAAGAGTAGCGGCAATGGGGTCAGCAACATCAACGTCATTTTCAGCAATCCGGCCAGTGGTGTGGTGGTGCTCGACAGCGGCACGGTCGCGTTGGCCGAGTCATTCGCCAATGAGGGTACGCTGGACTTCGGGCTTTCGGACCTCGGCAGCTTCGGAAAGCTTGCGCTCGCCGGTGCAACAACGCTGGGTGGACAGGTGGATGTGCACTTCCTGGGCGGCTATCTGCCGAGCGTCGGGGACAGCTTCAGACTGATCACCTACGGCAGCTACAGCGGCAGCTTCACCAACGCGTCGTGGACGTTCAGCGACGGTGCGCATCTCGTCACTTTTGATCCAATCTACAACAGCCGCGACTTCACGCTGAGCGTGCAAAGCGTTCAGGCCGTGCCAGAGCCGGCGACCATTGTGATGTTCCTGGCCGGGTTGCTGACCGTTGGAAGCTACGCACAGCGCCGCCTGAATCGGGAGTCATGACTCGAGAGAGCTGATCGCGGCAGGGTACGTGATCGATGGCGCCGAGTGGAAATGATCAACTGGTCCGAGTGAAGACCAGGTCGCGCACCGGATGGCCCAGGCGCAGGCCGCGCGCCTCGAACTTGGTCAGCGGTCGATAGTCGGGGCGCGGGGCGTAGCCCTCTGCGGTGTTGCGCAGCAGCGGCTCCTGGCTCAGGACCTGCAGCATCTGTTCGGCGTAGGGCTCCCAGTCGGTCGCGCAGTGCAGCACGCCGCCGGGCGCCAGGCGGCTGGCGATCAGTGCGACGAATGGCGGCTGGATCAGGCGGCGCTTGTGGTGACGCTTCTTCGGCCATGGATCGGGGAAGAACACGTGCACGGCGGCGAGCGTCCCTGGCGCGATCATCTGCTGCAGGACCTCGACCGCGTCGTGGCGGACGATGCGCAGGTTCGAGAGGCCCTGCTCGCCGATGTGCCGCAGCAGCGCGCCGACGCCTGCCTCGTGCACCTCGACGCCGAGAAAATCGGTCTGCGGCTGTGCAGCGGCGATGGCGGCGGTGGCGTCGCCCATGCCGAAGCCGATTTCCAGCACCAGTGGTGCCTCGCGCCCGAACACCGCCGCGGGCTGCAGCGGCTCGGGGCCAAAGGGCAGGACGAAGCGAGGCCCCAGTTCGGCCAGCGCGCGCTGCTGACCGCTGCCCATGCGGCCGCCGCGCAGCACGTAGCTGCGCACGCGGCGTGCGGCATCGGCGGGTGGCGGGTTCTCGGGCATGGCGTGAGGAGGGGAGCGCAGGAGGGCAGGGAATCGCGCCACACGCGGACTCGTTGCTCTCGAGCGCCGATGCGCCCAGCTCCAGCCGTCGTGCGGCGGTCGGCGATTCTGCCCGGGGTTTGCGGCGGTCGCAGCGCGATCGCGACGTCGGTTGCAAGGCTAGAATCCGGTCCGCTGCGGGCGTAGTTCAATGGTAGAACGGCAGCTTCCCAAGCTTCATACGAGGGTTCGATTCCCTTCGCCCGCTCCAGCATCCTCGCCTGCCGCCTGAACCCGCATGGGCCTGACGGCGGCAGGCGCTTCCCCTGGCGCCCGCGCGCGGCTTTCCCGAACGCCCGGCCATGACCGCCCCGATCCAGATCCTTTGCGTCTCGGCGCAGCCGATCGGTTTTCCGGGTTCGCCCTGGGGGCCTTTCGAGTCCGGCCACGCCAGCTCGCTGGACGAGGCCGCCCACGCGCTGCAGGCGCGCGCCTACGACGCCCTGCTGATCGACGCGCCGACGGAGGCGATGTTCGAACAGCTCTCGCGCTGGCCGGCGCTGGCGCACGCGGTCGTCGATACCGCTGCGGTCGTCGTGAGCGCGACGCCCGAGGTCGCAGGCGCGCTTCGGCTGCTCGCGCAGGGCGTGCAGGACGTCGTCGCGCCGGGTGGCTCCGAGGAACTGGCGCGGGCGCTGCGGCTGGCCGTCGAGCGCAAGCGCATCGAGATCGCGGCGCGCAAGGCCTATGCGACGGATCTGGCCACCGGGCTGCCCAACCACCTGCAACTGCTCGAGCACATGTCGCACCTGGTCGCGCTGCGGGCGCGCGAGCCCGCGCCGATGGCGCTGGTGGTGCTGCGCATCGAGGGTCTCGCGGCGACCGAGGCGGCGCTGGGTGCCGAGGCCGCCAACGTGCTCAAGCGCAAGGTCGCGGTGCGTCTGCGTTCGGGCCTGCGGGCCAGCGACGTCGTCGCCTCGCTCGGTGCCGACACCTTTGCCGTGCTGCTGGCCTGGCTCGATGCACCCGACGATGCCGAGCGCGTCGCGCGCAAGCTCGCCCGCGCGCTGACGCAGCCTTTCTCGATCACCGGGCGCGAGCAGGCCGTGGGCGTGCGCGTCGGCTTGGCCTCGTTCCCGGAACATGGCGAGCAGGCCGAAGACCTGCTTCGCCGCGCGCTCGGCCAGGCGGCGCAGATGGCCACGCTCGAGGGCAGCAGCCAGCCGGCGCAGTGGCTGGACTACGGCCTTGCGCGCGGGGCGACCGGTGCGGCCAACGATGAAGGCTGATCACTTCAGGATGTCCCCCAGGCACAGGTCCGTCGGTTCGATCTCGTCGTCGATGCCCTGGCGCGTGTCATTCGCGGTCTTCGCACCTACGCTGGCCAGTTCGCACGAGCAAAAGTGGTCCTGCCGCTTTGCTTGACCCCCCCGCGGGAGAGGGGCTGGGCGCAGCCCGGCCCTGGGGGGCTCTCAAGCCGCCAACTTCGGTTCACTGACCACTGTGTTGCACTTCGGTCTTGAAACCGCCCTTCATGAGAGAAGGGTTTGGACTCCAGATGCAGCGCCGAACCACCGCGTGCCGACAGCCCCAAACGCATGAAATCGTCTTTGGGTGGCGTGCTGCGCATCCTCGCACTGCTTTTCCTGGGGGCCGCGATGCTTGGAGGCTGCGGATTGCCGCCCATGCCTGAGCGATCGGCCTCGCGTGCGCTCGACGCCGCCGAGGCGGCGCAGACCCTGCTTGGCAGGGTCCTGGCGCCGCGCCTGCAGCGGCATCCGGATCGCAGCGGCATGCACTTGCTGAGCGATCCGCTGGAAGCCTTTGCGGCACGCATGCTGCTCGCGCGCGCGGCACAGCGCAGCCTCGACGTGCAGTACTACATCTGGCGCGGCGACCAGACCGGAACCTTGCTCCTGCAGGCACTGCTCGACGCCGCCGAGCGCGGCGTGCGCGTGCGCCTGCTGCTCGACGATGGGGGCACGGGCGGGCTCGACCGTGAGCTGGCCGCGCTGGCGGCGCATCCGAACTTCGAGGTGCGCCTGTTCAATCCCTTCGCGCTGCGTTGGCCCAAGCGCCTGGGTTACGTGACCGACTTTGCGCGCACGAACCGGCGCATGCACAGCAAGTCGTTCACGGCCGACAACCAGGCCAGCATCGTCGGCGGGCGCAACGTGGGCGATGAGTACTTCGGTGCCAGTGACGGGGTGGTGTTTGCCGATCTGGACGTGCTGGCGGTTGGCCCGGTGGTGCAGGACGTGTCGGCCGAGTTCGATCGCTACTGGGCGAGCCTGTCGGCCTGGCCGGTCGAGTCCATCCTGCCGGCGGCCGATCCAGCCGTTCTGCCGGCGCTGTCTGCGCGCGCGCTTGCGCTGGCCCGGTCAGACGCCGCTCAGGCCTACGTGCAGGCGCTGCGTGACACGGCGCTGATCCAGGATCTGCTTGCAGGGCAGCTTGCGCTGCACTGGAGCCGCGTGGAAATGGTCAGTGACGACCCGGCCAAGGTCTTGCAGCAGGCGACGCGAAGCGGACATCTGCTCGATCAGCTGCACCGTGCGATCGGCATTCCGCAGCGCTCGGTCGTGCTGATTTCGCCGTATTTCGTGCCCACCACTGCAGGGACCGCGGCACTCGCGCATCTGCGCGCCCGTGGCGTCACGGTGCGCGTGATGACCAACGCCTACGAGGCCACCGACGTGCCGCTGGTGCATGGCGGCTATGCCAAGCACCGCAAGGCCTTGTTGCAGGGCGGCGTGGATCTGTACGAGATGCGGCGCTCGGCGCTGGCGCCCGGCGCCGAGCGCGGCGTGAACCCGAACCCGCTGGGCAGTTCAGGTGCCAGCTTGCACGCCAAGACCTTCGCGGTGGATGGCGAGCGTGTCTTCGTCGGCTCGTTCAACTTCGATCCGCGGTCGGCCTTGCTGAACACCGAACTCGGCTTCGTCATTCACAGTGCCGAGTTCGCGCGCCTGATCGAGCGCAAGTTCGAGTCCGAAGTGCCCAGGCGCTCGTACACGCTGCGCCTGTCCGAGCATGGAGAGGTCGAGTGGCTGGACACCGCGCACACGCCGCCCGTCGTGCACACGACGGAGCCCAACAGCAGGTGGTGGAGTCGCGCCATGCTGCGCCTGCTGGCGTGGCTCCCCATCGATCGCCTGCTCTAGCACATGATCCGGAACGAGCGCGAAGGGGAGAGGTCCGAAGAAGGGCCGAAGAGGCCCGCACGTTCCGCACGTTCCGCGCTTCCGGCTGCTGGCTCGCGGCATGCAGGCGGTGCTGCCATTGCCCGAGCCAGGCGCGCTATTTCAGGATGTCCCCCAGGCACAGGTACTTCAGCTCGACGTAGTCGTCGATGCCCTGGCGCGCGCCCTCGCGGCCCAGGCCCGACTGCTTGACGCCGCCGAAAGGCACCTCCGCGATCGAGATCAGGCCGGTGTTGATGCCGACCATGCCGTACTCCAGCGCCTCGGCGACGCGGAAGATGCGGCCCACATCCCGGCTGTAGAAGTAGCTCGCGAGGCCGAACTCGGTCGCGTTGGCTGCGGCGATGGCCTCGGCCTCGGTCTCGAAGCGGAACACCGGCGCCAGCGGGCCGAAGGTCTCCTCGCGCGCGCACAGCATCTGGCTGTTGACGTCGGCCAGCACCGTGGGCGTGTAGAAGCGCTCGCCCAGGCGCTTGCCGCCCACGACCAGGCGCGCGCCCTTGGCCAGCGCGTCGGCGACATGCGCCTCGACCTTGGCGACCGCCTGGTCGTCGATCAGCGGGCCCTGGTTGACGCCGGCCTCGAAGCCGTTGCCGACCTTGATGTCCTGCGCGCGTGCGGCGAGCCGCTCGACGAAGGCCTCGTAGATGCCGGCCTGCGCGTAGAAGCGGTTGGTGCAGACGCAGGTCTGGCCGGCGTTGCGGTATTTGCTGGCCAGCGCGCCCTCGACCGCGCTGTCGAGGTCGGCGTCATCGAAGACGATGAAGGGCGCATTGCCGCCGAGTTCGAGGCTCATCTTCTTCACCGTCGGCGCGCACTGCGCGGCGAGGATGCGGCCGACCTCGGTGCTGCCGGTGAAGGAGAGATGGCGCACGGCGTCGCTTGCGCACAGCACCTTGCCGATCTCGATCGAGCCCGCGGCGTCCGCGGTGAGCACGTTGAGGACGCCCGCGGGCATGCCCGCGCGCTGCGCGAGCTCGGCGACCGCCAGCGCCGACAGCGGCGTCGCCTCCGCCGGCTTGATGACCACCGGGCAGCCGGCGGCCAGCGCCGGCGCCACCTTGCGCGTGATCATCGCGATCGGGAAGTTCCACGGCGTGATCGCCGCGCAGACGCCGATCGGCTGCTTGATCACGAGGTAGCGCTTGTTGCCGTCGGTGGTCGGGATGGTCTCGCCGTAGATGCGGCGGCCCTCCTCGGCGAACCATTCGATGAAGCTCGCGCCATAGACGACCTCGCCGCGCGCCTCGGCCAGCGGCTTGCCCTGCTCGGCGGTCATGATGCGCGCGAGATCGTCGGCATGCTGGTTCAGCAGCGCGAACCACTTCATCAGGATCGCGTGGCGCTCCTTCGCGGTCTTGGCCCGCCAGACCGGCCAGGCCTTCTCGGCAGCGACGATGGCCTCGTGCGCGTGCGTGGGCCCGAGTCGGGCGACCTGCGCAAGCTCCAGTCCCGTGGCGGGGTCGCGTACCGCGAAGCGTTCGTTGCCGCCAACCCAGGCGCCGCCGATCAGTGCGTCGGTCTTCAGCAGGCTGGGGTCGGCGAGGGCGGCCAGCGGGGAGGTCTTGGTGTCCATGGCAAGGCGATGCGTGAGGGAAGGGGGGGTCAGCGGGGCTTCCATCCCCGGCCTGCGCGGATCGCTGCGCCGTCCTCGTCCAGCCGCGGCGGCGCCTGTGGCGCCATCGCGCGCTGGCCGTCGAAGCGCATGGGGTTGGGCACCGTGGGCACGGTGCGTCCCTGCGAATCGGAGCACTGCGCCTTCATTCCCCGGTGCACGACTTGCGGATGCGCGAAGACCTGTGGCAGGTTCAGGATGGGCGCGCAGGGTACCGCATTGGGCTCCAGCAGATCGCACCAGGCCTGCGTTGTCCGCGTGCGCATCCAGGTTGCGATGATCGGCACGAGCTCGTCGCGGTGCGCGATGCGGGCGCTGTTGGTCGCATAGCGCGGGTCCTGCGCCACTTCGGGCTGGCCGACGAGCTGGCACAGGCGCTGGAACTGCCCGTCGTTGCCGACCGCGAGCACGATGTGCCCGTCGGCCGTGGCCATCACCTGATAGGGAACGATGTTGACGTGCGCGTTGCCCATGCGCTGCGGCGTCGCGCCGCCCACGAGATGGTTGCTCGCCTGGTTCGCGAGCATCGCGATCTGCGTGTCGAGCAGCGCGGCGTCGATGTGACAACCGCGACCGCTCGTCTCGGCCTGGCGCAGCGCGGCGAGGATCGCGGTCGTCGCGTAGAGGCCGGTGAAGAGATCGGCCACCGCGACGCCGACCTTCTGCGGCTCGGTGCCAGGCGTTCCTTCCTTTTCGCCGGTGATGCTCATCAGGCCACCGGTGGCCTGGATCGCGAAGTCGTAGCCGGCGGCGTGCGCGTAGGGGCCGTCCTGTCCGTAGCCGGTGATCGAGCAATACACCAGCCGCGGGTTGATCGCCGAGAGGCTGGTGTAGTCCAACCCGTACTTCGCGAGCTGGCCGACCTTGTAGTTCTCGATCACGACGTCGGCATCGCGGGCGAGCGTGCGCACGAATTCGGCGCCCTCGGCACTGGCGATGTCCACCGCCACCGAGCGCTTGCCGCGGTTGCAGCTCAGGTAGTAGGCCGACATGCGCTCGGCCGGGTCGCCCCACCAGGGCGGTCCCCATCCCCGCGTGTCGTCGCCGCTGCCCGGGCGCTCGACCTTGATGACGTCGGCGCCGTAGTCCGCGAGCAGCTGCGCAGCCCAGGGGCCGGCGAGCACGCGCGAGAGGTCCAGGACGCGCACGCCGGCCAGCGGCGCGGGGCGGCCGGCGTTCACGGCCTCAGTTGGCGAAGGCCGCGATGCCGGTGATCGCGCGGCCGAGGATCAGCGCGTGCACGTCGTGCGTGCCCTCGTAGGTGTTGACGACCTCGAGGTTGACGAGGTGGCGCGCGACGCCGAACTCGTCGCTGATGCCGTTGCCGCCCATCATGTCGCGCGCCATGCGCGCGATGT
>Ga0116142_10004594_pt1 | contig 12988 bp, 17 predicted proteins | sample AD_UKC033_MetaG_FD_89785 | JGI IMG/M metagenome (GOLD analysis project Ga0116142, IMG submission 89785) | Active sludge microbial communities of municipal wastewater-treating anaerobic digesters from USA - AD_UKC033_MetaG | ecosystem: Engineered > Bioreactor > Anaerobic > Digestate | place: USA... | reverse complement strand
TAAGAAAAAAGAACAAGATGGTTTAGCAGTTATAGAAAAAATCAAAAAGAATTTTGAGGATTTCAAGAAAAATGCAAAAGGAGAAATTCTTAAATACAAAGAATTTTGGGAAGAAAATAAACAAAAGAAAGAAGGATTTACTGAAACCGGAGATGTTTATAAACTTTTTGATAGTGATTTTGTTGTAGGCGTTCTAGTATTGCCTGCTGAAACACTTTCAGATGGAAGTATAGATGGCGGTATGGGAGCAACAGATGAGCCAGAAGAAGAAATCATTGAAGGAAAGGTTCTTGAAGCTGAAGGTGATGGTGAAGAAGATCTTGGATTAGATTTAGATGATTCTCCGGAAAAAGATGCTACAAATGATCCTGAACAAAGTCCTGATGAAGAAATGTCACCGATAGGAGAACCTATAGCCGGAGATATGCCAAGCGAGGAAACGCTGTCTTTCACAGAACCCCAAAAATACTTTGTTGTGTATGACATATCTGGCGATGAAAGAGAAGAGATCTTTAGATGTGGTTCAAATAATGTTGTAAATGCTTTTAATGAGTTTTATAACGATACATTTAAAGCAGCAATGAAAAATATCATACTTCAATATAAAGCCAAAAAAGATAAAGAAAGAAAAGAAGTTGAGAAATCAGAAAAGAAAAAAATTGAAGCTAATAAAAATTCTAAATTCAGAAAATTTTTAGGAGAAAGCTCAATTAGAACAAATATGTCAAGAAATTCTGCAAAAGATTTTAAAAACATGTCTCAGGAAGAAAAAGATATGGCTCTAATAGAGGCAAGTAGACGTGGTCACACAAAAGCAGTTAAATCGCTAATAAATGCAGGCGCAAATATACATTTTTCTAATGATAGAGCTTTACGATGGGCAAGTGGTAATGGTTATGTAGAAATAGTCAAACTTTTATTAGATGCTGGTGCCGATGTTCATGCTTATAACGATGAGGCTTTACTATGGGCAAGTGAAAATGGACATACTGAAGTAGTTAAGTTGCTTAAGCAATATATGAAAACAAATGAAAGTATTGAAAGTATTAAAAAATACTTTGATGATGTAATTGAATGGATGAATAGCCCCGATGATGAATACGATACTAGTGAAAATGAAAAAAACGATAAAGAACCTCTTTTTCAATCACTTAATGACGAATTATATGAAAATGATTACGGATTAGATGACATTAGAGAATTTGACTTAGACACCGACAATATTGTATTTTGGAATGGAAATGTAATTCATCCTATGTCAGGATACGGAGGAAACTTTGACTATTTAAACATTGGAGTGACTCTTATTAAAGAAGCTCCAGATAAATACGTAGTTGAACAAAAGGGCGAAAGACGAAATGGAAAATTTTCAAGAGAAGAAAATCGACAAATTGAAAGAGGAGATTTAACCATAGATGAATGGAATATTGAGGATTTTGACTATGATGTAGACTATGAAATCGATGAATATAAAGAATTCGCAACATTAAAAGATGCAGTTGAATACATTAATAGCGATTCATGTCTTGATTATAATGGATAAAATATAAGGCAAAATTCTTTAAATTAAATGATTTGTGAAAAGGGACGAAAAATCCCTTTTCGTGTGTTATTTAACAAAACTTTAACAAGAATTGGCAGTATAAAATAAAAGATTTTGTTTATATTCAAATAAAAAATTAAAAACGTGGAACAATCAATCAAAGATTACATTGTAAAAACGCAAAATCTTCGTTATGAACTGTTTTCGCAAATTAAAGAAACCGAAGATCATGATGAAATTGATAGGTTTGATAAATTAATGTTAGAAATTGATACGCTTGCTGAAGAAATTATCCGCCTTCTTAATAAACATCAAGATGATCTAGAATTTGAGTTTATCATGGAGCAACTTTCAAAACTTGGACATGCGCCCAATCTTCTTTATGATGACAATGGAAACTGGGCAGTTGTAACATCAGGATTTCAAAATGCTGACTTTGGTGATGATACTGGAGACATACAAACTACTTTTTTTATTGAAGCAGAAGAATGGAAACCAACACCAAGAGAAGCACTTAAACATTATTTATCAAAAGAAGAATAGTATGATTACAGTTGTAACCACACATAATTTTAAAATCTTTAAACTGTTTTATACACATAAGCATCATCAATTTCTCAATAAACGTTTATTCTTATATGTAGATCAAGATGATTCTAGCGAATTTTGTAAAATTATTGATCCCAAAACTACCACAATTTTTGATAAAAATGATTTTAGGAAATATTATGGAAAAAATTATCTTGAAACATTAACAACATTTAGTAAGGTATATTTTCTTAATATGTTGTTAAAAGAGAATCTTATAGATGATTCATTTTATTTTACAGACGATGATGTTTTATTCTTTAATGACTCATTTGAAAAAGTTGTTGAATCTGAAAAAGCAATTTACGCAAAAGATATGTTTTTGAAGATTCATGAATATTATAATGAATGGCCCAAAATAAAAAATTGGATAAATGAAAACTATAGAGATGATTATACTTTAAGTGCTTGTGCTACAAATTTTTATTTTCCTAAAAATACTATTCCTGAATTACGAAAACATTTTACAAAACATTTCGATGAATGCATTTCTATTCTTTATGATGATAGAGAGTATATTCAAAAATTAAATGAAAAAAGTAAATCAACAAGAAATGCCAGTGCACAAGTGTTTTACATTGATACTCCCTTCTTAAATATTGTATTCCCAAAAATAGGATTAGAAAATTACACATTATCACAGATATATTTGTCTTTTTATTCTCATTTACGAGGTATCAAAGAAAAACTAAACACTATAAAAACACATGATATTATTGAGAAATACTTTTCAAAAATGAAAGAATATCCTGCGAGACAACCGCTAGTGCATTTTAGTGTTACAAATAAATTTCCATTAATGAGAGATTGTTATAATTATTTTAATGGGCAAAATTATGTGCATGAAAATATAGATGATATTCTTAAAGAAAATCCAAGAGAAAAAAAGAAGCTGTTAAAACCAAAAGTTAAAAAACTATTTTAACTATAAAAAATAAATTATATGAAAGTTGCTCAAGTATTAGGACGAGGCGTTGAAGGCGCTGGAATTACACGTTATGTAATTGAATTAGCTGCATATCTTAAAAAATCGGGTATCGATTTTAAAGTTTATGTTGTTGATGATAAAAAATGGGGAAGAGGTAAATTCCAGAATATGCCCGATTATGAATATATTACAAAAGACAATATAGATACATTTGCAGATGATGTCTTGAACAAGTTTGATTACGTATTTATTCATTCAGTTCCATCTACTAAACATTCACAATGGGCTCAAGACGGTTTTCTAAAAATAATGAAAGATCTTAAAACTAAAAAGATTATTTTTCAAAATGATCATAAAATAGCATCAATACATAGAAACGCTAATTTCTTTGAAATTTGCCAATTATGCGATGGAATTGTAAGCTTTAGCGCCACATCTCCATTCTTTAATAAACTTGTACAGCTTTTTGGAGAAGATATTCGAGATCGTTATATCCCGTTAATTAATGGTTTTAATTTTGATAATTTAGTGCAATATCGAAAAAAAGAACATTATAAGAAAATAACGTATCTTGGAAGATTTGCAACATTTAAACAGCCCGAGAGATTGTTTGCATTTCTCCCGTATGCCAAGGAAAATAACCTTCATCTTGAAATGAAAGGCGTTGAAAGATCTCTTGGTGCTCTTCACATATTTTATGATGACATTGGTAAAAAAATTCGTAAGCACGATATTATTGAAGTTAACAAAAAATCTATTGAAAACGGCATATTGCCAGCTGATCATAAAGACAGAAGCCTTAAACACATATACATCTGGGGTCCTTATGAATATGAAGACGGAATGGAGACTCTTAGTTCTTCTTTAGTTGGCGCAGATTTTTATCACTTAAATGCAGATGCCTATGGTAATAGTATTGAATATGCCATGTGTGAAATTATTGGTGTTGGTTGTGTTCCCATGTTTGATTATCATTGGGCAGAAAATACTTGGGTTTTTGAAAAAGGAAAACAAACTGATAAGAAATACATAGACTTAGACACGTATGGCCTATTTCTTAAAAAAGATTTATCAAACGTTAAAGAACTTGTTGAAAAAATAAACGATATATATTCTAACAAGGCTTTGCATAAAAAATACTTAGATTGCAGCTTAGAAGTAACACGGAATCACTGTGATATTAATTATATATATGCAGACCTTATAGAGAACATAGCAAAAGTAGAAAAAGCAAAAATTGTTAAACCCAAATCACTATTTTAAAACATGATGACAACTTTAGACTTACGACTTGAGTATCGATTTGATACAGGTTGTGCACCCACATTCGGTAAATATAATGTAAACATTCCGGGTAATCAGGGCGGCTGTAATTATAATGGTTATTTAAAGCCTGATTATGTCAAATGGCTAGAAGAACGTTATTCTAAATTACTAAATAAAGTAAGTTGTATTGGCCCTAGATTAGCTTATAAACAAGACACTGGTAAAGAATCTTTGCTTTCAGGATTTAGAAGCTATGAGAGATGGCTCGAGGAGAAAGTACTCCTATATGAACGTGCAAATAGATGGCTTGAAGAGAAAGTACTTCAACATGAACACACAAAACCATTATCTGAATGAGTCTTATAAACGAAAAATACGATAAGGTTGTTTGCATAAATCTCAAAGAGCGTCCTGACAAAAGGGAATATATGCTTGAAAGATTTGAACAACATAGTATTGATGTTGAGTGGTTCCACCCTGTTATATTAGGTTATGCTTCTCATTTCGTAGACTTATACGCTGATAAATACAACGATTTATCAAGAAATTACGTAAGATTTAATAAAGCATTTCCCAACGAATTCGGCACTCTTCATAGTCATTACTATGTTATTAAGACTGCATTGTTAGAAGGCGCCGATAACATTTTTGTTTTTGAAGACGATTGTGCTTTTCATAAAGATTGGAATGAACTATTGCCAAAATACTTAGATAGCATTCCAGAAGATGCAGATGGTATTCTTCTTTATTCTTTTATGGATCGCTTACTTCCTGAAAATATAAGAGTTAAACCAAGATGGACAAAGGGTTTTGCCAGTTGGAGTTTTATTGCGTATGGTTTAAATCGAAAAGCAATGGAAGGATACATTGACTTAATGGACAAGTGTCCTATGATTGCCGATAGAGGTTCTTGGGAAATGATGACTAGTAAGTTGTACAATTTTTATATTGCAAGCCCGCCTCTTGTCATTCCTTCAAAAAATTTAAGTTCAAATATTAGGGGCGAAAATAAAAATTATGAAAAAATCAAATCAGTTTTCTTGTTAGGTGTAAATGAAAATGACTATAAATAAAGAAAAAATAGCCTTAGAAATTAAAACACAAGACGTATCTACGAATACGGAAGAAGAATTTATTGCAGATGTATCACCTTATTTTCAGTTAAAATGGGATAAAAAAGAAAAGAAATGGACTAAGATAAGATTTTAAATTATGAAAACATTGTCTAATAAGCAAATTATTGAGAGATCATCTTTGTTTTTAGATTTATTAAAAAGTCTTTTAAACAAAATAGATCTCTTTTTGACTAATACAAACTTGAGCAAAAATGATCAAGAGTATTTAATCGAGTTAATGGAAGAAGTATATGGCCAAGGATATGAAAACTCGTCAATTGATGACACATTAATAAGTTAACTATATGAAATTTGCAACCTATGTAATAACCTTTGATCAAGGGCAATGGATTATGCGAAATCTTGAAAATGCATATTCACATGTAGATCATATCTATGTAATGCACAGTGAACTTCCCTGGGGACATAACCCAAGTGCTAGAATTACATATAAAAATAAATTTGATATTAATATCATTAAACAATCAAAATACATAGATAAAATTACTATTATTGAAGGAGATTGGATGAGTGATACAGATGAAAGAAACTATTGTCTTCAACGCGCAAAAGAAGATGGATTTGATTATTTAATGGTTCAAGATGCAGATGAATTCTTCTTTCATAAAGATTTTGAAAAAATACTCCAACTTGTAAAAGATAATCCTGAGGTAGACGTTTTTGCTATTGATCTTTATGCATTTTGGAAATCATTTAAATACATTATCATAAGCAATGATAAAGGAAAAATTGGTGGAACAAACCAAACAATTGTCAATCTTCATACAGTAAATAAGTATGATTATATACGAAACGTACATGGTGGTAATCACATGACGCTTCCAGAAGTAATCTGTTATCATGGATCATATGTATTGTCTGACGAACAGCTTTATAGAAAAATAAAAACATGGGGTCATAGTATGGATTTTGATAGTGATAAATGGTATAATGAAGTTTGGTTGCCTTGGACTTTAGAATCTAAAAATCTTCATCCTATTTGGCCATGGGTTTGGACTCATTGTGAAGTTTTTATGGGTGAATTGCCAGAAGTTATAGCAGATCTAAAATAAAATTTATATGAGTAAAAAGTTACCCATATCAATCGGAATATTGTCTTGGAATTCACCCCAAATATTAAATAATACACTTAATTCGTATAAATCACTGGGGTTATTTAATATTGTGTCTGAAGCGAATATAGCATTTCAGGAAATATCAAAAGAAGATATTGGACTTGCTAAATCATTTTCATTATCGTATATAGGATACGATAAAAATGTTGGCATAGGAAATGCATTTATTGATTTAGCAAAAAAATCTACGCAGCCTTATTTTATTACTTTAGAACATGATTGGGAACTTATAGAAAATGAAGACGTAACATTTAATAGATTAAACTTGGGAATTAAATTATTAAAAACGGGAATATCAGCTGTACGATACCGTCATAGAAAAAATCCCGGAGATCCTTTATATTCTAAAAATGTATATGAAAATAATGAATTAAACCACTATGAACCAATTACACAATTATATAGCCCGCATTTATTAGATTGTATTCATTGGAAAGAATCGCCTGAGATAGATTTTCCGGATAAAATTCAAAAGATAAATAGTTATTTTATTGCATCTAGTAGATGGGCCAATTTTACAAACAATCCATGTATGTATGAAACTAAGTTTTACATTGATACTGTATCTCAATTTGCAAATGATGATTTACATCTGGAGCCTGCAATATCTTACTGGTGGGTAAGACAAAATTTCAAAATAGCTCACGGTGAAGGTTTATTTAAACATAATGATTTTATAAAATTTTAAATGATAAAACCTAGTCATAGAAAAACCATAAAATAAAAATGGAAACACTTAAAATAGCATTTGTGGATTTTTGGCCTGAGTGGAATATTGAAGATTTTATAAGTCCCATTTTGCGCCAATATTATGATATTAAAATTGATAGAAATAATCCTGATGTAATATTTCATTCAATATTTAATCGAATGAGCGAAACGCCTAAATATAAATGTAAAAAGATTCTTATTTTAGCAGAAAATTGGCGGCCGGAACAATTTGGTTCAGATTACTCTATTTCTTTTGATCCTCATAGTAATAAAAATTTTCGTTTGCCGTTATGGCAAATTTATTTGTTACTTTGGCCAGAATTAAAAGAAAAACTATACAACCGTAAAAACTATGCAGAATCTGAATTTGAAAGATGGTGTGCTTTTATAGTATCTAATCCATCTAATTTTATGAGAAATTCCGCGTATAGTATGTTATCACAATACAAAAAGGTTCATTCGTATGGAAAATACATGAATAATGATACAAGTTTACAGGAATTATCCCATGAAAAATATTGGAGAGATATTAAATATAAGTTTTTTGTAAATCATCCGCATAAATTTATAATGGCATATGAAAATTCTCCATATAAATATTATTGCACCGAAAAATTGATGGATGCGTTTTTAGTAGGTAGTATGCCAATATACTGGGGAGATCCAAGAGTAACCGAGGATTGGAATAAAGATGCGTTTTTAAACGTTACAAAAATTGATTTAAGTATAGTAAAAGAAGTAGACAAAGATTGGAAAAAATTCAAAGAAATATACGAACAGCCTATATTCACAACCGACCAAAAAAATAAACTCGAAAATAATTTATTGCAATTCGAAGAATGGTTGGTTAATATTGTCAGTAAATGAAAAAATTGATAATTTTTGATTTAGACGGTGTATTAGTGTACACCAAAGAACTTCATTTTAATGCACTCAATAGCGCCTTAAAAAAAGTAGATGAAAAATATGTCATATCTTATGATGAGCACTTAGAAATATATGACGGATTGCCAACACAGCGGAAATTAGAAATACTTCATCTTCGTAAAACACTACCCCTGGATAAATTTAAACAGGTAAATGAGTTTAAACAGTCTGAAACATTCGAGTTAATTAAATCGCAAATTAAAGAAAACGAAAAATTAATAAATATTTTTAAAAAATTAAAAGAAGATGGATTTTTAATTTACGTTGCATCTAATTCTATACGTAAAACGGTAGAATTACTTCTTATTAATTTAGGCTTAATGCAATATGTAGATAATTATTATAGTAATGAAGATGTTATTAGGCCTAAGCCTAATCCTGAAATGTATTTTCGATGTCTTATAGATTCAGGAGCACTTCCAAAAAATACGTTAATCATAGAAGATTCTCCAAAAGGAATAGAAGCTGCAATAAATTCTAGATGTAATCTTTTAATAGTAAAAAATCCTGATGATGTTACCTACGAAAAAATAATACGCAAATTTAACTGTAAGATTAATACTCCGATGCAAATTAATAATTTAAATATATTAATACCGATGGCAGGAAAAGGAAGTAGATTCGAACAAGCAGGATACACTTTTCCAAAACCTTTAATTGACATAAAAAATAAGCCAATGATTCAAATAGTCATTGATAGCTTAGGAATTTCCGCTCATTATATATTTGTCGTAAGAAAAGAACATTACGATACGTATAATATGAAGCAATTACTTTCAATAATTTCTCCCGGATGTGATATAATAATTATAGATGATATTACAGAAGGAGCAGCATGCACTACTTTATTAGCAAAAGATCTTATTAATAATGAGGATTCTTTAATTATTGCAAATTCGGATCAGTATATTAAATGGAATCCTGTTGATTTTCTTTATGCTATTCAAGAAAAACACGCAGATGCAGGTATTTTAACATTCGAAGCTACGCATCCAAAATGGAGTTACGCTAAAGTAAATGATGAAGGCTATGTTAAAGAAGTAGCAGAAAAAAAGGTTATAAGTAAATTAGCAACGGCGGGAATTTATTGGTATTCAAAGGGAAGTGATTATGTAAAATATGCAGAACAAATGATCTCAAAAAATATTAGAGTAAATAATGAATTTTATGTAGCTCCAGTGTTTAATGAATATATCTTAGATAATAAGAAAATTATAACATATAATATAGAAGAAATGTGGGGTTTAGGAACTCCAGAAGATTTACAGTATTTTTTAAGTCAAAATAATGATATTAATATCACATCGAGGAAATATTGAACAAAAAAACTCTGAAAAAGAAAATTCAATTAATTATGTTTTAAATGCTTTGTATTTAGGATATAATGTAGAAATTGACGTGTGGCGCGTAAACAATGAATTATTTTCAGGACATGATTATCCACAGTATAAACTGGATAATCATTTTTTATATATAAGAAATTTATGGATACATTGCAAAAATATAGAAACTTTAGTCCATTTTAAGGATATAAACTTTAATGGAATATATTTTTGGCATCAAGAAGATGACGTTGCGTTGACTTCTAATGGATATTTATGGACTTATCCTAATAAACGTTTAACTAAATATTCTATTGCAGTTATGCCAGAAATTAGTAAATATGATAACAATACTCTTAAAGAGTGCTATGGAATATGTAGTGATAATATTATAAAATACAAGGATATATGCTAATTTCTTTTACACAAACGTACGGTAACGATAGAAAACAGTTATTGGAAATCTATTTTCGAGATAAAAAATTACATGAAATTAAAAATTTATGTGACTTAAATTTATATTCATTCCATAATACTAGCGATGAAATTGTAAAATATTTTATAGACAATAATCCAGTAAAAAATACAGAAATTTTAAGATTTAACGGTGTTTCTTACTCAGAATGTATAAGAAATATGATGCGTTTGTTGGAAGAAAGTAAATGCACACATTTCTTTTGGAGTCAAGATGATACATTTAGTGGAGATAATGACGATATTAATTTTAATGAATTAATAGATTATGCAAAAACCTATGATAATAATTTTATGTTATCTTTTTGCGCTGGGTACTATATGTCTCAACGATATGAAAAAAGCCAATTAAAATTATTAAAATCATTAAACAATTTCAATATATTTGAAAATTATACTACAGATTACGTAGTTGTTTGTAATATGGATGATTCACCATATTTATGCACAATGGATCTTGTTAGGAATATATATGATGATGAATATTTTAAATATCACGACATTTGGAGCGCAGAAGGATATTTAACCAGAAAATTTCAAATAAATAAAATGCCTCGACATATGTCCGGAAGACACCTTTTCCAAAATTATAACATGATAGGCCGAAATACTTGGAGTAGAGATATTGCAATAAACGAATTACGTAAAAAAAATCTAATTTAAATGAAAATAGCGTTAGCATTTTTTGGTCAGCTTAGGTATGTTGACCCAGCGTATGTTGCGTGGAAACAAAATGTAATAGATCCTCTTAATATAACTGATATTTATGTACATACTTGGGATAATCAAATTGATATAGAAAAAACAAAACAACTTTTTTCTCCTAAAAAAATAATGATATCTGATAATGATGATATTAAAAAAACTGATCAGTGGTTAGAAAATCCGCAAAGAAAAAGAAATTGCGTTAATAGTGTTTATAATGTACAATCTTTATTCTATTCAATTTATCATTCTGCTAAATTAGTTGAAGACAAATATGATGCAATAATACTTAGTAGAATAGAAACATTTTCTTTTACCCTATGAAAGAATTTGAAATAAAAGATAATGAAATAATATCCTCTACTGGAATGTATAATGTGCTGTTTGATGGAAGATGGCAATCAATGTGTGATTGGTTTGCAATTGGAAATTACGAAAGTATTCAAAAATTTGCATCTATAGGAATAAATTACAGAAAATTACACGATTTTTTTCAAATTCAATTCCATCCCGAAACTTTAATAGGAGAAAATACTAAAATGAATAAATTATTCATTAATCCAAAATTTAAAGTAGATACAGAACATTGCTTAGCTATCAATATACGACAATTGGCTCCTCCAGAAGTTAAATTTTTAAATGATATTCCCGATGCGTTAAAAAAGTCAATAACTCCCTTTAATTATAAACCAATATAATTAAGAAAATGTAAAAATACATGCTTATAACATTTAAACTATAAACATTGAAATCTTCTTACAACTTAAAAATTATAATATATATTTAATAACATATTAATATTTTAAACTATGAAAATAAAAAACGTATTATTATCATGTAATTCAAATCCAACATATTTGGATTTTTGGCCAATAACGTCAAAAATTTGGAAACAAAGATTTAATATACACCCAATACTTATTTATATAGATCATGATGATCCAAATATAGATGAAAACTTTGGAACAGTAATTAAAATGAAACCTTTGCAAGGAATTTCAGTAGTTACGCAATCACAATTTGCAAGATTGTGGCATTTACAATTTTACCCTGATGACATATGCATTACAAGCGACATGGATCTGCTTCCAATATCACATTGGTTTTTCAAAACACAAATTAAAGATATTGATTCATTGAGATACGTGATCACAAGTATTGATGGAGGTCATATAAATATTATGTTCAATATTGCTTTAGGAAGAACATTTAAAGAATATTTAGATTTAAAAGATAATTGGGAAGATCAATTAAATGTCTTAAATGATCCTATTTATAGAGAAAATAATCAAATTTCGTGGTCAGCTGATGAAATATTTCTTACAGAAAAACTTAAGAACAAACCTTACCTAAAACTAGAAAGAGATATACGATCTACAAGAATAGATAGAAGCAATTGGAACTATAGTGAACAAAAATTAAAGTTGGGAATGTATTATGATTGTCATTCATTACGTCCTTATAATCAATATAAAAATGAAATAGATAAATTAATAAATCAAATATTATGAACGAAATTCTTACTCCTTCTAATTATCTTAATTATTATACATTAAAAACGTTTGTAGATGTAATTAAAAATAACACCATTATAAACCCTAAAAATATATTAGAAATAGGAGGATATACGGGTGATGATTCATATTTTCTTTCTACTGAATTTGATATACCTGCAGAAAATATTTATATTGTTGAAGCACACCCTACACAACAAAAAATTATATCAGAAAAATACCCTCAATTTAATTTGATAAAGGCTGCAATTTTTAATGAGAATAAAAATATAACTTTTAATGCTAGCATAAGTACCGGTTCAAGTTCTATTTTAGATAGAATTGATAACCATTACGAAGTAAATCATACCGATATCATTGAAACTGTTGGAATTACTGGAAAAAGATTATTAGAAAATTTTAAATTAAATGAAATTGATATATGTCAATTAGATGTTGAAGGAGCAGAATACGAGGCGTTAGAAGGATTCCAAGATAAAATACAAAATATTAAAATCATTCAAATTGAGTGTGAACACGTGAAAATGTGGAAAAATCAAAAATTATATCCTGATGTAAAAGAATTTTTAGAAAAAAATGATTTTTTACAAATTCAATTTAATTATATAACTTACGTAAAAATCAATCCGAATCTATTTGGGTTCATAAAAAATATTTAAAATGAATGCAGTAGTTATAGCACATTATAGTAATGATCTTATATGGACTAAAAACATTGTGTCTAATATAAAATTATATGTATATTCAACAACTAATACT